>Ga0172363_10000639_pt1 | contig 27166 bp, 21 predicted proteins | sample LakKivs2_kivu2a2_FD_114541 | JGI IMG/M metagenome (GOLD analysis project Ga0172363, IMG submission 114541) | Sediment microbial communities from Lake Kivu, Rwanda - Sediment s2_kivu2a2 | ecosystem: Environmental > Aquatic > Freshwater > Lake > Sediment | place: Rwanda: Western Province, Lake... | reverse complement strand
TTGAGAGTCAGGCGAAAACAGTCCTGACTCATTGTTGATAAGCCTTCTTCAGCAACATCTGCTACAAAGGAAACCGGGGCATAAAAGCCTGCTAAACTTAGATTGCCCCAATCATTTTCTATACCCATTTCTGAACCCATTTTGTGTTTGACAGAAATTTAAGGTCTGTGTTATAAGCCACAAAGATATGAAAAATATTTGCCTGAAGCCCTGCATTCATAAGGAGGAGTAAAGTGTTTCACACCGTTGACTGGATTACTCTGGGTTTATATTTTTCAATCTTGCTTGGCATCACCTGGTGGGCGACAAAACAGAGAAAAGAATCTACTGAAGATTACTTCCTGGCTTCCCGCCATGTGGGCTGGTTTGTCATCGGAGCTTCGATTTTCGCTTCCAACATTGGTGCTGAACATATCGTCGGACTGGCTGGCACTGCGGCCAAAACCGGCGTGGCTATGGGTCACTATGAACTTCATTCCTGGCTCGTTCTCCTTCTGGGCTGGGTCTTCATCCCCTTTTATATGAGAAGCCGGGTGTTCACCATGCCTGAGTTTCTGGAGCTTCGGTATACTCCCAACGCCCGCTGGTTTCTCTCGCTAATCACGCTAATTAGCTATGTGGTGACCAAAGTCTGTGTCAATGTTTATGCTGGCGCTGTAGTTTTCCAGACCCTGCTCGGGATTGATTTCTGGACCGGCGCTCTTTTTATTCTCATTTTCACTGGCATTTACACCGTCCTTGGCGGCCTTAGAGCCGTGGTTTACACCGAAGCTGTCCAGACCGTCGTTTTGGTAGTTGGCTCGATAATCGTCACTGTCGCCGGTCTGATCAAGCTCGGAGGCTGGGGTAATCTTGTGGCCTTAGCCGGTAGCAACCATTTAAACCTTTTCCTTCCGGCCAACCACCCTGAATTCCCCTGGCCCGGGATGATTTTTGCCCCGCCGATCGTCGGCCTCTGGTACTGGTGCACTGACCAATACATCGTCCAGAGAGCCCTGGCCGCCAAGAACGAGCAGACTGCCCGCCGGGGCACCATCTTCGCTTCCTTTCTCAAGCTCCTTCCTTTCTACATCTTCATCCTGCCCGGAGTAATGGCTTTTGCGCTGTCACGCAGCGGACAGATTAACCTGGCCAGCGCTGACCAGGCTTTCCCGACCATGGTCATTAACCTGATACCAATTGGAATCAAGGGCGTAGTGGCCGGCGGCCTCCTGGCTGCGCTGATGAGTTCCTTAGCTTCTGTTTTTAATTCATCCGCCACTCTATTCACAATGGACATCTACAAAAAACTTAAACCAGATACACCCGAGAAGAAGCTGGTGAGGGTCGGGAGGATCGCCACTGCAGTCATAGTTGTCAGCGGCGTAGCCTGGATTCCGCTTATGAAGCACATCAGCGGCGAGCTTTACCACTACCTCCAGAGCGTTCAGGCATACATCGCACCTCCGATCGCAGCCGTGTTTCTTATTGGAATCTTTTATAAAAGAATCAATGCCACCGGAGCGATGACATCCTTAGTCGGCGGCTTTGTGCTGGGAATGCTGAGATTGGTGGCCGAACTTAATAAGACTTACCTTCACGGAATTCTTTATAAATTCGCCACAGTCAATTTCCTTTATTTTGCCATCTTCTCATTTATCGGCTGCGCAACCGCCATGCTAATCGTAAGCTGGCTGACCGCGGCGCCGTCATATGAGAAAATAAGAGGTCTAACATATGCGACCACTGTGACTGAGGATAAAGCTGCTTCGCGGGCAACCTGGAGCTGGAAAGAGGTTGTCCTCTCTGTAGTAGTTCTGCTGGTTATTGCTTTCACTTTGATCTATTTTTCTCCATTGAATTTTAAATAATAAGCTCGAATAGAGTTAGAAGATTTCTGCCGACCGGAGAGATTAGAGGAGTTTTCAAAAGCCGAAACACAGTGTCTTCCGTCTGCTTGACGACAGGAATCGAAAAGTCCAACGCTTTTTATCAGGATAAACCTTTTTGAAGAATGAGGAGGTTCTGATGAGAAAAACCATTCCCAAAAAAACCTGGTTGCTCAGCCTGATCTTGATCGTTCTGTTAATCGTCCCTTTAACCCAGGCTCAGACAGCCAAAAAACCAATCACCTATGACGTCTACGATGCATGGAAATCCATCCAGGGGACAAAAATCAGCAGCGATGGACGCTGGCTGGTCTATTCTCTTGTTCCCGGAGAAGGAGATTCTGAACTCGTTGTGATTGACCTTAAGACGGGAAAAGAAAATCGCTATCCCCGCGGAAAAGACGCAATAATAACCGTTGATAATCAATTTGTTGTCTACACGATCTCCCCGACCAAAGCTGAGATGGATAAGGGCAAGAAAGAAAAGAAAAAACCTGAAGAGCAGCCAAAAAACGGGCTCGTGATAGTTAACCTGAAAACCGGAAAGCCAGAGACAGTAGATAGAGTCAAGAGTTTCAAAGTGCCTGAGGATTCTGGAAAATATGTGGCTTATCTACTGGAACCTCCCTTGCCAAAAGAAGGGGAAAAAGAAAAAGCAGAAAAACCAGCAGAAAAGAAAGAACCGGAAAAGAAGGAGCCCGAGCCAAGAGAAGCTGAAAAGAAAGAAGAGAAAAAACCAGAAAAGAAAAAAGAGCCAGGAAGTGAGCTGGTCATTCGCGAACTTCAAACCGGAAAGAGCATCTCCGTTCAGGAAGTGGCCGAATACACGTGGACAAAAGATGGGCACTATTTAGCTTACGCCATTTCTTCCAAGAAACCAGAAGAAGATGGTGCTTTTCTGTATGAATCAGCTACAGGCAAAATTACGACACTGCTCAAAGGCCAGGGCCATTATTCCGGGCTCTCTTTTGATGACAAAGGCCAGAAGCTGGCTTTCCTGAGCGATCGGGACGAGTATAAAGAAAAAGCTTCTCCTTATAAACTTTATTTATGGCAAGAAAGGACAGTTACAGCCCAAGAAATGGCTGGCCCAAGACCTTCAGGTCTGCCAGATAAGACCTGCCCGAACGAGAACCGGGCTCCATTTTTTTCAAAGGACGGAAACTTGCTCTACTTTGGCTATGCCCCTGTTCCGCAGCCTGAACCTGAGGACTCACCTGAGCCGATAAAGGTGGATATCTGGAGCTGGACTGACCCGGAGCTTCAGCCGATGCAGAAAGTCCAGGCTGATGAAGAGAAAAAAAGAAACTACTTAGCCGTCTGTCACCTTAAAGACAAGAAAATTGTAGCCTTAGGTTCAGAAAACTTGCCTGAAATCAGACTTTCAGATGATGGACAGAAAGCTCTGGGCATTGACAATCGGCCATACAGAAAATTAATCTCCTGGGATAGGATGTATGCCGACCTATATACGGTCGACATCAGGACAGGGCAACGCATAAAAATCCTGGAAAAATTCCCGCCGCGGATTGACTTTTCTCCTTGCGGTCAATATTTAATCTTTTATGATGATATTTTGAATACCTGGTTCACCTATGGCCTGGTTAACGGCAGAAAGTTCGATCTGACCTCAAAGCTGGGAGTGAGTTTTGAACGCGAAGAATGGGATACGCCCAACGAACCGCCTGCTTACGGCATCGCCGGCTGGACAGACAATGATGCTTCCGTTCTTATTTATGACCGTTATGATATCTGGGAAATCAAACCGGATGGTTCTTCGGCCCGGATGCTGACTCGAAAATTCGGCCGCGAAAATAAGATCGTGCTTCGCTATCAAAGATTGGACCCGGAAGAAAAATCCATTCCAGTCAAGAAACCTCTTCTGCTTTCAGCTTTTAACGAAAAAACCAAAGCTACCGGGTATGCTCGACTTGACCAGACCAGAAACGGACCGCCAGAAAAATTGATTTATGTCGATAAGATGCTTGGCAACCTCCAGAAAGCCAGAAAAGCTGAAACTTATGTGTTCACCGTTCAGACCTTTGAAGAATTCCCGGACCTCTGGGTGAGCGGACCTGATTTTTCTGACATGCAAAAAGTAACTTCGGCTAATCCGCAGCAGGCAGAATATATCTGGGGTAAATCCGAGCTGATTACCTACCTCAACGCCGACGGAAAAGAGCTTCAAGCAATTTTGATCAAACCCGAAAACTTTGACCCGAACCAGAAATACCCGCTTATGGTCTACATTTACGAGAAGCTCAGCGACCAGATTCATCGGTACTACGCACCGGGTCCTGGAACGAACATCAATTTTACGCGTTATGTCTCTAACGGCTATGTCATTCTTATCCCCGATATTGTTTATCAAATCGGTTATCCTGGCTCAAGCGCACTCAAATGCGTGACCCCGGCCGTAGAAAAAGTGGTCGGAATGGGCTTTATCGACCCGAAGAGAATCGGCATCCAGGGTCATAGCTGGGGAGGCTATCAGATTACTTACATGATTACTCAGACCGATATCTTTGCTGCCTGCGAAGCTGGCGCCTCTGTGACCAACATGACCAGTGCCTATGGTGGTATCCGCTGGGGAACAGGAATGTCCAGGGCCTGGCAGTACGAGAAAGCTCAAAGCCGCATCGGCGGTCCTCTCTGGGAAAGAGCGCTCCAGTTTATAGAAAATTCTCCGATCTTCTGGATTGAAAGAATAAAAACACCGTATCTTACCATCCATAATGACCAGGACGATGCCGTTCCCTGGTATCAAGGGATTGAGTTCATAACCGCCATGCGCCGACTGGGGAAAGAAGCTTATATGTTCAACTTCAACGACGAAAAGCACGGCCTGCGGCAAAGAGAAAACCAGAAGTACTGGACAGTTCACATGGATGAATTTTTTGACCACTATCTCAAAGGAGCACCAAGGCCAGAATGGATGGAGAAAGGGATTCCTTATATCCAGAGGGGAAAAAGAGACCTCTCTTCTCTGTTTAAACCAGAAGTAGAAAAATCAGAAAGATAACTTTGATCTGAGATTGCAGAATATTCAGTAGAAGCCCGGGATAAAGAAATAAGAGTCTTAAAAAATCGCTCCGAAATAAGCAGAAGAATCAAGTTGCCAGACATAGCTTGTGCTCATATTGAATAAGAACAAAAAAATTTCTGTGGTTTCTTTGACATTTTCAATAGCAGAGCTAATCGGGCTTAAGAAAATTTCTATACTCTTATCATCTGTCAAAATAATTCATAAAAACTATTTGAAAATATTGAAATTAGCTTTGTTCTTCTGGTATATTAACTTCCCTTAATAATTTAAGTGAGGTGGAATAAAAAATGAACGTTTTTGTTTTAAACTGCGGCAGTTCATCCGTTAAATTCCAGATCATCAGCACTGACCTGGAGATGTTTGAAACCGACAGCGACCGCCGGGTGGCTAAGGGATTGATTGAAAGAGTCGGCAAAGACGATGCCATCATCAACCTGGAAGCCGAAGGGCAGGAACCGGTCAAGACCATAGAGCCCATCCACGACCACCGCCAAGCCATACTCAGAATCAAGAAGTGGATGGAAGACCCGAAAACCAAGATAGAAGGCATCCACAGCTGGGATGACATCCACGCCATCGGTCACCGCGTAGTCCACGGAGCTGAAAAGTTCACCAAATCAGTCAAAATTGACAAAGAGGTCATAGCTCAGATTGAAGAATGCGTTGACCTGGCTCCGCTTCATAATCCGGCCAATCTTAAAGGCATCTACGCCTGCTACGAAATCTTTGGCGATAAAATTCCACAGGTGGCTGTGTTTGACACCGCTTTCCATTCCACTATGCCCGAAGAAGTTTACATGTACGCCATTCCGATGGAATTCTATGAGAAATACAGAGTTCGGCGCTATGGCTTCCATGGGACTTCGCACCGCTATGTGGCCTACCGTTACCGCAAGCTGGTCGGAAAACCCAGAGAAGAAGTCAAAGTCATAACCCTGCATCTGGGCAACGGGTGCTCCGCCGCCGCCATTAAGAAGGGCCAGTCTATCAACACCACCATGGGCATGACTCCACTGGAAGGCCTGGTCATGGGCACCAGGTCGGGCGACATCGACGCAGCCATAGTCGAATATCTGTTCAACAAAGGCCTCGGCAGCGTAACTGACATTTTTAACACCCTGAACAAGAAAAGCGGAATGCTGGGCGTGTCCGGTTTAAGTAATGATATGCGAGACATCGAGAAAGCCGCGTCTGAAGGCAATCATCGGGCTCAGTTAGCCCTGAAGATGTTTGCTCTCAGAATAAAAAAATACATCGGAGCATATTTAGCTGAGATGAATGGTGCTGACGCCATCATTTTCACCGCCGGCATCGGCGAAAACAGTGTGCTCATCAGAAAGATGGTCTGTGAAGGCCTGGAATGGCTGGGCATTGAGCTGGATGATTCACTCAACAAACAAGCAGTCGGCGGTAAATGCATGAGAATTTCAAAAGAAGGCAGCAAGGTTGAGATCTATGTTATCCCTACAAATGAAGAACTGCTCCTGGCCAGAGATACGGTCAGAGTGGTCAAAGACGTGCCCAGAAATTGGTGAGAAACGAAGGAGGAACAAGATGAGCGGAAGTAATTTTGTTAAATCGATCAGAGAAAAAGCAGCAAAAAAATTCTTGAAAATTGCTTTTCCAGATGCCGAAGACGTTCGCACCCTGAAAGCTTCCAGAATCCTTCTCGAACAGAAGATCGCGAGCCCAATACTTGTAGGCAATCCCGACAACATCAAGAAAATCGCGGCTGACAATAAAGTCAAAATTGATGATACCGAAATCATAAACCCGCTGACCTCGGCCTGGAAAGAAGAATTTGCCAATCATGTTTACGAAAGACGCAAGCACAAAGGCCTGACCCTTGAACAGGGAGCTGAGCTGGTTAAGAATCGGCTTTACTTTGCTGGCTGTCTGCTGGCGAAGAATAAAGCCGGAGCCGTGGTTGGCGGAAATATATCTTCAACTGGAGACGTCATAAGAGCTGCCCTTTACACTGTGGGCACGGCCCCCGGGATCCAGACTGTCTCCAGTTATTTCATCATGGTTTTTCCGGATAGCCTTCTCTGCTATGCAGACTGTGCTGTTGTTCCTGACCCCAGCGACGCTCAGCTGGCTGACATTGCTATTACCTCAGCCAAGAATTTCCAAGCAGTGACTGGAATTGAGCCGCGCGTGGCCATGCTATCTTTCTCAACCAAGGGTTCAGCCACTCATGAGCACGTGGATAAAGTCATCAGCGCCACGAAAATCGCCAGAGAAAAAGCACCCGACCTTTTAATTGATGGTGAAATGCAAGCCGATGCTGCGCTTGTGCCCGCAGTTGGAGAAAGGAAGTGCAAGGGCAGCTCCGTAGCTGGTAAAGCCAATGTGCTCATCTTCCCCGACCTTGATGCTGGAAACATTGGCTATAAACTCACCGAAAGACTGGCTGGCGCTGAAGCCATCGGACCCATCGTCCAGGGCCTGCAGAAACCATACTGCGACCTCAGCCGGGGTTGCTCTGCTGACGATATCGTCAACGTGGCCGCCATCTGCAGCCTGATGGCCTGAGATAACCAGAAAAAACCACAGTTGTCCTGCCACCGATATCGCCTTGCCCTGTTGCGAAAAACTATAAATCTCATACTGGCGCCTGTCAAATCAGGCTCAAAGCAAGCAGAAATGAGACAGCAAGCTGAATAAAAGCTTGAAAGTGGCCGAACGAAAGCCGCAAGGTTTATAAGGTCGACCGGCTGGTCTGCCCCAAGTGCGCCTGACAGATGAGGTTATCTCTTTGCTCACCGACTATGCCATCATGAATAGAATCATCAATCACCTCAAGCTGACATTCGGTGGGAAGAGGACACCTCCGCCTCGCATCGCCTATCAGGAAGTTCTGATGGCCGCTGAGACCGGCAACGAGTATTCTTCGTGATTTCCTTTTGCCCGGGACGAGAGGCCTGGCCGAGTTCCGGCACTCTTTAGCTTGCCCGCGGTTTCTTGCCCTCTTTCCGCTTGTTTGATGTCAATTTGACATCCGATGAGGCTTTGTTTTGCCATTCCAGACAAAGGGATGAGGAAAATTGGTCCATGGGCAGCCGTTTCTCCAGCGCAGCAGATAAGGAAATTCTTATCCCTTTTATATGTTTAACAGAATTGCTTTGATTCCTAATTCTTTCCGCTGCGCTTTGCCGAGACCAGAGCGGCCAGCCCTATGGAATAAAATTTTGATTCCTCACTGTCTCCCCTGGAAGTTAAAATACAGGGAACCGTTGCTCCGGTGACCATTGCTGCCAGTCTTGCTCCTGCCAGCAGAGTGCAAGCTTTATAGAACACGTTGCCGGTCTCAATATTGGGGAAAATAAGAATATCGGCCTCTCCTGCACCTTCTCCCTTGAAAGCCTTTATGCCGGCACTTTCTTTGGAAAGGGCAATATCCAGAGCTGCCGGGCCTTCCACCTTCACTCCTTTAATCTGTTCTCTTTCAGCCATTACCTTAAGCATTGCGGCATCTACTGTTGAAGGCACCTTCTGGCTTACGGTTTCAACCGAGCTTATGAGATAGGCATAGGGATTCTCAATCCCGAGGGCGTTAGCCACTTCCGTAGCATAACCAAGAATCTTTATCTTCTGGTCGAGGTCTGGGAGCACCAGGACGGCTACGTCTGAGACAATCAGAAGTTTCGGGTAAGCCGGAATCTCCAGGACTGTAACATGCGAAACCAACCCGCCTGGGGGCACCAAGCCGTTTTCTTTATCCAAAATTGCTTTCATATAATCAGGGGTTCTGGCCAGCCCTTTCATCAATATATCACCTTCTCCTTCTCTGACCATTTTAACCGCCTGCTTCAGAGCTTCGTTATTATCAACCGCATCAACAAATTCAGAAAAAGAAGATGAAACGCCTTGTTTGGAGGCCACCTCTTCGATTTTCTTTTTGTTGCCGACCATTATTACTTCAACCAGCCCCTCACTCTGAGCCCTGGAAACAGCCTCAATAGTGTGGGGGTCTTCTCCGCAGGCCACTACGAGTCTTTTTTTGGGATAACTTTTAACCGCAGAGATGATTTCTTGTAGCTTTTTTATCATCGGACGTCCTCCCTTATCTCGTTTTCATATATTTTAGCTTTTTCCTCGTCTCGCAATACGCGGAGAGCTCCCTCAGCCAGGGCTTTCATTTCGTCTCCGCCGGGATAAACATAAAAGGGAGCGACAAAACTGCACCTGTTCTTGAGCCAGTTTACAAAATCCTTGTAATAGGCCAGCCCACCAGACAGGACTATACCATCAACTTTACCTTCCATTACAGTGGCCATTGCTCCTATCCATTTGGCCACGTTATAAGCCATGGCCTTAACGATTAATTCGGCTTTCCGGTCTCCGGCCTTAATTCTATTTTCTACTTCTCTCATATCATTGGTTCCCAGGTGGGCAACAACTCCGCCCTTGCCTGCCAGCAATTTCTTAATTTCTGGCTTGGTATATTTTCCTGAAAAGCAGACCTCGACCAGATCCCAGGCCGGAAGGCTACCAGCTCTTTCGGGAGCAAACGGACCATCGCCGTTCAGGGCATTGTTAACATCGACGATTCTTCCCTTTTTATGGGCACCAATGCTTATCCCACCGCCCATATGAACCACAATCAAGTTGACTTCTTGGTAAGATTTGCCAATATCCTTAGCGGCCTGCCTGGCCACCCCTCTTTGATTCAGGGCGTGGAGAATACTTCTTCTTTTAATAAACGGCAGTCCAGTAATCCTGGCTAATTCATCCAGTTCATCAACTACCACGGGATCCACAATGTAAGCCGGAAGGTTCAGCTCTTTGGCGATAGTGTGGGCTATTAAAGCCCCCAGGTTGGAAGCATGTTCTCCCTGAACCTCAGCCTTGATATCCTCCAGCATTTTTTCACTCACTAAGTAGGTCCCCCCGGGTATGGGCCTCAACAACCCGCCTCTGGCAACCACAGCTTTCAGGGATTCCTTAGGAATCCCGCGGCTGGCCAGCTCGTTCAAAATAACTTCTTTTCTGAAATTAAATTGCTCAATAATCCGGTGGTATTTCTGGATTTCCTCCAGCGGATGGGCAATGTTGATGGTAAAAACCTCTTTTTCATCATCAAAAACAGCAATCTTGGTAGAAGTCGAACCTGGATTTATGACTAAAATCCTCCGCGACATGCGAACCTCCTCAGTAAAACCTAATTTATTCCCAGCGTCTCACAGCTAAAAAATCTCGCTATTTTGTCCGACTGAAATTCATTCTTACCAATAAAAAATAGAGCTTATTATATACGATGTTTAATCACAAATAAAAGCCTTTCATAATTTTTTTCTGCTTTAACTTTCAAAACATATCTTACAGATAAACCGGAGGTTACATTCCGATGTTTGAAACTACAGAGCCGCCTCGTAATGGTCAGAAAGGAAAGGCTCAGACGATTGTTGGTTATTTTTTCGGTTATCTATGCGAATTAAGTTTCAACAAGATTCCAAGGAAATATCCTGATAACACTCAAATATGCTGATTAGATTTCAAATAAAAGGAACCTGACCTGAATTATGGTTTCCTCAGGTCATATTTTTTTACAAAATGATGGGGCTGGTAGGAGAGTTTGGAGCGCCGCAATCCCGGATGGCCGGCGTCCTGTTCTCTGTTGATGAATCTGAATTGTTTCCCCAGCCTCGCGGCGCATTCCCGGTTAAGAAATTGATAAAGCCCCTCAATTTCCCGGCTGGCTAATTCTACATGAACAACAGCGGTTTCAGCGTTCAGTCTTTCCCAGAGGCAGAAGGCTTCAACCTTTCCAGCTATCAACACGGCCAGGCTTCCGAGTGTGAGTTTCTGAAAATTGTTCAAAGCTTCATTTATGGCTAGAATTGTCGCTGTGCCCTTTTCGTCAACTGTCCTTTCTTGATTTGCGCCGTTTTTCCCCCACCGCTCAACCAGTTCCATACAGCCGGCAAAGTCAGTCGGAACGAGTTCTGTTATTTCATACTGATATTTTTTTTCGAACCGTTTAATCCAGTTCCTTTTGCCGTCATATTTTTTCCCTCTGAGCGTGGCCAGCTCTTCAGCAGCGTATACATAATCAAAATTATCTCTGTCCGCTTGGACCAGGTACTTGCCTTTTAGTCTCATTAAGAATTTTTCAGAAAGCCGCGAAAACCGCGGAGCCAGGCTCAGGCCCGCTTTGATTGTCTCATCCGGGTTGTTGTTCCCCACAGGCTCGAGAAAGTAGGTCGGCTCATCAGGAGGTGCACAGAAAATGCAGAGATTATCATGAATTCTTGTCAGGCTGGGTCTTTCCCAGTGCCGCCAGATAAAGATGTTGGCAAATGTTAGTTCGCAGATTTCCGGGGGATAAAGTTCAAGGTATCTCCGGACTTCTTTGTGGTCCTCAAGACTCACAGGTCTTAACTCGGGAAATTCAGGAATGTCCATTTACCTTAAGCTTCTTTATGCATAACAGCGCATTTTTCTTTCTGACATCCTGCACACCAGGATGGGTCTTTTTTCAAAGCCTCAGGAACCTTGTTAGCTTTCTCGAAACCCAGAGACTCAAAAAAACCGGGAATGGCCGTCAGAAGATAAACCTGGCGGCCCCTGACAGTTTTCAAAGCTTCTTCTACGAGCTTCCGGCCTATGCCCATTTCCCGATATTCCTCAAGCACCCCGACAGCCAGCACCTCCAGAAAATCACCAAGATCTTTCAAACCAATGATGCCGACAACCTTTCCCCTTTCTTCAGCTATAAAAAAAGTGTCGTTTTCCATACCAGGGTAATCCAGAGCCAGTCGCCAGGCTATTCTGGTAATATATGGCATGTCTTCTTTATCAGCTCTTCTTACAATCATTTTAAACAAAAATTATACCAGATTTGACTGCGCTTCAGAATTGCTTACCAGGCAAGTCTCTTCCTTATTTCTTATTATCCTGCGAGGAGCAAAATTAATCGCTTTTTTTCAGCCTATCCAATAATCCGGATTGCCCATTTTTCATTCGATTCCGGCTCCGGGGTGTTTGGCAGCAAAAAAAAGTATATAATGAAAAAAAGTGCTTAACAGAAACAACCATTGACGGAAGTGTAAGCAATGAACATTTCCTTGAAATCATTTATTTATCTTATCTTCTTTTCTGCCCTGCACTTTGGCTATGACCTCACAGGCTGGTCTTTCTTAAAGCCTTTTTGCGGGATAAATGAATCTGTTTTCCAGCACCTCAAGATGGCTTTCTGGGCCTATCTTCTGGCCAGCGCGGTTGAGTATCCGCTGGCTAAAAGAAAATTGAGCGAACAGAAGAATTTCTGGATTCCGAGAATCTTTTCAACAACAGTCGTGCCCTGGACAATTTTTATTGTCTGGTATTTGGTGCCAGCTACTCTGGGAAAATTCAGACTCTCATACCTGGAGTTAATCTGGGCTTTGCTCGTTTCCTATTTTTCGGGCCTGGCGGGCGGGGTGATAGAAAAAAACCTGGAAAAACAGCCTCTCACTTTCTGTTTTAAGTTTCTGGCGATTTTTCTGGCTGCAGTCTCAGCTTTTCTCTATATAATCTTCACGTATAACCTGCCCTGGATAGACATGTTTGTCGCGCCTGAATAACCCAGGAAACTGAAGAAGGCCTGATAAATCAGATTTAGCTATTAATTCTCCTTCTAATATGAAATTTACAACCTCCGCTCTTTTAATTGGTTTCCTTCGATATTTTATTTATCTTTCTTTGGCACCGGTTTCAGCAGCAAATCCTGATAGTCGTAGCTGAAATCAACGTCGGGTGAAAAAGGCAGCATCCTGGCTTCAGAGATCGAGCCATCATGGTTCAGGACAAAGGTCACATAAGCGTCAGCTCTGAGTTCGCGGTCAAACCAGCGGGCAACAAATGTATCATACTGCCAGTGTTCAAGCCGGCCATAAAGTTCGGGGCTGTGCATGAAACTCATCCGGAGCTCCCCGTTTTCGTATTTAATCTCAATTTCCCCATACCAGTCATCGCGGTATAAGCCCGCATATTCCTGAAGCGGCAGAGAAGGCCGGGATTCTTTGTTTCTCTTAGCTTCAGCCTTTTTAAGTTCTTCCTCCGTATTCTCCTGATTTCTGGCTCTGACTTTAACGTAAGCGTCTACCCAATCGACTTTCTGAGCTTTGAGATAATGATCAACTATGGCAAAGGTAAGAGACTGAAAGGCCTCTGATGATTCCTGATTGGTCAGGACGGTGACTCCCAGACCGATTTCAGGCATCAGCCAGACCTGCGAGACATAACCTTCAAGCCCGCCAGTGTGAGTCACAACCTTATGGCGCCGATAATCTCTTATCCTGACACCCAGTCCATAGCCATTAAAATTCATAGCCGTGGCCGCAAGTTCAGGAGCGGGTTTGGATATCGGAATCGGCGTATTGATAGACATTATGTCATTTATAGTCTTTTCTGAAACGAGCTGACTGCCATCTGGCAGCTTCCCCTGATTGAGCAGCACCAGCATCCACTTGGCCATATCTTCGGCACAGGAATTAATCCCGCCAGCCGGATTAACGTTATCAGTCAGATACAGGTTCTTGACCGGCACTGCCTTGCCTTCAAGCGGAACATGCGGCCAGGCGACATTTTCTTCTTTATCCACGAGGGAGCAACGCGTGTTGCTGTAATTCATGCCGACTCTTTTCTGAATTTTTTCCAGGACAAAATCTTCCCAGCTCATTCCAGCCACCCTCTCCAGCAGTTCCCCTGCCACGAGAAACATAATGTTGTTGTAGGCATATCTGGTTCTGAAGGAAGTGTTGGGTCTAATATAACGAACTCGCTTGAGGATTTCTTTCCGGTTAAAGTTTGAAGCCGGCCAGAGCATCAGGTCTCCAGCTCCCAGCCCAAGCCCGCACCGATGGCAGAGCAGGTCTTTAATCATTATTTCCCGGGTAACATAAGGATCAAACATCATAAATTCCGGGAGATAATTCACGACCGATGCATCCCAGCGAATTTTCCCTTCTTCCACGAGCATACCAAGCGCTACCGCTGTAAAAACTTTGGTATTGGATGCAATCCCGAAGAGAGTCTGAGCATCTACGGGAGCCGGTTCTCCAAGCTTTTTCACTCCATAGCCTTTGGCCAGCAGCACTTGCCCATCCTTTACCATAGCCAGACTCAACCCGGGGACTTCAAAAGTTTTCATCACCCGGGCCACGAGTGAATCAAGGTCGGGCGGAAGAGACGGCTTCGGTGCGGGTTTCTGGATTTGTGCCAGAACAAAATTGCTGAAAAATAGAAGGCTAAGAAGGAAAATCAAAGGGGCTAATTTATAAAGGGTTTTACTTTCTTTAATGAATTTTTCCCTTGCTTTGAATTCAAAGCCTTTTTCTCTCATGGGCACCTCCGTTTTGAAATTCCGGCTTTTTGATTTTAACACTATCTTAAAAAAAGCCATAAGGGTTTTCTGAGTTGAACGATTTCTATGTTTTTTGAATTCAAGATTATTATTCTGCTATGAATATTGTGACTTTACCCCGGTTATCAGACTCCGTTCTAAGCTTGTGCCGCAGCAAGCCCAAGCAATTATCGCGCGGGCAAGCACTCAGTGGATATAATTCGAACTAATCAGGTCATGAATTTCTTCCCAATCATTTCTTGCGGGCCTTGCGCGAGCCAAGAATTCCACCCTGGAGAAACAACCCGGCACCGAGGACAAACCCGAAATTATACCATCCGCCGCTGTTGTGGACTTCATAGAACCTCACGTTCTTAGTAAACAACGAAATTATAAAGCTTATGGGCGAAATAAAACCGTGCCACAGACCCTTCCAGAAGCCAGCGATTTTTCCTTCCGGATTTGGTGTTTTTTCTGCCGTGTTGGGGCCTGGAGCGCAGCTCGCGAGTAAGAAAATAATTGAGAGCACCAAGCCAAGGGTCATAATTTTTTTCACGGGGTCTCCTTTCAAGAAGCCTGTCCCTTTTATAACTCAGCCCTATGGTCCTCTGTCAAGAACCGATTTCCTTCCGTTGACGAACCCCTCATTAAGACGCAGGGTTTTGTTTTGGACCTTGGCCCTGTTTAATTAATGATCAGTCTGGCATATTTTTTGCTGTAAATGTTGGGCGAGAGAAGAAATTAAACGATAAATCTGATATCTGTTTTAAAGGGATGTCATCTGAAGCAGACGTTGGTCAAAAAAATGTGACAATGATAATTAAGGAGGCAGCTATCAAGAGCGGTGGAGTGAGGGTAGCCGTCCTGGCCGTGGCTGCGATATTGCTCATAAGCTGCGACTTCATGGGTGAAGACAGCGACCTGAAGCTAAGAGCTGATTATCAGAAAAACGCTGACGGAACCATCACTTTTACGCTGATAATGAAAAACGAAGGCTTAGAGACACTCGACCTGAGGTCCAGTTCCTCTCAAATCTATGATATCGAAGTCTATGATCATCCAGGAAGGCTGCTCTGGAACTGGGCTCATGATAAGATGTTTCTTTGTGTTATCACCACAATAACTCTGCAACCGGGTGAAGAAAAAGTTTATTACGAGACCTGGGACTTAAGAACCAATTCCCCTGACCCGGCCATTCCAGGCCCACCGATAAAGCCCGGGTCCTATCAGGCCCGGCTCAAATTGGTTACCCGGCCATCAGCCAGCTATCACTTTGACCTGGATATCTGAGAAAAAGACCTCAGGCATCACAGATTGTCTTTTCCGTCTTTATGTCTACGGAATCAGATTAGAAGAATTACCTGTCCCGAAATAAATGAGAGAAGAATTGTTACTTCGGCTAAGAAATCTTAGAATATTTCCATCAATTCAAGAAAGAGGCATCATCGATGAATATGCGGCTAACAGTATCAATCTTCGTTTTCTTTTCTATTCTATTCTTGACCTTGACCATTGACCACAGCCTCATAGCCCAAGAAGATATTTACGTGCCGGAGACGGACCCGCTGGTTCTCAAGAAGCTTGACCAGTGGCAGGACCTGAAATTTGGCTTGCTCATGCACTGGGGGCCATATAGCCAGTGGGGAATCGTTGAATCCTGGTCCATCTGCCCTGAAGATGAAGAATGGTGCCGCCGCAGTCTGGAAGATTATCATGCTTATCTCAAGAAATACGAGGACTTGAAAAAGACTTTCAATCCGGTCAAGTTTGACCCGGCACTCTGGGCTAAAGCAGCTAAGGAAGCCGGAATGCGCTATGTGGTCTTCACTACCAAACATCACGATGGCTTCTGCATGTTTGATTCGAGATACACTGACTACAGGATAACCGTGCCTGATTGCCCTTACCACACCAGTCCGAGAGCTAACATAACGAAGGAAATTTTCAATGCCTTCAGACGAGAAGGTTTCTGGATCGGCGCTTATTTTTCCAAGCCTGACTGGCATTCCCCGTTTTACTGGTGGCCTAACTTCCCGCCCAAAGACCGCAACGTCAACTACGACCCGCAGGCTTACCCTGAACTCTGGGAACAATTTGTACGATACACCCACCATCAAATTCTGGAGCTAATGACCGATTACGGTCAGGTTGATATTCTCTGGCTGGATGGAGGATGGGTTTCTAAGAAATCAAAAGAGGAAATCCAGAAATATTATGAACTCCAGCTTAAAGAATCACCATCAGGTTATCTTAAGAGCCAGGTCATCAACCAGGACATAAGAATGGATGAGCTGGTGGCTGAGTGCCGGCAGAAGCAGCCAGGCCTGATCGTGGTCGATAGAGCTGTTGCGGGCAGGAATCAGAACTATCTCACACCCGAAAATCAGGTTCCAGAAAAAGCCCTTCCCTATCCCTGGGAATCCTGCATCATTTCTGGAGGCGGCTGGTCATACACGCCGGATGCTAAATATATCAGTGGGCGCCGGGCAATTCATCTTCTCGTGGACGTTGTAGCCAAAGGCGGGAACTTACTCCTGAATATCGCGCCGGGGCCCGACGGTACCTGGCAGCAGGGCGCCTACGACCTGCTAAAAGAATACGCCGCCTGGATGAAAATCAACAGCCAGGCGATTTACAGCACTAGACCGGTTTATCCTTATAAAGAAGAAAAGCTTTGCTTCACAGAGGGAAAAGACGGTTCAATTTACTTGATTTATCTGGCAGAAGAGAAGGAAAAAATGCCAGAGAGAATCATAGTGAGGTCGTTTAGCCCTGCTGAAAGCTCCAGGATTATCCTGCTCGGTTCATCAGCTAATATAAGATGGCGACGCACGGGAGAATATTTTGAGATTATTGTGCCGGATAAGGCCAGACAAAGTCCACCGTGTCATTACGCCTGGGTTTTTAAAATAACAAAACCGAAGACTTGATTTGACAAATCGCATTCTGGTTCTTATTTTAAAATCAGGAAAAAGAAGGGGCAAATAAACTGAGAGGCTGAACTCTTATCATTCCTTTTTACTCCTTCTTTTTCCTCTGGAAGGAGGGTCAAAATGGGAAAGAGAGAGGTTCTGTTAGTAGTCATTCCAGTCTCTTTTCTGTGCCTGGTCTTCTGTTATTCTCTCGGCGCAATTTTCATTTTTGGGGAATCGGCAGTAAAGATCCCTGCCGGGACTAAAATTCAAGCCAAGCCCGAACAGGTTGTTTTCCTGATGTCAGAAGGAAGTCTGGAAATTTTCCCTGTTTCTGATTATCTAAAGCTAAGAGCTCTCGATAGCTCCGGCCAGCTGGTCTATACAGGAACCCAGGTCAGGATCTTTTCTGAGTGCAACCCGGAAAAATTCAAGAAACTGACTGTTACTGACGCCGATTACCGTTTTGTTAGATTTACCGGTGGCAATCCGCAGCCCGACCCGGCAGGAAAATCAGTGGTCATTCCCAAAGGAACAAAGATAGAGAAAATCGAAGAAAATCTGTACCGATTCCATCTGGCCAACGGAGAAACTGTTTCTTTTAAATGCACCCTGACGAGCGAAGGCCATATGGGCGACTGCACCAGATATACCAAAGACTGGAAGATTATGTATACCAGGACTAAAGTTAAATTCTGCCGGATGATGTCTTTCGATGAGCTCAGAACTATGACTTCAGTCTCAGAGGATTTCCTCTGGGTCCAGTTTATTCCGGAATCAAAGAGCTGAACTCAAGGCTAACACCTGGTGAATTCTTAAAAAGTCCAGGAAAACAGTTTATCCGCCCATACGGAAATCAGCATATTCGGGCTCAAGATAAATTTGCTTCATCTTCGCACCCAGGGCCAGGAGAAGTATTGTCCCGAAATACTGGGGCTCAGGAGTTGATGAAATAAGAAGGAATATTGTTCCGGTTAAAAGCATGGCTGAAAAGAGCTTCAATTTCGTGGCCAGCATGATTGCAATGATCATTATAAGGACTGCAGCAAGGGGGTAAAGCGCGGGCGTCTTTATCAAGTAAAAGAATCCAGAAAGAACATTTGGATAAAAAGTGGTGTAAAGGTTTCTTTCCCCAAGATTGAGATTAAACAGAAAAGTATTTTTGATGACGTTCCAGGGGCCAAAAGGCAGCATCAGCGCCAGAGCAACCAGAACAGAAATCAGGGCCTCTGAAGCCACCTGACCAATATTCTTCCAGCTCCGAAAATCAAGTCTCAGAAGATAATAAACAAGAGCCAGAGGAATTATCAGAAATTTGGTCATCAGTCCAAGGCCGATGACCACAGCGATTAGATAACGATTGGCTACGGACGGTCTGGTTTCCTGGCGAAAAAGCAGAGCCAGGAGAATGGAAACAACAAGCATGGTCATGGCCGGGGTGGTTTTGATTTCTGAAAAAACCAGCAGTGGTACGAAGGCCAAAAGATACGGCCACTTGATTCTTCGAAACGTCAAAACAAATATCAACGCAGCCAGCAGCTGGAGACTTATCAAGAAGATAGCCAGGCTTTTCGGGTTCCAGATTTTGAAAAGGCGAAAAAAAAACCAGTAGGGATAAAGCTCAAGTGGCGGGTAATTGAAATTCTGATAAGCTGCCTGGCCGAATTCATTCCGATGATAAATCCGGCCGCTGGTATAAGGATTCCGGCCTTGCTCCAGGTCTTGAAAGGCAGATGAGTAAAACCCGATGATTTCAGGGTCAGTTTTTATTGTATTTAGTTGATAAATACCAAGCCCTGTCCCGGCTATGAGGATCAAAATTACTATGGTCTTCCTGTCTAACCAGTAAGGCTTAAAGGAAAAAATCGCCCAGACCAGAAAGAGCTCAATCGTCAATTCCAGAGCCAGGTCATAGCGATGCCCGTGAGGTATAGGCCTGATCAAAAAAAGAAATAAAGAAAATAACAGGGAGAGCACGAGTATTGCCGGAATCAAACGGAAGATGATTTTCTTTTCAAGCTCAGGGTGGCTTTTTCCAGCTTCTTCCTTCATCTCGGAATGTTCATCCTGAATAAGTGCCTTTCTCTTATGGAAACCGGCCTCCGGTTTTTATTTTTCATATTGCCTTCGATTTATATTTTTTGGTTTTTATTAAGTTGCTTTTTTTACTAAAGTCTTCCTCTCCCCTTCTTTTCTCCTTATTTCAACGTTTTAAATCTCGAAACCCGTGGGCTTTTATGACCCGTTATTTCCTGCCCAACGGTTTATGATACTTTTTCTCTCCCAGCGGCTGCCATTCACCATAGGATTCTTCAGTCAAACGACACTTGCCTTCTGAACTCCAGGTAAGGCCGTAATTATACCCGAACCACAAGTATTTATCGCCACCGCCGTTCTCGGTCGTGATGATATAGCGGGCAGCGACATTTCCGATGCCAAGGGCGCGGCCACCTGGAGAGTCGACATCGCCTTTGTTGGCATCAAAAGGAATCCAGCCATAAGGCGGAAGATAAATTTCATTCCAGCGATGGAAAACATCATCAAAACTGGCATCGTCCCCGCGAAGGCTGACCGTGCCCACATAGCGAGCCGGCACACCCAGCGCCCGGCATAGAGCTATCAGCGAGTAGGTGTATTCAGAGCAAGAAGCGGTGCCGCGGCGGAGCACAGTCGGTGCGGGGTTCCACCCACCAACCGGCTTCAGGTTATAACTCAGATGGTCTATTAGATATTCATATATTTTGCGGGCAATCCAGTACGGATTTTTCTCGCTGCCAGCGATCTTTTTAGCCAGTTCCTGTATAAACGGGTCGTTAACGCAGTATTTATCGCCATCAACAAGATATTTCTTTTTTATATCTTCTGGAATCCGGTCAAGAGCCCCGACCTTATCAGGATAAACAAAATACTCAACCGCATAAACCTTAGCCTTCACCGACCATCCGGGCTGAACAATAGAAGAAGCCTTCAGGTTTCTAAAGTTAAAATGAGCTATCTTCTGGCCCCAGGCATCGGTAATCATGGCTGTCGGCTTCTGAAGAAATTCCACGGGTCCGAGCAACTTCTGGTTATCGCGGTCTTCTGGTAGAGGAAGATAAATATTCAGGTTTGTGACCACACCAGGCCCATAATTTCTGAATTCTTTCACAAACCTCAGCTCCAGCTCCTTTTCATCCCAGAGAGTCATGATGTCGTTGTCAAAGACTTTTATCTGGTAGATCTCATCATTTTCATAATCAACGTTCCAGAGATACTGACCATCCCAGGCCAGGCCAGCAGGAAAAGGACCGTAGGAACGAAGAGAAGACAGGCACCAGCCAGACGCCGGGTCCACCAGGAAAATTCGGTCCATAGCCCTGTCAGTTATCCACAGGTACTTGCCTTCAAATTCCAGGCCGGCCGGCTCGCCACCCGGTGAAGCAAATTGCTGAATCATCATGCCGTCTACAGGCGAAACCCGAATAATAGACCTGTTTCTGACATCGGTCATCCACAGGTCCTTGCCATCCCAGGCTAAGTCTCGCGGCCGGTCGCTGTTTGATTCCAGGGCTTTGAGGACGGCGCCTGTTTCCGGGTCAAGACAATAGACCAGTCTTTCCGCTGAATCCACATGCCACAGATATTTTCCGTCCCAGGCCAGACCTTCTGGGTGGAAGCCGGGCGAATCAAGAGCCTTCACGACCTTGCCAGAATCGGGGTCAATTTTAAAAATCTTGTCCAGCCGGCTGTCAGCCAGCCAGAGATACTTGCCGTCAAAAGCCAGGCCGGTTGGATTTGGCCCCGGTGTGTTAATGACCTTGACGACATCGCCAACCTTAGCCTGCGCCAGAGAAAGAGAGAAAATTATCATAAGAATAAAAATGAAAACTTTTCTTTTTTCAGTCATTTTCCTCCTCCTTTAAATAAGTATAAAACTTACCCAGGGTTTAAGTCCATAAAAACTCTTAACCGCCATGAGACCTCCTTTTCAAGGACTTAAAATTCCAGAACCGCCCTCGTGCCTCCAGTCGAACCTGACCATAGCTGAACTCAACATACTGAGCATTCTCAACCACTATCTTAACAGTCTCATTTTGCTTTTTCGGAAGCTATCCACAACCAAAATCGAATGACCCTCAACAGGGGCGCGTTCTTGTGCGCACTGGATGATATCATCACAAACCTTCTACAAATTGAGCAAGAATCCATTCTTTTTCAGCCAGAGCCTTCTTTCCCTGTAATCCGGCACAAATCTGCCAACCACTTCCCAGAAAGCCCGGGAATGGTTTTTCTCTTTAGTATGTGCCAGCTCGTGGATGATGACATAATCTGCTATTTGAGGTGGAGCCATCATCAGGCGCCAGCTAAGGCTCAGCGTTCCTTTCGCCGAACAGGAGCCCCATCGGGCGCGAGCAGAAGAGACACGGAAATTTTTAAAACGCAGGCCTGTCAGCCGGGAAAGTTCACTCGCTCTCTCGGTCAGATAAATCAGCCCTTGCCTTTCGTACCATTTTTCAAAAATTGCCTTAGCACTGTGCAAGTGGGCAGAGGACACAACAAAGCGCTTCCCGTTAAAACCCAGCACTGGCTTGCTTCTATCAACCAGAAAAAGCGGATATTCTTTTCCCAGATAAAGAAATTTCTCCCCGGCTGAGAATTGTTTTGGCCTGAAAAGCATTTGACGCCATTCGACTTCCTTCAACTTCTTCTGAATCCATCTCTGATGTCCTTTTACAATTTTATCGATGGCTGAGATCTTCAAGTTATGCGGAGCCCTGATAGTCAGTGTCCCGCGGTCATCCATCTCCAGGCTTACTGTCCGGCGTCTGGATCTTTTTAGCTCGACTCTTAGTTTATCCATTTACTTTTAACTGAATGCCTTAAAATTTTTTTAATCGGGTGCTAAATTCCGAAACTTAATAAACAAGTTGTTATTTTACCCTACCGGCCTTCTAAAAACACGCTCCTCTTTTTCAGTTGACTAAACCCGCCAAGGTTCGTAAGCTAAAGAAGAAGGCTGGCCTTAAACCACGAGATACCCGATGAAGAAAAATACCAGCAGAAACTATTATATGGTCTTTCTGATTTTTCTAACCTTTTTCGTTATCTCTTTCCTAACCAACATCATCGGTCCCCTTATCCCTGATATCATCCAGAGTTTCAGCCTCAGCCTGGCTCTGGCTGGTTTTCTTCCTTTTTCATTTTTCATCGCCTATGGTGTCATGTCCATCCCGGCCGGATTCCTGGTTGAGAAGTACAGGGAAAAGGCAGTCATGCTTTTAGCTTTTATTGTGGCTTTTTCTGGAGCGCTCCTCTTTGCTCTTTTCCCCAATTATCTGATCGCCACACTCTCTCTTTTTCTGATCGGTCTGGGCATGGCCATCCTCCAGGTCGCCATTAATCCCCTTCTCCGGGTTTCAGGCGGAGAAGAGCATTTTGCTTTTAACTCTGTCCTGGCCCAGTTGATCTTTGGCAGCGCCTCCTTCCTCAGCCCCCGGCTTTATTCTTATCTTGTAACAAATCTTCCAGCTGACCCTGAAAAACACAACATTCTGCTCCAGATGCTCCGCGGCCTTGTCCCTGAAAAACTGCCCTGGATTTCACTATACTGGGTCTTTTCCTTAATTACTCTGGTTATGCTCATGGTCATCTTTGCTTCTCGCTTCCCGGAAGTCGAGCTGAAAGAAGAAGAAAAAGCCGGCACCTGGGGAGTATACAAGGTCCTTTTTAAGAAAAAAATAGTGCTTCTTTATTATCTGGGCATAATGGCCTACGTGGGCACAGAACAGGGCGTGGCCAACTGGATTTCTCAGTTTCTTAAGACCTATCATGGCTTTGATCCCCAGACAACCGGAGCCAGGGCTGTTTCTTATTTCTGGGGACTGATGGCTGTTGGCTGCCTCCTGGGCCTTCTTCTCCTCAAACTCATAGATAGCCGGAAAGTTCTAATCACGTTTTCTGTCGCCGCTATTATTCTTCTTTCATTATCTCTGTTCGGGCCCGCCGGGGTTTCCTGCTGGGCTTTTCCGCTGATGGGATTTGCTGCCTCTGTCATGTGGTCAATAATCTTTTCGCTGGCCCTTAATTCGCTTGACTCGTTTCACGGTGCCTTTTCAGGTATCCTTTGCACTGGAATAATCGGCGGTGCCCTGGTGCCGCTCATCGTGGGCTGGCTGGGCGACCATTTTGGCTTGCGACAGGGAATGTTTGTTCTGTATCTCACCCTGGGATATATATTTAGCATCGGGCTGTGGGCCAGACCGCTTATCACCAACGAAACCATTCAGATGAGGAAGAAAAAAAGATTACCGGATGCTTCAGGCTGATGGATATGGATTTCGTGACCCTTTGGTTCTCGAAAAAAAGGCGAAATCAACAAGAATTAAAGAAAATCGGGACAAACAAGCTGTTTCAGCAACGGAATTTTTTTTCTTACTCGCGCGATCATCAAAATTGACGAAAATAAAGGAGGCTGAAGATGACACTGGTTGGAGTTGACCTTGGCGGTACAAATGTCCGGGCTGGGCTGGTGGATGAAGACCGCATAACAAGGATTGCGAGCAGCCCTGTCCGAAGCCAGGGTAAAGCAGAAGAAGTTCTGGAAGACCTGAAATCTGTCCTTAATGAAGTCTTGACTCCTGAAGTCCAGGGTATAGGTATAGGGGTGCCGTCTGTGGTCGACCTTGAGGCGGGCACGATCTACGATGTCCAGAATATCCCTGCCTGGAGAGAAGTTCCACTCAGAAAAATTCTGGAAGCCCGGTACAGAATTCCGGTTTATGTCAATAACGACGCTAACTGCTTTGCGGTCGGAGAAAAGCACTATGGCCAGGGGAAAGAATTCACGAATCTTATCGGCCTGATTGTCGGCACCGGACTTGGCGCTGGCATCATCGCCGACGGTCATCTGTACTCTGGCACAAGTTGCGGGGCAGGAGAATTCGGTATGCTCCCCTATCTTGACTCCAACTTTGAGCGCTACGCCTCAGGACAGTTTTTCATCAAATCATACGGCACTTCAGGAAAAGAGCTATATGAAAGGGCCAAAACAGGAGAAAAACAGGCGCAGCAGATTCTTAAGGACTTCGGCCATCACCTGGGTGAAGCCATCAAAGCCATCATGTATGCAGTTGACCCGGAAGCTATCATCCTGGGTGGTTCGGTCAGCCAGGCCTTTGAGTTCTTCAAAGACTCCATGTCTGAGACCATTTCTTCCTTTGCTTATTCTATAGCCCTCAAACGCCTTCAAATAAAAGTTTCGACCACACCAAATATTTCCATACTCGGCGCCGCGGCCCTGTGCTTAGATAATTTAAATAAAGATATAAAGTGATTCTTTGAGAGAGTTCGTTTATTCTTTTTTTAGGCCCGTTTTTCAGGCGGCTACCAGGATAACCCAGAGTATGAAATCTCCAAATTATTTTCCCCGATAATCATTTTCTTATAGCATCTGAAAAATCCTACCCCCCTGGCTTCTTGAAGAAAGCAAGTCAAGAATTTCTATCAGAATTCAAAAATCATTTGATACCCGGGAATCGCCCAGAATCCAACCACACTGCCTTTCAAATTTTCGTCTTTATTGCCACCTTAATCAAATTTATTTCTGAATATTAATTTATTATCAGCCTGTTGTGGAAATTTTTCAGAATCTTTCTCAATAAGCCGGTTGAATCCTTGCCCCTGGCACTCAGCACAAAAATATCAACGCCGTTGACAAGGGCTACAGCAGAGCTTTCAGCCGAAATCTCCATCGGTCTTTTTTTACCCCAGACTTTTTCATAAGCAAGCTTACCGTCTTTGACTTCTTTTTTGAGCATGGTAATCACATGCTGCTCGGGGTAATCTGCCGGGAACCAGCTTTCCTGAGATAACCTGACCAGCTCATCATCAGGCCCTTTGAGCGTCAGAAGAGTCTTATCAGGCCAGACTCTGTCAGTGTCATCAAAAACGAAACCCGCAGGTGCCTTCAGGCTGATATTAAGCCCTAAATTATGATAAACGTGATCTTTAATCTCATGAGCTGGCTTTCCAGGCTCTATTCTGTAAGTCTTTCCCCTGAAGCTGTATTCAAGAATATCAATTTCCACATTGCCGAATATCTTCTGAGCGGGCCGAAGCATTTCAGACAGACCTTCCTCCAGGCTTCCCCAGGCGACAGCTAAACGCGCCGGGTCAGCCACACCAGGTCCAGGGATAGCAGCATCCAGAGGAACCCAGCCACCTTCAATCCACGCCTCTACCCACGCATGTCCTCCCCAGAGACCATTTATATAGACCAGCCCGAAAAGATACCTTGAAGGAATCGAAGCTGAGCGCAGCAAGGCACAGAGAAGAGCCGCATAGCCAGCACAGGTTCCCCTTCTGTTTTTGATTATCTCGGAAGAAGGAGCAAAAACGAGGCCCGGGTCAAAGGTCATGTTTTTCGAAACCCAATTTCTGAGCTTTATAGCCCGCATAAAAGTATCTTTTTCAGAGGAGAAAACTCTCAGGGCTAATTTCTTAATCTCAGGGTCTTCAGGGTCAATGTAAGCGCTGGCTTTAAGATACGGGGCTAATTCCTCTGATGCCGCTTTTTTATACAAAACTTGATCCTTTCTCACAGCCATCTGTTTCAATTCAATCACAACGGTTTTACCATCCTGGTGAATGACTCTCTGATAATCGTTCTGAATATCCGGCCAGCCAAGCTCCGGGCTTTTTTGCTTTATCCTGATCACCACCCGTTCAAGGCTCCTGGCCTGGGGCAGGCGAATATTAGCTTTAATCAGACTCGACTGAAACAGGTCCTGAACGGGATTTATCTCCTCAAGCGCATTCAAGACTTCCCGTTGAGTTGATAGAAAAGTGGTGAGATTTCCAAGGGGAGATGGCTCGACCGATTGGACCTCCAGCCCATTCTGCTCAAACCAGAATACCCGGGTGTAAGCCAGGACGCTCAGTTTTTCTTCAGCTTTCATCGCCCTTATTTTTTCCCCGTTCAATTCCAGCTCTTCTTCACCCATGAACTGTCTTTGACCTTTTGCCACCTGTGAAAGCTCTGCTACCAGAGTTTGAAATTCAAATGAATCTCCAGGTCTTTTGAGGTATCTTGAAGTCAGCTGACGTATTCCCTCTGGACCCAGGAGCTTCCCGCTATAAGGCAGTTCCCGAGAAAAGCTCCGGCCGCCAACAGCACTTTTCAGGACAGCTTTGCCTTCGTGGATCTCGACCTCAATTTTGACAGGTTGAGAAGACATTACCTGCTCCGACACAACTTTTTTTAAAACACCATCCTCAGTCTCGAAATAAGTTGAATTGAAAATCAACTCAATTCTTTTTCCCAGCCGATTCAAGATTATCCTGGATTCTGTTTGCGTCTTGAAATTAACCAGGCCGTCTTTGATTAACCTTTCAACCGTTTCTTTATAATAACCAACATTCTGATCCCCCAGTCTGATTATGTACCAGTGAACATCTTGAGCTGCGGATTTTGATTGATCCTCCGGGTGAAATAAAACCGGGCTTAAAACCGGACAGACGACCAGCACACCTGCCAATAAAAACAATAACTTTGATAAATTCCTGTTTTTCATCATTTGCCACCCTGTAATAATCGAACCGTTCACCATAATTCTAACTCAGGCTGAGTCTCTTATAAAATTCTTTTAAAATTGATAAAACTTGTTGCCTGGCTGATAGCTCTATGTTATAAGCAAGAAAAACAATGATTGTCGAGTGACGACGAGGTGAACGGCGCTCTTACAGTCTCTTATGTTGTCATTCAGATTCTGATCGGGGCCTATCTTTCCAGAATAATAAAAAATGAAGCTGACTATTTTGTCGGTGGCCGCCACGTCTCTTTTTTTCTTGTTTCTTTTTCTCTTTTTGCCACCTGGTTCGGAGCTGAAACCTGTCTTGGTTCTTCCGGTGCAGTTTATGAAAACGGGCTTTCTGGAAGCCGGGCCGACCCTTTCGGCTTCAGCCTGTGTCTTTTCCTGATGGGCTTCTTCCTGGCCGGAAAGCTGCGGGAAAAGAATTATCTCACGCTGGCAGA
>Ga0172363_10000638_pt1 | contig 27167 bp, 23 predicted proteins | sample LakKivs2_kivu2a2_FD_114541 | JGI IMG/M metagenome (GOLD analysis project Ga0172363, IMG submission 114541) | Sediment microbial communities from Lake Kivu, Rwanda - Sediment s2_kivu2a2 | ecosystem: Environmental > Aquatic > Freshwater > Lake > Sediment | place: Rwanda: Western Province, Lake... | reverse complement strand
CGCCACGCGACACGTCCAGGCCGCCAGCTACCAGCCGCCAGCTTCCAGCCATCGCGCCCGCGCTCCGGCTCCGCCATTGAGCATTGAGCATTGAACATTAAGCATTGAGCATTCAGCACGCGCCACCCGCCGCCCGCCACGCGACACGCGACACGTCCCGGCCGCCAGCTACCAGCCGCCAGCTTCCAGCCATCGCGCCCGCGCTCCGGCTCCGCCATTGAGCATTGAACATTAAGCATTGAGCATTCAGCATTCGCCGCCCGCCCCGCGACACGTCCCGGCTGCTAGCTACCAGCCGCCAGCTTCCAGCCATCCGGCCCGCGATCCGGCTCCGCCATTGAGCATTGAACATTAAGCATTAAGCATTGAGCATTCAGCACTCGCCACGCGACACCGCAGACCGGATACCGGATGACCGGATACCGGAAGACCGGATGACCGGATACCGGAAGACCGGAAGACACGGAGACGCGGAGACGCGGACGTCCGGAGATCCGGCGAGGCCGAGACGCGGAGACGCCGGGGATCGGGTGACGTGACAGACAGGTGCGGGCGGTCGGCAACCGGCCGCCCGCTTTCCTGCGCCGGGCGCTCGCCGGGGCTTTGGGCCGGCAGAAGCGGAGCCAGCACCGCGCCGTGGCCCCACGTCGAACCGGCGGTTGCCTCGGCGCCTCAGGCCCTCGCCGCGGCCAGTGCCTCCGGCCCGCCGATCAGGGCGAACCGCTGGCGAAGCTGGGCGATGATCGCACGGTCGGTCTCGGCGTCCAGGCCTCGCGCCTCGGCCAGGTTGAGGCAGCGCAGCTCCAGCCGCCCCGACACGGCCACGTTCTCGCCGACGGTTCCGGCCGCCTTGAACCGCGCGGCGTCGGGGCCGATGTCAATCGCCCGCGCGTCGCATCGGAGCAGCTCGCCGGGACGGACGAACCGGGCGTACTTCACGTTCCGCGCCGCCGACAGCACCACCACGCTGCGCGACCAGTCCTGCACCAGGCGAACCAGCCAGGCCGCCGACTGCACCAGCGCCTCGATCATCAGCACGCCCGGCAGCACCGGGAAGGCCGGGAAATGGTCGGCCAGGTACTCCTCGGCCAGCGAGAGGGCCTTGACGGCGACGATTCGCCCGCCGGGGGCGTCGGCGGAGCGTCCGGGCAGCTCGATCCGCTCGATCCTGTCCACCAGGTGGAACTTCATGGTGCGGCGATTTGTATTCGCCGCCTAGCGCTCGTGCAAGGGCTTTCCGCCCTCAGCCGTGCAACTTGACGGCCAGCTCGGCCACGAGCCGCCCGAGCTTGCGGCACTCCTTGCGCGCGCGGTCGTCGAGGTCGCCGATGGCGACGGGGCCGTAGTGGTCGCCCTTGGCCGAGCCGGGCACGACCATGCCGTGGATGAGCATGGCCTTGAGGATGTCCAGGACGGTGGTCTCGTTTCCGCCGCCGACGTTGGCGCTGCTGGCGAAGGCCCCGCCCACCTTGCCGGCGAGCCTGCCGTGGAAGGCGACGGACTCGTCGATGAGCCGCTTCAGCTCGGCCGCCATCGTGCCGTAGTACGTCGGCGAGCCCATCACGATGGCCTCGTAGCCAAGCAGCTCCTCGGCGTTGAGCTTGTCGACGGGCAGGCGTGTGACCTTGACGCCGGGGACCTCGGCGGCGCCTTGCTCGACGGCGGCGGCCATGTGCTCGGTGTGCTTCGTCCGCGAGTAGTAGCAGATCAGCATGTTGGCCACGTGCGGGTCTCCTTTCCGGCGCGCCATTGTATGTGCCCGCGGGGGAACGGGGCAATCACCCCGCCGGACGACGGTCGGCTGATTTCCGCACGGCCGCCGCGCGGCGCGCTACCATGCCAACATCGCACGGCGTGTGAACGTCGCCAGGGAAAGGCCGTTGCACGGGGAGGCCGGGGCCAGCGGCCGTCCCGCTGCTGAGAGCGCCGCCGCATGACGCCCGCTCGCTCCGCCGCCGCCGTCAACGGGCCGCCCGGCCGAACCGCCGCCCTCGGCGGGCGCGCCGCCGCCGCGCTGCCGCTGCTGCCGGCCGCGATCGTCGCCCTGGCCTTCGAGTGGGCCTCGCCGGCGGCGCTGCCGGCGCCGTCGAGGCGGGCGGCCCTGGCCGCCGTGACCCCGGACATGCCGGATGCCGCCGCGTCCGACGAGCACCTGCCGCGCATCGTGTGCGAGCGGCCGGGGCGGGACGATCCGCCCGCCGGCGGTCGGCCGGAGCGTTCGGCCCCCCCGGCGCGCCCACCGGCGGCAGGGGTGCGCGTGCCGGCGGCGCCCCGGGCGCTGCGGCGGACGTTCATCGTGACGGCCTACTGCCCGTGCGCCCGCTGCTGCGGACGCTGGGCCGACGTGGCGCCGCACCTGCGCCGTCTGGCATCGGGGGCGAAGCTGGCGGCCGTTCTGCGGGCCGGCGCCGGCTGCATCGCCGCGCCGCCGGACATCCCGTTCGGCACGCGGATAGCCGTTCCGGGCTACAACGGCGGCGCGCCGGCGACGGTGCCGGACCGCGGCGGCGGCATCCGCGGCAACCGGCTCGACGTGCTGCTGCCGACGCACGCCGAGGCGGTCCGCTGGGGCCGGCGGAGGCTGACGGTGACGATGTACCTTCCCCCGTGGCCGCCCGAAAACTAGGGTGCGTCCCTAGTTTCGGGAAGGCTCGCGAGTCGAATGGAGCTGCAGGGATTTGAACCCTGGACCTCTTGCATGCCATGCAAGCGCGCTCCCAACTGCGCCACAGCCCCAACGCCGCGGGCGCGCCCGTCGGGCGCCCCGCCTTGATTGTATCGGCTGATCGTGCTGTGTTTCTTTTATCGCGCTTCGGCGTGCGGGTCAAGGGCGGGACGAAAAAGTCTTCCGGACGTTTACACTGGTTGTGGCGCGCCCGCGAGGACAAGATGCGGGCGTGACGTGGCTAAACCCTGTCCGTGCCGCGGACAAGTAAGAGCGGGTCGATGGAAGGCCGGCGTGCCCTGGCATCGAGATTGATGGACCGCGCCGCGTCGGGCGACGAGGCGGCCTTCGGCGAATTGGCCTCGCTGGTCCAGGACGAGTTGTACCGCTTTGTCCTCGCCCACGGCTTGTGCGCCGACGACGCGGCCGACGCCACGCAGGAAACGCTTCTTCGCGCCTGCAGGCGCCTGAAGGCCTGGCGGCTCGGCGCCGACGCCGTAGGGTGGGTCTACGGCATCGCGATGAACGTGGTGCGGGAGGTGCGGCGGCGGCGGTGGCGGTCGCGGACGGCCGAGGTGGAGCTGGAGCTCCTGGCCGGCGCCGACGGGCCGACGCGTGCCGACGGCGACGAGCTGGCGGTGGTGGCGGCGGCGCTGGCCCGGCTGCCCGCCCGGCAGCGCGAGGCGGTGGTGTGCCGCTTCCTGCGGCAGATGAGCGTGCGGGAAACGGCCGATGTGATGGGCTGTGCGGAGGGGACGGTGAAGGCGGCGGTGTTCGCGGCGCTGGACAACCTCCGGCAGATGCTGGGCTCGGCGTGAGAGGCGGGGAACGACGGAACATGAACGACGAAGACAGGGACATGCGGCGGCGGCACGGCGAGCTGATCGGCGCCCTGGAGCGCCTGGGCGGGCTGCTGGACGGCCAGCGCTACCCGGGGCGGGCCTGGCCCGTCGAGCGGCGGCGCCGCATCAGCTTGCCGGGGGTGATCTTCCGGCTGACGTTTGGCGCGGCGGTGGCCGCGGGGGTGCTGCTGGCGGTCGCCGCGGCGTACTGGCTGGCCTTCACGCGGACCGTCCAGCCGACTGCCCCCGGAAAGCCGCCGGTGGTGAAGCGCGTGCAGCCGCCCGAGAAGAGCGCCGACCAGTGGCCTATCCCCACCGACGTGGACGTGTCGATGGCGGCGCAGGTGCGCTGGGCGCTGCCGACGGCGCCGCTGCCGTCGGCGGAACGCGACCCGAACACCGCCGAGCGGGTGGACTGGTCGATCCCGGCGGCGGCGTTCCCGACACTGAAGGACCTGGCCGAGGAACTCGAGCGTGACGTGGCGGAATACACCGAGCCGCCCTCCTCGACGTGAGCAACCCGGATGGAACAGACTGAACCGCATGGCAGGAAAGGAGCTTCAGCCATGACGCGTAAGGCAGTGGTGACTGTTTTCCTTGGCGCCGGCCTGCTGGCCGGGGCGGTGGCCGCCTACGCGCTGGCGCAAGGCGCCGACGCCTCCCGCGCCGGCGCGGCGCCGCCCGCGGCTGCTGTCGCAGCGGCGCCCGCCCCCTCCGGCGCCGACGCCCAGACGCCGCCGCGAACGCCCCCGCGGCGTTCGAGTGGTGAGCCGAGGCCCCCGCGCCCGCCCCTGTCGCGCGGCGGCGAGGAGGCCGGCGAGGGCAGCCACGGGGCCATGGTTCGCTCCAGCCCATCGGAGCGCTTCCAGCGGATGGTGCAGTTGCTCTCGCGCATGCGCGGCGCGACGTTCAACCCCGCCGAGGCGGGACTGATCGCCATCGGCGGTCTCAAGGACGACGTGCCCCGCAAGAGCGACGAGATCATCGCCGACCTGGAGAGCCAGTTGGCCAAGACCAAGTCGCTCGGCCTGCGCAACGCGCTGCGCCTGCAGCTTCGCGACCTGTACAAGGCCGCGGGCAAGTACGACAAGGTCCTGATGCACCTTCGGGCGATGGTGGCGGAGAACGACGCCGCGCTGGCGGCGGAGGAAGCCGCCGAGGCGACCGCCCGCGCGCGAGAGAAGTGAACCATCGCCCCTGCCCGCCGCATCGCCGGGCGGTGGGGACGTCGGGGCGCCGAGCGCGCGTGCGCGTTAGAATGCGGGCGGTGACGTATGAAGCGCGCGTGGGCAGCGGCGTCGGCGGTGGCGTGGCTGGGCTTTTGCGCCGCGGCGACGGCGGCGCCCACCTCCGCCCGCACGAGCCTTCCGGCGGGCATCGAGGGCCTCTCCGCCGCCATCCGCGACATCGCTTCGGCCGCCACGCCCGAAGCGGCCATGTCCGCCTACGCACGCGGCTGCAACATCAACCGCCAGGACCGCGCCCTGCAGGACGCGTACATGCGGAAGATGCTGAAGCTGGGCCGGCCGGAGGCCGCCTGGTTCGCCGCGCAGGTGCTGGCGCCGATGGACCTGGCCTACGGCCTGCCGCAGGGCGTGATCGCCTACGTCTGCGCCAAGCGGGACAACCTGAAGGAGGCGTTTTCGCCGGGGGTGCGTGCGGCCGTGCTCGACCCCAACAACGTCCCCACCGTCCAGAACGCCGCGCAGCTCCTGGCCTGGTACGAGCACACGGACGCCAAGCCGGCCATTGCGCAGTCGGTGAAGGACGCGATGAAGAAGCTTCGCGGCGGGGCGGGCGGCAAGGCCTTCGCCGATGCCTACAAGCAGGCCTGCGACGTCTACAAGTCACCCGAGCAGCGGAAGAAGGACCTGGAGCAGAAGGCCTCCGCCGTCCGGGCGGAGATTCAGCAGCTCAACCAGAAGGTCAACTCCGCCGCCCAGACGCTGCGCAGCGGCGAGCAGTCCTACGCGCGCGACCTGGACGAGCTGCGCCGCCTCCAGCGCGAGCTGGCTCAGGCCGAGCTGGACATGCGCACCGCGCGCAACAACCAGGCGCGGCGCAGCGCCGAGCGGCGCCGCACCACCGCCGCCAACGACATCCGCAAGTGCCAGCAGGACACCGCTTCGCTGACCGACGAGGCAGCCAAGGCCCAGCGCAGCCTGGCCGACCTGAAAAAGAAGCTAACCGACAAGCGGGCCGAGCTGTCTAAGGCGCAGGCGGGCGCGCGCGGCGCCCTGGACGCCGCCGAGGACAAGCTGCGGTGGCGCGTTCCGGCCGTGGACGGGATCCTCGTCGCCGACGCCGATGCGCCCAAGGCGCCGAGCAGGTCCGCCGGCGCGGCGACGGCGGCGACTGGCCCGCAGCTCGGGCCCGATGCGCCGCTGGAGCGCCGCCTGGCGGAGGCGAAGGCGGCCGACAAGCTCGGCCTGGCCAAGATGTACCTCGACGGCAAGATGACCGACGCCGCCCGCAGGACGCTGCGGGAGATCGTGAGCAAGCACCCCGGCACGGCCGCCGCGAGAGAAGCCGCCGAGCTGCTCAAGGGCCTGTAGCGTCCCCGCCCGCACGCGGGCGGGTGGCGAGTGTCGGGCGATAGGTTTTGCGCGCCGATGGCATGTTAGCGGCGGAGCTTGCTCCGCGTGTCGGGTGTCAAGTGAGGATTGACGCGGCAACCGTGGATGGCGTAGAGCCGCGGCGTAAGCACCCTCCGGGGGCGCCGCCGCGGATGTCTCCGTCAACCAGCAATCGCCGAACCGCAGGCGCTGCGCTCCTTGCGGCGCTCGCCGCGGCGCCGCCCGCCGCCGCCGAACCGCCCGCCCAGAGCAACCTATCGCAGGTCATCCAGGCCCTCGGCCAAGCCGACACCTACGACAAGCTCGTTACCGTCTACGCGCGCGGCTGCACGCTGGACCGCAACAGCCGCCGGCTTCACGACACGTTCATCCGCCGGCTGCTGCGGTTCGGCCAGCCGCTGCCGGCCTGGCACGCCGCCACGGCGCTGACGCAGCTCGAGCCCGACAACGCCCTGGCCTGGGGCGTCCTGGCGTACGTGGAGGCCGCACGCGGGCGTTTCGACGACGCCCTGCCGGCCGCGCTGAAGGCGGCCCAGCTCGAGCCGAACAACTCCGCGTACAACCACAACGCCGCGCAGCTTGCCGTGTGGTACGAGAACCTCGACGACACGTCGTCGGTGCCCGCGTTTGTCCGCCCGGTCATCGCCGACCTGAAGACCGGCTTGAGGGGCAACAAGGCGTTCCTGACGCCGTACCGGCAGGCGCAGGAGGCGTACGGCCGCGTGGCCGAGCAGCAGAAGGCCGCGCGCCGGGAGTTTGAGGAGTCCCGGGCGGCCGTGGTCGAGCTGGATCGCGACCTGCGCCTGCTGGCCCGCGAGGTGACGGAGCTGGAGTATCTCTATCTTTCGCTGAACGCGCAGGTGCGCGGGCTGGTCGGGCAGATCTCACGGCTGGACGATCAGATCGCCAAGGTCAAGCCGCCCTCGCCGGAATGGACGGCGCTCACGCAGCAGCGCAACGCCGTGCTGGGGCAGCTTCAGGGCGTCCGGCTGGAGGCGGCCCGGGCGTGGAACCAGGGGCGGCTGGCGGAGCGGGAGCGCCGCGAGAAGCTCGCCCGCATGAGCGTCGCGCAGGGCGACGTGTCGCGGCTGGAGCAGGCCGTGCTGTCGCTGACGTCGGCCATGCGGCGCGCGTTGACCTGGCGGGTGCCGCACGTGGCCGGGGCGCCCGATCCACCCGCGGCGCCGGCGCCGGCCGACGTGCCCGAAGCGCCGCCGCCGGCCAGCAGGCCCGCGCCCGACGCCCGCCGCGCCGACGACGCGGCCGAGGCCGCCGCCAAGCTCAAGCTCGCCCGCCTCTACCTCGCCAACGACATGCCCTCGCACGCCGGCAGGCTGCTGCGGGAAATCCTGAAGCACTACCCGGCCGCCCCCGCCGCCGCCGAGGCGAAAAAGCTCCTGGCCGAGCAATCCGCCGCGACCACCCGCCCGGCCCCCGCCCCGTCGCCATAGCCCGCATCGGGCTGCAGCGGGTGATGCGGCAGACGGTCGGTCCGTCGGCAGACTTCCCCACGTCCAGGCCGCCGGGGAGTTGGTATCTGAGCCCGAGGCGAACGCCGACCCGCGCGAACGGGACCTGAACGCCCCGCCGACGCCGGAAGCGGCACACGACGGCTACCTGGGGGCCTTCTGCGCGGCGGCGAAGAGGATGGCGTTGGCGGCCAGGCGGCGGGCGTCGGCGGTGGAGAGGCCCCGGCAGCCGAAGGCGGCCTCCTCGGCGGCGGGGACGCTGACGGCGTAGGGGCTGAGCACGGCCGCCAGGCGCCCGTCGATGAACACGCCCTTGAGGTGGGGCGTTTTGTCGCCGTCGCGGGCGGCGGCGGCGTTGGTGTACGTGACGCTGGTGAGGTCGGCGCCGATGCCGCCGGCGAACTGCCCCGTCAGCAGCGGGCTGTCGGGCGGCACCCCCTGCACGCTGCCGAAGCCGAACATGTCCGTCAGCATCTTCAGCACGGCGCCGTAGAACTCGGTGCCGCCCATGGCCGAGTCGGCCAGCAGTATGCCGCCCGAGGACAGGTACTTCTTGAGCACGTCCTTCTGCGCGTCGCTCAGCGGCGGCAGGCGGGTGCCGGTCAGCCACAGCAGGGGCACGGAGGAGGCGACGGGCTGGGTCAGGTCGGCCGGGGGCATCTCCTTGACGCCGATGCTGAGTGCCTTGGCGAGGGCCTCGCCGACGCGTGGTCCTGCGGCGCGGGCGATGTCCCAGTCGCCGCCGTGGCGGATGCGTGCGAAGTGCACGAAGCGCTTGGGCGGCGGCGAGGGGGCGGGCGGCGGTTCGGCGGCGGCCAGGCGCCCCGGCGGGCGCCGCAGGTTCGTCGTGTACAGCAGCACGTTGGCGCCGAACTGGAAGAGCTGCGGCTGCTCCATGCGCCGCCCCTGGTGCCAGGCGCCGCTGACGTCGCTGGTCAGCAGCAGCACGCGCGTGCGCACGGCGTCGCCGAAGCCCAGCACCGACGGCCTGCCGGCCGGGGGAAGCTGAAAGTAGGTGTTGAAGACGGGGTGCTTGTCGTCCAGCGCGCGGGCGGTCAGCGAGGGGAAGGTCTTGCGGAGGAAGGCCGTCGCGGCCGCGACGGCGTCCTTATGCGCGCCGAACGGCTGGAAGAGCACCGTCCCGCCGGAGGAGACGAACGCGCGGAGCTTGTCGGCCAGGGCATCGCCGTAGGACTTGAGCGTGGTCTGCACGTACAGCAGGGGGGCCTGTGCGAGCGCGGCGTCGTCGGTCTGGAGCGGCGCTTCGCGCCAGGCGGCCTGCCAGTGGAACGTTCGCCCGATCCAGCGCGTGAGATTGGCCGCGTCGCGTGCGTCGGCGCCGGCGTCGCCGTCGAGGCGCAGCTTGTGCAGGAGGATCGGCCCGCGCGCCCGCGTCAGCGTCAGCAGGGCGAAGCAGGTGTTGATGATGCTGAGTTGGGCCTCCTCGCGGTCGGCCTCGTCGGCGCCGGGCCGCCGCCAGGAGCCGTTGGGCCGCTGGAGGCGGGCGACAGTCTCGGCCGCCGCGGCGGCCAGGTCGGTCGAGCCGATCATCGCGCGCCCGCTCTCGTCGGCGAGGTTCTGGAGGCAGTAGAGGTAGTAGTACTCGTATGCCTCGCTGGCGACCCACACCCAGCGGGGGTTCTTGTCGATGGCGAAGTTGTCCGCCAGCCACTTCGTCGCCCGGTCGATCGTGCCGCGCAGGGGTATCTCCGTCGGCGCGCGGTCCGTGCGGTCGGGCGCGAAGGCCGGCTCCTCCTCCGCCGCCGCGTCGCCCAGCAGGCACAGGGCCACGATGCCCGCGGCCGTCATCGAGCCGTAGCTGCTGCCGCGCAGGCGGAAGCCCGTGCCGCCCGGCGGCTGGTAGCTGATTCCGCCGTCGGAGTTGGCGACGGTCGCCCAGTACCTGCGGCATCGCGCCCACAGCGCGGGGCGCGACGCGATGCCGGCCTCCTCCGCGCGGCGCAGGGCGAGGGTGGCCAGGAACGTGTTCGACACGTCCGTCCAGCGCGGGTTGTCGCGCGTGGTGCGGTGGCCGGGGCCGTAGCCCCACCCGCCGGAGGGGTCCTGCACCTCGCCGAGCCACTTGACGTCCTCGGCCAGTTCGGTCAGGGCCTCCCTGGTTCCCAGGCGGGCGAGGGCCAGGGCGCGCACGGCCCGCACGTAGACGGTCCGCGGCGACTGTGCCTGGAGGTACTTCATCGCCTTGACCAGCGGCGGAGCGGCGGGGTCCTCCCCGGCCGACAGCGCCGTCAGCAGCACCAGCGCCTCGGCCCCGCCGGGATGCTGGCGGGCGTACTTGTTGTCCCACGAGCCGTCGGGGCTCTGGTTGCTGTAGAGGTAGTCCAGCCCCATGCGGATGGCGTGCGCGACGCGGGCGTCGAGACTGCCCACCCGCGCCGGAGGCGCCGGGCCGAGAAGCGCGTTGGGGGCCGCCGCCCCGGCCGCAAGCGACTGCGCCCCCCACGCCGCGATGGCGACGGCAAGCGCCGCCGCGTCGCGCCGCCTGTGGCCGCCGCGGCCGTCCCGTCGCCGTCCGTCAGTATCCGATCGCATAGAGGAAGACATTCAGGGCGATCTTCCTCCCGTCCTCGTCCACGTAGCCGCGGCAGGAGTAGGGGTTGTCGCCTTCCAGGGCACAGGTGAAGTCGTACTTGCTGTAGAGGATGACGGTTCGCCCGTTGACGGTGACGGCCTCGACGGGTGGCGTCTTGGTGCCGCGGGCCTTCAGCTCGTCGGCCAGGATGCGCCGGTAGCGCACCTCGCCCAGCGGCAGGCCGATCTCGCCGGTGTAGATGGGGTGGCTGGCGCCCAGCGGCTGGAAGGGCTTGTCGGGGTAGAGTTTGGCGACCGTCTCGCGGAAGCTCTTGTCGAAAGCGGCCTTGCCGCAGCAGGCGTCGGCGATGAGGCATCCGCCGCGGTCGAGGTACTGCCGCAGGGCGGCGATCTCCTTGTCCGGCAGCTCGAAGGTGTAGTGCCCCGTCATCAGGACCACGGGGTACTCGTAGATCCTGTCGTCGCTGGGATGCAGGTGCCGCCCGCGGGCGACCACGTCCACCCTCGCCTTCTCGCGCAGGAGGGCGGCCAGGTGCTCCTCGGCGTGCACGTCGGCCTTGTAGTCGCCCTCGTGGATGATCCGGGCGATGCGCACCGCCCCGCGCGGCACCTCGACGGGCTTGTCGCCCCTGGGCGACACGGGCAGCTCCACCACGTCCAGCTTGTCCTGAAGCAGCTCCTTGCCCGTGGCGTACGCGGCGATGTTCGTGCCGATCTGGAAAGCCTTCTCCGACCACTTCGGGATCGTCTGCAGCTCCCACAGGCAGTCCAGGGCCTTCGGCGAGAAGATCACGCCCGTCCGGCAGCCGACGTCGATGCCCTCCAGGTCGTACAGGTCGTCGAGCTTGTAGTAGCTGCGGAACACCGGGTGCGTCTGGTCGAGCGTTCGCAGCCGCTGCTCGGGCATCAGCCGCCGGGCGAAGGGGCGGAAGCCGTCGGTAAACTCCTTCGAGCCGCAGCAGGCCTCGCACAGCAGCGTCCCGCCGGTCTCGACGTATGCCCGCAGCCTGGCGACCTCGGCGTCGGTGAACTTCGGGAACTCGTGGCCGGTGATCAGCAGCATCGGGCCGGCCCGCAGGTCCTGGAGGCTCAGGTCCAGCGTGGCCGTCTGCCACGTGACCCGCTTGCCGAACTTGTCGTCGATGAAGTTGGTGAGGTTCTCCAGGTCGTGGATGTTGCGGTTCCAGCTCGGCTCGCGGTCGCCCCGCCACTGGAGCTTCTGGATCAGCAGCGGGCGGTTGCCCTTGGCCAGGAACAGCAGGGCGAAGACCGTGTCGTAGCTGACCCGCCCCGCCCACGCCCGCCGCACCTGCTCCAGCACCCGCGGGTTGTTCTGCCAGGCGGCCATGTTCACCTGGCTCCACGTGCCGTCGGGCCCCTGGCTGCCGACCAGGAACGCCGCGCCCTGGCGGTACCAGTCGTTCGGGCCGAAGTTCCGCAGCCCCGAAATCATCCCGCACCGCTCCAGGCCGTACAGGTAGTAATGCAGCCACGTCTTGCCCCGCCCGCCGGGGTTCTCCTCGACGGAGAAGTTGTCCGTAAGCCACTTGACGGCCGAGGCGATCACCTTGTTCTGCACGTACCGCCCGCAGTCGGCATAGGCGCCGTTGACGAAGACCCTGTTGCCGCCGACGTTGAGCCTCTGGCCGCAGATGTAGAGGCTGGCCAGGCCCGCGGCGGTCATCGAGCCGTAGCTCTTGGCGTAGGCGGTCGCCGCCCGCCCCTGCACGTTGCCGTAGTACATGTAGTTCCAGCCGCCGTCCCTGGACTGGCTGTTGACGAAGTGGCGGCTGGCCCTGTCCCAGACCTCCTTGGGGACCTTCGCGCCGGCCTTGGCGGCCTCGTGGAGGCCCAGCAGGGCGAACTGTGTGTTGGAGTTGTCGCCGCGCCCGGCGTAGTTGATCACCCGGTTGCCGGAGCGGTACTGCCCGTAGGACCACATGCCCGTGGGGAGCTGGCCGCGGACGAGGAAGTCGGTGGCGGCCTGGAGATCCTTGGCGTACTTCGGGTCGTTCAGGACGGCGTAGGCCTGGGCCTTCAGCGACACGACGTACGTGGCGGTGTTCTGCACGCGGCCCAGCGCGGCGACGCCCTTGACGACGGCGGGGTCGTCGGCAGGCACCCCCGCGTGCAGCAGGCCCAGCAGGCACAGGGCCGTCATGCCGCCGGGGTGCCCGGCGTCCTGCCAGCTCCCGTCGGCGTTCTGGGCCTGGCGGACGTGGGCGACGGCCTTCTGGATGGCGGCGCGGACCTGCTCGCCGGTGACGCCGGCGTGGCCAAGGCCCTCGGCGCCGCGCGCGCCGCAACATGCCGCCAGCAGCACGCCCGCCGCCAGCAGTCCCTTGCGGCCAACCGCAGGTGGTCGTATCATCTGTGCGTGTCCCGAGGCGGTCCGCTACCCGCCCGTTTAGTATATCGCAGGCGCCGCCCCGTTCCACCGAAAGGAATCTCTCCCCCGAGGCGCCCCATGGCCAGAGAAACCTTCGAAAACCTGATGGAGCAGTTCGCCCGCAGCAAGCAGATCATGATGCGCGAGATCGCCAAGGCCATCATCGGCCAGCAGGAGGTGCTCGACCAGATCTTCTCGGCCGTCATCTCGCGCGGCCACTGCCTGCTGGTGGGCGTGCCGGGGCTGGCCAAGACGATGATGGTCTCGTCGTTGGCGAAGATCCTGGAGCTGAGCTTCAAGCGCGTCCAGTTCACGCCCGACCTGATGCCCTCCGACATCACGGGCACCAACGTCATCGAGGAACCGGAGGCCGGGCGGAGGGAGTTCCGCTTCGTGCACGGGCCGGTGTTCGCCAACATCATCCTTGCCGACGAGATCAACCGCACGCCGCCGAAGACCCAGGCCGCCATGCTCCAGGCCATGCAGGAGCGCGAGGTCAGCGTCGGCCAGGAGACCTACGCCCTGCCCGACCCGTTCTTCGTCATCGCCACGCAGAACCCCATCGAGCAGGAGGGCACCTACCCGCTGCCGGAGGCCCAGCTCGACCGGTTCATGTTCAACATCTGGGTGGACTACCCCAGCGAGGTCGAGGAGGAGAAAATCCTCGCCGAGACCACCGGCGGGGCCGCGCCGGAGCTGAAGGTGGTCTTCAACGCCCGCCAGATCCTGAACATGCAGAAGCTCGTCCGCAGCATCCCCGTCAGCGAGTACGTCATCAAGTACGTGGCGCGGCTGGTGCGGGCGACCCGCCCCAAGGACCCCACCGCGCCGGAGTTCGTCAGGCAGATGGTCGAGTGGGGCGCCGGGCCGCGAGCCGGGCAGTACCTCATCCTCGGCGGCAAGAGCTTCGCCGCCATGGACGGGCGGTTCACCGTCAGCACCGCCGACGTGCGCCGCGTGGCCGTGCCCGTCCTGCGCCACCGCATCGGGTGCAACTTCGCCGCCAGCAGCGAGGGCGTCGATTCCGTCGAGATCGTCCGCCGCCTGCTGGAGGCCGTCGCCGAGCCGGAGGTGCCCAAGTACGCCCGCAAGGCCGCCGCCCCGGAAGTCCCCGGAGAGGTCTTACGGGAGTAGCGCCGCGCAGAAGGGGGTAAACGTTCAATGCTGAATGCTGAATGCTCAATGTTGCATGATCAACGCTGAACGCTGAATGGTCTTCCGCGGGTCGGTCGCCGAATGAGCTCGCTTCTCGGCGCTTTCGATCGGGAAGAGATGGTCCGCAACACCTCGACAATCGCCACGCACGTCATCCAGACGGGCTACGGTCATTGGCTGCCCAACGACCCTCGCGGAAGCGAATCGCGCGTCGTCCACGCGCCGCGGATCGCGGAGCTGGGGGAGATCCACTTCGGGAGGAAGCAGATCCAACCGTCGCGGGAGGAGCTGCGCGCTTTCCACCGGCTCGCCGAGGAGCGATTGGGGCTGCCCGTGCTGTGGTTCAACGGCGCCGAGAGGCAAGCCCTGGTGGAGGCGTTCGGACAAGTGATCGCCGCGAACGGATTGACGTGCTACGCCTGTGCCTTGCTTCATGACCACGCGCACTTCCTCATCCGGAGGCACCGCCTGCGGGCGCAGGCGGTCTCGGAAATGCTGAAGCGGGCGGGGCGCGACGCGCTGCGGCAGCGGCGAATGGCGCCCGCGGACCACCCCGTCTTCGGCGCCGACGCCTGTCACCTCTACAAGACCGACCCCGGCGCCGTGCGGGCGTGCGTGGAGTACATCGACGGCAACTTCGCGAAGCACGGGCTCCCGTTCGTGCGCTATCCGTTTGTCGTCCCCTACGACAACTGGCCCCTCCACAAGCACGCGCGGTGACTCCCGCGCCTTGTTCCCACAGGACTCTCCCCTTGCGCCTTGATCTGGTCAAAGCTTGCTTCTCGGCGCTTCTGGTCCAATGGGCACCTGTTGTTTCCTCCCACGGGTTTCCGGGGGTAAGATGACATCCGATGTCGAAGGAGCGTTCACGCAGGCGGGGGGCGCGGGGCGGGCGACGCGGGGAGATGATCTTCTCGCCTCCGCCCGTGGCGCTGACGAGGGCGCCGCGCACCGACCTGATCGCCCGCGCCAGTCACCTGGACGAGCTGGCCTTCGCGGCCGTGGACGCCGTCGCCGACCGCCTCGCCGGCGCGCTGGACGCCTCCACCAGCATCGAGCAGATCCACCTGCTGACCACGCAGGTCCACATGCTGCGGGCGATGCAGGGCTCGCACCGCTCGGCCGGGCGACTCGTCGCCGCCGGCGACGACGACATGGAGGCCTCGCTGGACGCCCTGCCGATCGTCCGGCTGCAGCTTGAGCGGTGCTTCCTGGCGCTGCTGCTGGCCGACCACCCGGCCCACTGGCACCGGCGCTACCGCAAGAACGCCTGGAAGGCGTTCGCCGAGAAGTTCTTCCGCGACCAGCGGACGGTGGGGCACCTGGAGCCGTTCGGCGAGTACTTCGCCGCCAGCGGGCCGGGCATCCGCCTCCTGCGCGACTTCGCCCGCGAGATGGACGTCAACGAGGACGAGCTCCAGACCGTGCGCCAGCAGGTCACCGGCGACCAGCGCGACCCGCGCTTCGCGGCCTGGTTCATCGCCGACATGCCCACGCCGGGCCGCTGCATCCGCGAGCTGCGCGACCCGGCCTGCCGGGCGCTGGCCGAGCTGCTCTACCCCTGCTACGACAACCTCTCGCACTTCTCGCACGGCGGGCTGGTGGGGGCCATGCAGGGCGCCATCCTGCGCAGCGGCGCCGGCGCCGCCGGCGCGCAGGAGGACCGCCGCCGCTTCTGGCGGACCAACGTCCTGGAGCAGGTGCTGCCCGTCAGCTACGTGGCGCTGCTGCTGGTGGCCACGCTGTTTGCCCGCCCGTACCTGGGCGTAAGCGACCTGCGCGACACGCTGCTGCGCGCCTGGCGCCCCTACCACAGCGACGGCTCGCCGCTCGGCGTGGCCGTGTGGGACAACTGGGCAGCGCTGGCGCTGCAGGGCGAGCAGGCACGGGAGGGCCAGTCGTGAGCAGGACAGCCGGGCCGCGCAACGCCCGCAGGCTGCGCCCCGCGGGGCTTTGCGCCTTGTTCCTTACCCTCTCCATCTGCCCGGCGCTGCGCGCGGATGCCTCCGCAGCCGCCGCGGCCTGGGCGCGCCTGTTCGCCGACGCCAACGCCCCGCCCGCCGAGGCGGCCATCAACGCCGCCATCGCCGCCTGCGGCGACGACGTGTCGGCGCTGAAGAAGCTCATCGCCGCCGACGCCGCCTACGCGGCCCTGTCGCCCGGCTGGCACGCCCCGCCGCCGTCCCGCGTGGACGACGGGACAAAGCACTACGAGGTCCGCTCGTTCCTCCGCGTGCCCGAGGCCTACCGCCCCGACGCGCCCTGCCCGCTGCTGCTGGTGGCGCCCGGGCAGAAGGTCACCGGCGACAAGGCGGCACAACTGATGGTCCGCTCGCTCGGGCCGCTGGCGGAGAAGGTCCTCGTCCTCAGCGCCACGCTGCCCGGGCCGCAGGAATACAGCGCCCGGGCGTACCAGGAGGAAGCGTTCCTCAAGCCGCTGGACTGGGCGCGCCGGGCGCTGAACGTGGATGACGACCGCGTCTGGCTGACGGGTTACAGCCTCGGCGGGCACAGCACCTGGCACCTGGCGACGATGTTCCCGCATCGCTTCGCCGGCGCGGTGGCGATGGCGGGCGTGCCGTTCTTCGAGGGCTTCCCCCGCACGGCCACGACGTACCTGGAGAACCTGGGCAATCTGCGGTTCTGGTCGATCTGGGGGGAGCTGGACGCCCCGCCGCCTCCGGCGCGCGGGCAGGTGCATTTCAACCGCGAGGCCTCGGCCCGCCTAAAGGCCCTCGGCAGCAGGCTCTACCGCGGCACCGAGATCGCCGGCGCCGACCACGGCGGCTGCTGGCCGGCGCCGGACGAGCTGGCGGCGTTCCTTCATGCCTCCCGGCGCAGCCCCGTCCCGCCGCGCATGACGCACTGCTTCCACCTGCCCGCCCACCGCCGGGCGTACTACCTGGAGGCGATGCAGTTTGCGCGCCCGCCGATGCGCCTCGACCAGCCCATCCGCGTGCGCGTCACCATGCCGGGCGGCGTCAAGCCCGCCCCGGACGCCTTCGAGCGCGCCGCGCGGCAGCTTCTCGAGCGGAACCTGTTCCGCATGTCGGCCGAACTGGACGGGCGCGCCAACTCGCTGTCCATCCGCCTCGATGGCATCCGCACCGTCCGCGTGTACGTGCTGGACGGCATGTTCGACCTGTCGCGCGAGGTGGCGCTGAAGCTGAACGGCCGGGCGTGGCGCGGCCGCGTGGCGCCGTCGGCCCGCTGCGTGCTGGGCCACTACGCCGCCGACCGCGACGCGACGGCGCTGGTCCTCAACGAGATCGACATCGACCTGACCGCCCGGGCGCTGGTCCGGTACTGACGGCGCACGCTGACGGCGCTGGCGTTGGTGCCTTGTTCGCTTCTGGCCGCTCCACGGGTATCCTGTGCGGCCTGTCCGCAGCGCGGCGGAGCCCGACGCACGCCGAACGACAGGCGTCGTCCGGGCAAGACGTGGCAAGCAGGGACAACCGATGAAGATCACACGGATCGAGACGTTCTTCGTCAGGCCGCGGTGGGTCTTCCTGAAGATGGAGACCGACGCGGGTCAGGCCGGCTGGGGCGAGTGCAGCCTGGAGGGCTGGGGGGCGACGGTGGCCGCGGCGGTGCGCGAGATGAGCGGCTACCTGCTGGGGCAGGACCCGCGCCGGATCGAGCACCACTGGCAGGCGCTGTACCGCGGGGCGTTCTATCGCGGCGGGCCGGTGCTGCTCAGCGCGCTGAGCGGGCTGGAGCAGGCGATGTGGGACATCACCGGCCGCTCGCTGGGGGGGCCGGTGCACGAGCTTCTCGGCGGGCGCGTGCGCGACCGCGTCCGCCTCTACGGGCACGTCGGCGGCGAGACGTGGGGCGATTACGTCGCCAGCGGGCGGCAGAACCTGGCGCGCGGCTTCACGGCCGTCAAGACCTGCCCCTTCCGGGCCGTGCGCTTCGTCGAGAGCCCGGCGTTCGTGGAGGAGGTGGTGCGGCGGGTGGCGGCGCTGCGCGAGGCGGCGGGGGCGGCGATGGACATCGGCATCGACTTCCACGGGCGCGTCAGTCCGGCCATGGCCGTCCAGCTCTGCCGGGCGCTGGAGCCGTACCGCCCGATGTTCGTCGAGGAGCCGTGCCTGCCGGAGAACGTCGAGGAGATGGCGCGGATCGCCCGCGCGACGAGCATTCCCATCGCCACGGGCGAGCGGCTGTTCACGCGCTGGGCGTTCCGCGCGGTGCTCCAGCGCCAGGCGGCGGCGATCGTGCAGCCGGACCTGTCGCACTGCGGCGGCATCTTCGAGGCACGCAAGATCGCGGCGATGGCGGAGGCGCACTACGCGGCCGTGGCGCCCCACTGCCCGCTGGGGCCGATTGCGCTGGCGGCGTCGCTTCAGCTCGCCGCCTGCACGCCGAACTTCCTCTGCCAGGAACACTGCACGCTGGGCGAAGGATACCTCGTGAGGCCCTTCGAGCTGAAAGACGGGCACGTGGACGTGCCGGCCGGGCCGGGGCTGGGCATCGAGATCGACGAGGCCGCGCTGGCCGAGCGGCTGTACGAGGGCGACTGGCGCAACCCCACGCTGCGTCACGACGACGGCTCTGTGGCGGACTGGTAAGGCCGGCCGCCGCGCGGCTATCCGGGCACGTCGGCCACGATGACAACGTCGCCGGCCTGGAGGAGCTTTTCCGCATTGGCGCAGTCGGCGAGGCGCGGGGCGTCGTCGTCGTGGAGGACGAGCGAGCCGCGCCCGGCGCGGCCCGACGGCACGACGGCGCGGAGGACCAGGCCCCTCCCGCCGCCGGTCAGCGCCAGCGCGGGCGGCAGCGCCGCCGGCTTTGTCGCGGCCGGGGCCCGCGGCGAGTGCGTCACGTACAGCGGGCGTGCGGCCGGGCCGGGGGCGTCGCGCCGCAGGAAGAAGCCGTCGAAGATGCACGCCCCGCCGCCAAGCGTCACGCGCGGGTAGATCACCGGCGCAAAGCCCGTCTCGCGTGCGTCGAAGACGACCGCCTCGAACTTCGCGGCGCCGCTTCGCGGCCTGGGGATGTCCCACTGCGGCCAGCCGCTGTAGTACACCTGCCGGGCGAACACGGCGCTTCGGAGACCGTGGATCGGCACGCGAAGGCGCACGGTCGTCCGGCCGGCCTTCGCCTCGACGTCCTCGGCGTCGCCCGCGAAGTCGCTCAGCAGGCTCTCGACGGTCGGCCCGCCGCCATAGCGGTCGAGGAAGAACCCCGACGGCCCCGCCTCCAGCTCCCCCATCAGCGACAGCATGTTGGCGGCGGCCTGGCGCAAGGCCTCTTTCCTGGCGGCCGCGCTGCCCGTCGCGACAAGCTGGCCGGTGGTCCAGTCGATCGTGCCGGCCGCCAGCTTCACCGCCAGCGGCGCGAAGTCCTTGCCCAGCGCCTCGAGCGTCGGCATCATAGTGGTATGAACAACGCTTCGCCGGAGGTGTAGCGGGCGGAGGGCCGGCCACTTCAGTGACCGGTTGGCGGATTGCGGAAACGTGACGGACTTCACGGGAATCATGAAGTTCCTTCTCGCAGCGGCGGCGATTGTGCTCCGCCCCGCCCTCGCGCAAGTGGGCAGCGACGAGACGGCCGGGCTCGCGACGCTGATCGACAAGCTGCCCGCGCAGAACGGCGCCGACGCCGAGCAGGCCGCCAAGGCACTCGCCGCCGAGGGGCAGGCGGGCGTCAGGGCGCTGGTGGCCATGCTCCGTCCGGCCGATACGGGCGGCGATGCCAAGGCCCGCTACGCCCTGCACGGGCTGGCGATGTACGTTTCGCGCCCGGGCGCCGGGGCCGAGCGAAAGACGTTCGCTGCCGCCGTCGGCGCCGAGCTGGCCGGTGCGCAGCCGCCGGAGGTGAAGGCGTTCCTCATCCGCCAGCTTCAGCTCGTGCGCGACCCGGCGGCCGTCGCGCCCCTGGCGCGGCTCCTCGGCGACGAGGCGATGGGCGTTCCCGCGGCCGCCGCACTGACCGCCACCGGCGGCGACGCCGTGTGCGAAACACTCCGCAAGGCCCTGCCGGCCGCCAAGGGCCGTACGCGCGTCGCGATCGTCCAGGCCCTCGGCGTGCTGGGCGACGGCGGCGCGGCCGCGCTCGTCGCCGCGGCGATGCGCGACGCCGACCCGGCTGTTCGCATGGCCGCGCTCCATGCCGCGGCGGCCATCGCCGAGCCCGCCCTTCTGACCGCGATGGAGCAGCTTGCGAGCCCAAGCGACCCCAACGAGCGGCGCTGCGCCGACGCGGCCGTGCTGCGCCTCGCCGACAAGCTGGCCTCGAGCGGGCAGCAAGCCCCGGCCGAGAAGGTCTACGCCCGCCTGTGGTCGCGGCGCACGGGCGCCGGCGACGTGGCCGTCCGGATCGCGGCGCTTCAGGGCCTGGCGACGGTCCGCGGCGCCGCGGCGGTGACGGACGAGCTGCTGGAGGCGATCCGCACCGGCCCGCCGGCGCTGCGAGCGGCGGCGGTGCGCACGGCCGCCGACGTGCCCGGCAAGGCGGCCACGCTGAAGTGGGCGGCGCTGCTGGACGGCGCCGCGGCCGACCAGCGAGCCGCGATACTGGCGGTCCTGGCCGGCCGCGCCGACGCGGCCGCACTGCCCGCCGTCGCCAGGGCCGCCGGCGACCGCGACGCCGACGTGAGGGCCGCGGCCATGCGGGCACTGGCCGCCGTCGGCGGCGACGAGGCGGTCGAGGCGCTGCTGGCCGCCCTGGCCGAAGCGGGAACCGACGACGCCCGCGCCGCGGCGGCCGACGCACTGGCCGGCGCGCAGGCCGACGGCGCCAACGCGCTGATCGCCGCCGCGATCGCCAAGCCGCAGGCGCCCGCCGCCCGCGCGGCGCTGCTGGGCGTGCTCCAGCGGCGCGGCGCGACCGACCAGGCCCCCGCCGCCCTCGCCTGCCTGTCCGACGCCGACCCGGCCGTCCGCGCCGCGGCCGCACAGGCGCTCGGCCGGCTCGCCGGCGACAGGGAGCTGCCGCGGATGATCGAGCTGCTCCGGGCCGCCCGCGGCGAAGCCGCCCGCGACGCGGCCGAGACGGCGCTCGCCGCCGCCGCGCCGCGCATGGCGCGGGCGGTCACCGACCTGGCGGGCAAGGCCATCCGAGGCAGCTCGCCCGAGACGGCCGCGGCGCTGCTCCGCGTGCTGGGCCGGGCGGGCGGGGCGCGGGCGGCCGCCATCGTCGCCTCCTACGTCGGCGTGCCCGACCCGATCGTCGCGGAAGGCGTGATCCGGGCACTGGCCGACTGGCCCGACCCGGCCGAGGTGGCCGCGCCGCTGCTCAAGGTCATCCAGGCGGACAAGAACGAGCGTCACTACGTGCTGGCGTTCCGCAAGTACATGACGGTCCCGGACGCCGGCGCCTACCAGCGGAACGACGCGAGGCGGCTGAAGCTCTGCGCCGAGGTCATGTCGGCCGCGCGGCGGCTCGAGGAGAAGCGCCTCGTCTTGGCCGCGCTTGGCGAGATCGGCTTGCCGCAGGCCGTCGCCTTGGCGGGCGGTTGCCTGGATGAGCCGGCGCTGGCGGCCGACGCGGCGGCCACGGTGGTCCGCGCGGCGGGCAAGCTGAGCGACCGGACGGACAAGGAGGTGCAGGCGGCGCTGGAGAAGGTGCTGCGCACCGCGAGGAACGCCCAGACGCTGGAAGCGGCGAAGGAGCTGCTCAAGTGAGCACGATGGAAGGACCTGGGTCACTGGAGTGACCAGGCCTGACGGGACGGAAGGCATGGGTGCGAAGTCCATCACGCGACGGGACGTGCTGAAAGGCGCCACGGCCGGTGCGGCCGGGGCGGGGCTGTTCACCATCGTCCCGCGGCACGTGCTGGGCGGGCCGTCGCGCACCGCCCCCAGCGACACCATCACGCGCGGCGTGATCGGCGTGGGGTATCGCGGCTGCGTCGCCCACACGAAGCCCAACGAGCCGGGCAAGCCGCCGGTCACGCTGGCCGTCTGCGACGTGGACCGCGTTCACCTGGCCGGCGCGCTGCGCAAGGCGGGGCCGCCGTGCAAGGGCTACAGCGACTTCCGGCGCGTGCTGGAGCGGCGGGACATCGACGCCGTCTACGTCGTCACGCCGCCGCACTGGCACGCGCTGGTGTGCGTCGCCGCGGCACAGGCGGGAAAGGACATCTTCTGCGAAAAGCCCATGACGCACCACGTTTCCGAGGGGCGCAGGGTCGTCCGGGCCGTCGAGCGCTACCGCCGCGTCTTCCAGATCGGCACGTTCGGGCGCTTCCGCATGTGCCGCGACCGCCGGATGCGCGAGGCGCGGAAGGTCATGGCAAGCTCCCTGCTGCCGCGCGACCGCGCGCCGTGGGTGCTGTCCAACAGCCAGTGGAACGTGCGCATCTGGCTCGGCCGGACCGACCTGCCGCCCCAGCCCGTCCCGGCCACGCTGGATTACGACTTCTGGCTCGGCCCGGCGCCGGTCAAGTGCTACCACTGGCACCGCGTGCACAACCCCAACCCCGGCGTGCTGGGGATGAGCAGCTTCCGGGCGTACTGGGACTACGACGGCGGCGGGCTGGGCGACATGGGCCAGCACCACCTCGACGGCATCCAGTGGGCCCTCGACAAGGACCGCACATCGCCGGTGGAGGTGCAGGCCCACGCCCCCTGGCCGGCGCACGACGACGCCGTGGGGCTGTGGGGGCACGTGATCTTCACCTACGCCGACGGCACGCGCATCGTCATCGACAGCCGCGAATGGGGCGAGCCGTGGAAGGGCCAGCCGCGATGGCCCGGCTCCGCCGACCTGCGCCTCGACGACCGCCCGAAGCTGGCGGCGATGCCGGAGCCCGACGAGCTGGTGGACTTCGAGACCGCCGTGCGCACGCGAAGGCCCGCCGGCGGCGACGCCGAGGCCAGCCACCGCTGCGCCACCCTGATCCACCTGGCCAACATCGCCATCCGCACGGGGCGGAAGATCCGCTACGACCCCGCGGCCGAGCGGATCATCGGCGACGACGCCGCCGACGCCCTGCTCGACCCGCCCATGCGCCCGCCGTGGACGCTGTAGCGGAGATCGGACGACACGACACAGAGGCGCAGAGGGACAGAGAAAAGAGGAGAAGAGAGAACACGAACGGCTCATGTGTACCTCCCTTCCCTCGCTCTTCTCCTCTTTTCTCTGTCCCTCTGCGCCTCCTTTCGGGCGGGCAGGCGGTATGATCCCAGTATGCGACAATGTCCTGGAACGTGCGGCACCTGGCCAACCCGAACAAGACGGCGCATCTCCGGGCCGTCTGTCGCCGCCTGGGGCTGGTGCCGCCCCAGATCGTCACGCCGGACCTGCTGTGGGAGACCTGACATGCCAGAAACGAACGGCCAGCCGGCCCCCGACCCGCTGCTCGACGAGATTCGCGCGGTCAAGCAGTCTGTCTCCGCACGCTTCGGACATGACGTGCGCAAGCTCTGCGATCACCTGCGCGCACAGCAGAAGCGGTCCGGACGCCGGGTGATCCGCCAGCGGCGCGCACAAGCTACGGCAGACAACGCTCGCCGGTAGGCCGCCCTGCCTCTGCTGCTCTGCGCCCTGCCCGCCGGCAGACACGCTCTGTGTCGCAGACAGGAGAAACGCCCGTGCCGCGAGTCGTGCTGAACCAGCCGCCCTGGCCGTGCGTCTTCTTCGGCGACGGCGGCGGGCCGGCCGCGTTCGGCAAGGAGCTGCGCCGCGCCTACGCAAAGGCCGGCCTGTACGTCGTCACCGGCCGCGCCGCCGGCCCCGACGACGAGCCGCTCACCGTCAAGACGCGGGTGGTCGTGGACGCGGCAACCGACGAGCGCCGTTGACGGAACGGGTTGTCTGCCGTGCTTGACGATGGGAGTTCACCGGCCTACCTTAGCCAGAAGGTTCCTGGAGCGATGCCGGTCCTCTGGCGGTTTGGCAGGGCACGGCACCGACGCCAAGCGGAGAAGGGATTCTCGTGGAAGAGCATCAAGGCGCGCCGCCGATCATCCCCGCGGAAGACTCCATCGTTCGCGCGGCGGACAAGCTCGTGGCGGCCGCCAGGCAGGCCATGAAGCACGCCGAAACGGAGGAGGACCTCCGCGTTGGCTTCGAGAAGGCACTGGAGCCGCTGAAAGCGGACCTCGCCATCACGTCCCGGGTCCAGTATGAGAAGACGGTCCCTTTGCGGGGCGGGAAGACCGTGTACCGGTCGGGCCGCTCCGACGCGATCCACGGGCAGGTCATCATCGAGTACGAGGCGCCGGGCGCGTTTGGCTCCCCGGCGGCCGTCGAGCACGCCTTCGACCAACTCGTCGATTACCTCCGCGGCGAGGCGGAGGCAAGGAAAGACGCCCTGTTCCTGTTCGACCCGAAGCTCGTGGGCGTGGGCTTCGACGGAGAGCGGGTGTTCTTCGTCCATTACCGAGGGGACAAGGCCAAGGCGAAACTCGGCCTGGATCGAACCGACTTCGCCAGGAACGGGCCCTACACCTTCAACCAGCAGGCCGCACGGACGCTTCTGACGTATCTGCGGGCCTTGTCGCGCCGGCTTCTCACGGCACAGGGCCTGGCCGAGGTGTTCGGCCCGGAAGGAAACCTGGCCCGCGAGGCGGTGGGCGCCCTGTGCGATGCCATGGAGAACTGGGCCGGCAGCCCAAGGGTCGCCGTCCTGTACCGCGAATGGCAGAGGCTTTTCGGGATCGTCTACGGCGAGCACTTCATGGGAGGCCAGGCCAAACCCGCGGCGACGCTGGCGAAGACCTACGGCCTCGAAGGCCAGGCCGACTTCCAGAAGCTGCTTTTCGCGGTCCACACGTACTTCGTCTTCCTGATGAAGTTGATCGCCGCGGAACTGCTCTATCTGTCCGAGAAGTCGTTTGCCTCCTCGTTCTGCGACGACCTGGCACACGCCGGGCAGGACGCACTGATCGAGAAACTGAAGGACATCGAGAGCGGCGGCGTGTACGCCCGCAGGAGGATCACCAACTTCCTGGAAGGCGACTTCTTCCGCTGGTATCTCGACGCCTTGTCGCTTCGGCTGGAGGAATCCGTTCGCAACATCGCCGGCGCGCTGGCGGAGTTCGAGCCCGGCACGGCCGAGATCGCCCCGGAATCCCGCAGGGACCTGCTCAAGAGGCTCTATCAGTACCTCGTCCCCGCCGAGGTGCGACACAACCTCGGCGAGTACTACACGCCGGACTGGCTGGCCGAGCTGACCATCGACGAGTCCGGCTACGACGGGGACCTGCGGCGCCGGTTCCTCGACCCCGCCTGCGGGTCCGGCACGTTCCTTGCCTTGGCGATCGCGAGGGCCCGCGAATTCGCCCGGGAGAACGGCGTGCAGAAGGCCTTTGCCGCGGAGAAAATCCTGCGAGGCATCTGGGGCTTCGACATCAACCCGCTGGCCGTCCTGGCCGCCAGGACCAACTACCTGTTCGCCCTGGGCGATCTGGTGGACCACGTCATGGACCTGGAGGTCCCGGTCTATCTGGCCGACTCGGTTCTCTGGCAGGGCAGGACCGACGTCGCCCACCTTGAGTTCGGCGTCAGCACGGCACGGATGCCCACGTCGGCCGGCGTCTTTCACATCCCCAGCATCTGGGTGACGTACGCCGGATTCTCGATGAGGAAGGCCGCGCCCCTGGTCGAGAAGCTGGTCAAGGCGGACTACTCGCCCGACGAGGCATTGGCCGGCCTGCGCAAGGCGGGCCTGGTCTTTCCCCCGCACGAGCCGGAGGTCCTTGAATTCTACCGCGAGGTCCTGGCACTCGAGAAAAAGGGGGAGAACGGGATGTGGGCCCGGCTGCTGAAGAACGCCTCCGCCCCCCTCGTGGCGGGCAAGTTCGACTACGTCGTGGGCAACCCGCCGTGGGTCCGCTGGGGCTACCTTTCCCGCGAGTACCGCGAGGCGACCTTCCCCCTCTGGCAGGAGTACGGGCTGTTCTCCTTGAAGGGCCACGCCGCACGCCTGGGCGGCGGGGAGAAGGACTTCTCCATGCTCTTCACGGCCGCCTGCATCGACTTCTACCTCGAGAAGGGCGGCAAGCTCGCCTTCCTCATCACCCAGGAAGTCCTGAAGTCCAAGGGCGCCGGCGAGGGGTTCCGCCGGTTCTCCCTCGGCGCCAAGGGCGACTACAAGGTCGTCAAGGCGCACGACCTGGCGACCGTCCAGCCATTCGAGGGCGCGGCCAACAAGACCGCCATGATCGTGGTCGAAAAGGGCAAGCCCACCAAGTACCCGGTGCCCTACCACCTCTGGACACGGAAGAAGGGCGTCGGGAAGATCCCGACCAACCTGCACCTGCCCGGCGCCCTGCCCCTTCTTAAGAAACAGCGCCTTTCCGCCCGACCCATCGGCAAGCCGACCGGGGCCTGGCAGACCCTTGCCCCCAACCAGCGAGCCCTTGCCAGGCTCAAGGGCCACAACCTGTACACGGCGCGCCTCGGGGCGAGGGTCGAGCCCTACGGCGTCTTCTGGTTGACCGTCGAGCAGGTCATGTCCGACGGCGACCTCATCGTCCGCAACATGCACGGCCGCGGCAAGCGGACCATCCAGGCCGTCGAAGAGAGAATCGAGAAGGACCTCGTCTTCCCGGCGGTATCCGGGCGCGACATCCAACGCTGGCACGCCGCTCCGGGCATGTACGTGCTCATGTGCCAGGATCCGCAGACGTGCCAGCCGTTCCCGCAGGCCCGCATGAAACAGGACTGGCCGCGAACGTACGGCTATCTCACGCGGTTCAGGGACGTGCTGCTCTCACGCGGATCCAAGACCGTCCGGCAACTGGCGGAGCGAACCGAGTTTTACGCCATGTTCGGGATCGGCCCGTATACCGTGGCCCGCTACCGCGTGGTGTGGAAGCGGATGGCCGGCGACCTCGTGGCGGCGGTGATCTCCCAGCACAGGACGCCCTTCGGCTACAAGACCGTCATCGCGACGGACACGACCTCCCTGTTCGCCACGGCAGACGAGGGCGAGGCCCATTATCTCTGCGCGGTCGTCAACTCCAAGCCGGTCAGGCAATTCCTCAAGTCTTTCTCCTCGGCGGGGCGGGGCTTCGGCGCCCCGTCGGTCATGGAACCGCTTGCCATTCCGAAGTTTGACGACGGCAAGCCCCTCCACCGCGAACTGGCCGCGTGTTCCAAGGAGCTGCACGGGAAGAAGATGCACGCCTTGGAGATGGAGTGCCTGGCCCTGGAGCGGCAGGTCGACCGCGCCGTGGCCAGCCTGTTCGGTCTGAAGTGAGGAGGCCGCCGCCCCCGGCAGCGATCAGGCACGACCCGTCCTGTTCGGCGCCGGGGGCGTGGCCTGCCGGGCGATGAAAATCCCGGCCGCTCGACGGGATTTTGGGCGCAGGAGCGACGAACGGCACCTCGCACGTACCGGGGTACGTTCAAATCGTCCGAAGGGCCTTTTGTGTCGGTTTCGCGGCGCCGGCGCACGGGAAGCGGACTTTTCCGAGTTTGGTAATCTGCGCAAAGTTCTGCCGCGCGGGCGGCTCGCGGCAGCGTGTGCAGAACCCGGCCCTACGGGCCAGAACCCGCACACCCTACGGCTGGGGGGTGTCGCGTGTCAGGTGTCGCGTGTCAGGTGTCGCGTGTCGG
>Ga0172363_10000637_pt1 | contig 27171 bp, 21 predicted proteins | sample LakKivs2_kivu2a2_FD_114541 | JGI IMG/M metagenome (GOLD analysis project Ga0172363, IMG submission 114541) | Sediment microbial communities from Lake Kivu, Rwanda - Sediment s2_kivu2a2 | ecosystem: Environmental > Aquatic > Freshwater > Lake > Sediment | place: Rwanda: Western Province, Lake... | reverse complement strand
CGGGAATGGGTTTTTGTCCACAACCAGATTTTAGAAATCCTGGAAGAACAGAAAATCAGGCCGGCTGGAACGGGACGGCTGCGGGAAGCTGAAACCGACCGCTACCAGGCCATTCACAAATCCATCCTCAGCGGTTTCATCTCCCACCTGGCGGCCCACAAGGAAAAGAACATCTATGAAGCAGCCCGCGGACAGGAAGCCATGCTCTGGCCGGGCTCGGCTCTTTTCCGCAAACCGCCTTCCTGGGTGGTGGCAGCCGAGCTCATCAAGACCAACCGGCTGTACCTGCGGACCGTGGCCCGCATCTCCCCGGCCTGGGTAGAAGAGCTGGCCCCACATCTCTGCCGTTACACCTATGAAGACCCGTACTGGGACAGAGACCGCAGCCAGGTCCGGGCTAAAGAAAGAGTAACAATTTTTAATCTGTCAATAATCAGCGGACGGGATGTGCCTTTTGGTCGCCAGGACCCGGTCCTGGCCCATGAAATCTTTGTCGACCAGGCGCTGGTCAAAGGCCAGGTTAACCGTCCCCTGCCTTTCCTGGAACATAACCAGCGGCTGGTGGCCGGGGTGCGCCAGCTGGAGGATAAGCTGCGCCAGCGCAACATTCTCATCCCGGAACAGTATCTTTTTGATTTTTATTCCGGCCGCCTGCAGGGAATTTGCAGCCTGGAAGGACTGGAGCAGAGGATAAAAAACGCCGGCGGTGACGATTTCCTGAGGCTCCAGGAAGAAAATCTTTACCTGAGCCGGCCGGAAAAAGAGCTGGTCGGAAAGTATCCTGACAGCCTGAAGATTCTCGGTCATACTTACCAGCTTAAATACCGCTTCGCCCCGGGTGAGGACGACGATGGCGTGACCGTGGTGGTTCCCCGGAAGCTGATTGACCATATTCCCGAAGCTCTCCTGACCTGGCCCGTTCCGGGAATGCTCCGGGAAAAGGTGGAAGCCTGTTTAAAGGGCCTGCCCAAGGAGTATCGACGGCTTCTGCTGCCGCTGGGCGAAACCTCCGAACAGATCGCCCAAGAACTGAAGCCCGCTCCGGTCTCCTTTTTCACCGCCCTGAGCGCGCTGCTCAGGGAACGTTTCAATTTGGAACTTACCCGGGAGGTCTGGGAAAAACTGGAAATCCCGCGTTACCTGAAAATGAGAATTTCGATCGTCAATGAAGCCGGCCAGGAAGTGCTCAGCGGCCGCGACCTCAACTTCCTGAAGAAAATGCTGAGCAGCCAGGCCCGGAAACCGGCGGAGGAAGAATCGCCCGGCTGGCGCCAGGCCCGGGCCAGATGGGAAAGGGGCGGCCTTGGCGACTGGGAAGAGACAATCCCGGAAATCCCCGAGGAAGTGGCCATAGACGATTTTCTGAAAGGCTATCCAGCACTCTCCCTGAGCGGCGAAAAGTTTGAAGTCCGGCTCTTCAGGAGCGCGGAAGAAGCCCGGCAGTCCCATCTCCAGGCGGTGGAAGAAATTTTGAGCCGGCAATTCCAGAAGGACCTGAATTTTATTCTCCGGAGTTATCTTTTTCCCGAGCATCTGAGGCCGGTAACGCTCTTTTTCGGAGGAGAAGCGGCGGTCAAAAAACAGATTCTGCAGAGAATAAAAGCCGAAGTTTTTCAGAAAAATTTCAGAAGCCGGGAAGAACTTCAGACTTTTATCAGAGACAGAGCTCTGAAACAGCTCTTCGAAACTGGACACCGGGTTTTTGCGGCTGTCCTGGAAATGCTTGAGGAATACCGGAAGACGAGGGGGCTGATCCAGGAGATGGAAGAAGCCAGGAAAAAACTCGGCATCAGCTCCACCCTGCCTGAACTGCTCAGGGAAGAACTCGCCAGGCTGGTGCCGGAGAATTTCCTGGTCATCTATCCTTCGGATTTTCTGGCCCGCCTGCCGCAGATGGTGCAGGCCCTGGGCCTGCGGGCAGAGAGAGCCAGGCTATCGGCCGAAAAGGACCGGGCCAAGGCCGCCCAGATTGAACCTTTCCTGGTCGAGCTGGAGCGTCTGGGCCGGCTGGTCCGGAAAAAGCCGGACCCGGAAAAAGAGAAAATGCTTTTTGAGTTGCGCTGGATGATTGAAGAGTTCAAGATTTCGCTCTTTGCCCCGGAAATCAGGACCGCCTTCCCGGTCAGCGCCAAACGCCTGGCCCTCAGGGTCAGGGAAATAGAGGAGCTGCTGGAAAAGAGTTAGGATTTTTCGGCCGCCCGGCGATAATTTCCCCCCAGTCTGACCGGAACCGTCCACCCGGCCCGGTAAAAGCTTTTCCTCTCCGGTTATTTTCCAGCTCATTTCTGATATAAGGTCGCAGAACCGGACAGACCGGTTTAGGTATAGCCATCAGTCCATCTAACGACGAAGTTCACCCGGCAATATATGAATGAATCTTCATATGTCGAAAGGGGTTGAAGTTAATCTGAAAATTAAATAGATATATAATGCTTGAAACAAAGAGAGTTTCTGTAAGACGACGACTGTGAAGAGCGGTCAGGCGGAGCAAACAATCAGCGGACAGCCTGACCGGCTCGGGCCGAAATCATAGCCCCGGGAGGTAAACATGACCGACGAAAAAATTGCTGGAGACGCAAACCAGACAGGAGAGGAAAGAAAGATTAAGCCCCGCCTTCTCAAAAAAATGCTCGGTCAGGAATTTTGCCTCTCGGACTGGCTGATGATTACCCAGGACAGGATTAACGCCTTCGCCGACTGCACCGAGGACCACCAGTGGATTCATGTGGACGTTGAGCGGGCAGCCAGAAGTCCGCTTAAAAGCACCATTGCCCATGGCTTCCTGCTTTTATCTCTGCTGCCCCATTTTCTGTCTCAGTCGCCGCTGGCCAGGATCAGGGTCAGGATGGTTTTCAATTATGGCCTGGACCGGATCAGGTTCATCCAGCCGGTCAGACCGGGCGACCGCATTAGAAACAGAGCCGTGCTCAAAGAGATAAAGCGCAAGGGCTTCCGGCGCTGGCTGGTAAAAATTGAAAACACCATTGAAATAGAGGGCAATCCGAAACCGGCGCTTGTAGCCGAGCTTCTGGTATTTGTCATCTTTTAGAAAGTCAGCGGCTGCTTTTCCAGGAAGAAATACTTTTCTTCAGCCGGACCGGACCTTATTCTGGATTTTCCCGGATTAGCCGTCAAAACCCTGCCTGCCCTGAACTCATAAAGGCGAGCAGAGACTTTTATTTTGCTCCGGCCAGGTCCTTCAGGATCTCCACGGTTCGGTCTATTTCCTCAAAAGAATTGTAAATATGGGTGGACTGGCGAACGCCATACACTTCGCCCATCGACCTGGGCCTCAGACGACCCCGATTCCAGAGTTCATCCTGGATGAAATTTCCGGTCAGGCCTTCCAGATTATAGACCGTTATGCCGGCTGCCATTTCTGGATGTAAGGGAGTGAATATCCTGATCCGGGAGATTTCCAGCAAGCGGGTTCTCAGATAATCACCCAGCTCCTTAATCCGGGCATAAACCCTCTCCGGGCCGAGTTCAAAATGAAAATCAAGGGCTTCGTCCAGTCCGAAGAGAAGCGACAGGTTGCCGGTTCCCCTCTGGCTCAGACGGAAGCCGTGGTCTTCCTGATTGTCCCACTGGGTGCTGGCCAAGGTGGTCCAGACTTCTGCTGCTCTGTCCTGTCTGAGATATAAGAATCCATTTCCGGCCGGGGCGCAGAGCCACTTGTGAAAGCTGCCGTAATAGGCATCGCAGCCCAGCTCTTTCAGGTCAACCTTTATCTGGCCGACAGTCTGGGCGCCATCAATGACTGTAAATATCCCCCGCTTCCTGGCTTCGGCGCAGAGTTCTTTGACCGGCAGGATAGCTCCGCTCCCGGTTATCATATGGGGAACAGCCAGAACTCTGGTTTTCGGGCCCATGGCCCCGACGAACGTCTCGATAACTTCCTGCGGAGAATTTATCGGTTTCCCCAGCGGCAGCTGGCGGTAAACCAGACCGCTTCTTCTGGCTTTGAGCTTCCAGCCTGACTCTCCACCGGGATGTTCCTGGTCAGTGCCCAGAACCTCATCGCCGGGATTCAGGTCCAGTCCGTTTGAGATGTAATTCATTCCAGCGGTGGCATTTTCAGTCAGGGCAATTTCTTTAGCCTGGCAGTTTAAGAGTCGCGCCACCTTTTCCCTGATTTCAGTCCAGGGCTGATAGCCTGAAATCCAGTCGGGTCCGTAATAATCCCAGTCAGCAATTTTCTCGGCCGTCAGGCGCAGATGATTGACCACCCGGTCAAAAACCCGGCGGGGCATGGCCCCCAGAGTGCCGGTATTAAAAAAGACCTGGCCCGGGTCAAGCAGGAATTCTGCCCTGACCTTTTCCCAGAATTCTTGCTCTTCGGTTTTCCGCTCCGACATTTTCTCCTCCAGGACGGGCATTCTTCCCGGAACCCACAGAACCGGCCGCAGGCTGCCGTCCTCTCAATCGGGATTTTACGCGTCCCTGTCCTTCAGCATCAGACGCCCTCCGGACTTCAGACGCTCCGGTTCTGATTCCTGCACCGGCCAATAAGTTTAGCCCATTTTGACCCGCAGTTTAAGCCGTCTCCATAACATTGAGGGCCGGATTCCAGTAGCCCGCTCAGGCGCCGGTCGGGATTCAGGATTGTCGGGTAAGAATTTTTATTATATGAAGACCCATTCATATATTTCTATCACCTGCTTTTTGTTCTGTTAAGTTCTGGCTCCTGACAGTCGTTTTCTCTTCTGACGGCCCTTTTCCCCCATCAGGACTGCCAGGCCAGTCCGACCTTATCCCGGGCGGAGTTCAATTATTCTTGTAGGAATAGGATTTCTCTATGGCCTGGTAAACCAGTGTCCGGAACTTGTTCTGCAGGTCGCTGAGACTGCCCGGAACGGGCAGCACCTGGATCATGAACACGGCCACCAGTTTTTCGGCCGGGTCAACCCAGTAGCTGGTAAAATAGGCTCCGCCCCAGCCGAAAGCGCCCACAGTTCCGGGAATACCCGAAGTCCCCAGACTTCTGGTAATCCAGAAGCCGAGCCCGAAGCCAGTGTTGCCGCCCGAATAGAGTTGCCCGACATGGTCGGCGGTCATAAGCTCCACCGACTTCGGGCTTAGAAGCCGCGTCCCGGCCAGCTCGCCTCCGTTCTGAAGCATGAGCAGGAAGCGGGCATAATCCTCGGCCGTAGAAACCAGCCCGGCGCCGCCGGAATAACACTTTTTTGGTCCATAAATATAAGGACTCCTCGCCGGGTCCTCGGTCATCTTAAGCTCTCCCTTTTCATCGGCCCCATAGGCCGGTGTCAACCTGGAAGCTTTTCTCTCCGGCAGAAAGAAATGGGTATCCTGCATTCCAAGCGGCCCGGTTATCCTCTTTTCGACGAATTCAGCCAGACTCATCCCGGAAACGACTTCCACCAGGTATCCCAGGATATCAGTGTTGTAACCGTAGACGAATTTTTCACCCGGCTGGGCATCAAAGGGCAGTCCGGCCAGTTTTTTGACCAGCTCGCCTATGGTCATATCCTTATCGGTCAGAAACCAGCCCTGAATCCCGGCCTTCAGATATTCTTCCCTGGCCGGACCATCTCCATAAGAAATTCCGGCTGTGTGGGTCAGCAGGTCGCGGACGGTAATCTGCCGTCTGGCCGGAACCAGGCTGTAGCCCTTAGCCTCTCTGTCCGCAGCCCTGACGGCAACCCGTGTTTCTCTGAATTCAGGGATGTATTTAGAAACAGGATCGTCCAGCAGAAGCTTGCCTTCTTCCATCAGCATCATCACCGCCACCGAGGTCACCGCCTTGGACTGGGAGGCAATGCGGAATATGGCATTCACGGGCATCGGCTCCGGCCGGTCAAGCCTGAATTTCCCGAAAGAACGGTGATAAGCCACCCGGCCGTTCCGGGCAACAAGAACAACCATTCCTGGTGCGCCTTTCTCGTCGCAGTAACTCTGGAGCACCCGACCGAGCCGCTCCAGCCGGCTGGCCGAAAGACCGACCTCGCCCGGCCGGGCAAGTGGAAGGGCGGCCGGCCAGACAGAAAAACTTAAAGCAATAACCATAAAAAGAAGGCCAATCAGTCTGTTAATAGAGTGTGGACTTTTATGTTTACTCATTTCCCCTCCTGTCTCTTACATTTTACCGATTTTTTTGTCTTAAAAAGCGTATTTTCATTTTCCGACTATATACCAGTAAGCGAATCGCTGTCAAAAAAACCGGTCTCTTGGACCGACTGTATCGGGTCTTTAAGAAAGCCCCGGAGCCATAAAACGACCGATACCCGGAACGGGAAAACAGTCAGATTGTTAATTCCCCGTCGCTGATGAACTTCAAACGCCGGGACTCATCCGGCCCGCTTCTTTTCTCCGTCCTTGTTATTGGCCTTCTTGACTGAAATCGAGCAGACATAATATACTCGGCAGCGTGACCGGCGAACGCTCCCTCCGCATCTGGGAAATAGATTTCCTGCGTGGCCTGGCCATTGTCCTCATGGTCGGCTATCATCTCCTCTATGACCTCGGCGATTTTGTCGGCCTGGAAAAATTCCTCGGCTTCACCACCGACCTGACCACTCCGGCCTGGCAGGTGGCCCAGCATTTTTTTGCCGGTCTGTTTGTCATCCTGTCTGGAGTCAGCTCCAATTTCAGCCACAACAATTACCGGCGCAGCCTGAAATACCTGGCCGTGGCCATGGTAATCACCGTGGCCACTTATTTTTTTGACCCGGAATCGGCTATTCTTTTCGGGATCATTCATTGCCTCGGGGTGTCGGCGCTCGTATATGGCCTGTTCTTTACGAAATCCGGAGCCATGACCTGCCTGGTTACGGGAATAATCATCGCCGGCCTGAGCCTCCTGCTGCCTCAGGCCCACAGGATTCTTCACATAGACTCCAACTGGCTGTTGCCCCTTGGACTCCACCGGCCTGATTTCGCCTCCTTCGACTATTTCCCGCTGATTCCATGGCTGGGAATTTTTTTGGTCGGGGCCGGGCTGGGCCGCCTGACGTATGCCTCCAGAAAAAGCCTGTTCTCCAGGGAACTCCGCCCGACATTCTTCAACTGGTGCGGCCGCCACTCACTCTGGATATATCTCCTGCACCAGCCCGTAATTCTCGCCATCCTGTACCTTCTTGGCTACGCGAAACTCTCCTGATCACCCCGGCTTCCAGAGGTCTCAAACGAAATCAAATCAGGGGTGAAAAAACACATTTCTGGCCCGTGCGGGCAGTAAAATGAGCTCACCCGCCGGGAAAGGCGCAGCGGATAATCCTTTCTGTCGCCGAGGGCGCGGTTTAGGGCTGACCGGCTCCTGTTTTTTATCATTTGCGGGGAGAAATTTCCGGGCAGGCTATCGGGCAAACTTCTATCCGGACTTACACTCGCCGGATCTGCCCTCAGACACTCTTCATAAGCTTCTGGAAATCGCTCTTTTTCAACAGCTTCTCCATCTCAAAAAATTGTTTGAGAAGCTGGTTTACTTCCTGGACCGGGCGGCCGCTTCCCCGGGCAATTCTGGCCCGTCTCCGGCCATCGATGATCCGCGGATTTTCCCGTTCGGCCGGGGTCATGGAATTAATGATGGCCTCAAAATAGACGAGCTTTTTATCGTCAACCTCCAGATTTCCAATCTTCTTAAAGGGTCCGGCTTTGGGCAGCAGGTCAAGAAGTCCGGACAGGCTGCCCATCTTTTTTAGCTGCTGAAGCTGCTGGCGAAAATCTTCCAGGGTAAACTGTTGTTTTTTTAACTTCCGGGCTATTTCCTCCGCTTGCTTGAGGTCCGCTTCCTGTTCAGCTTTCTCGATCAGACTGAGAATATCACCCATTCCCAGAATTCGCGAAGCCATCCGGTCGGGATGAAAAATCTCAAGCTTATCAGGCTTTTCCCCGACTCCGATGAACTTTATGGGCTTATGGGTCACCTGAACGATTGACAGCGCCGCTCCGCCCCTGGCGTCTCCGTCGAGCTTGGTCAGGATGATGGAGGTCAGGCCGATTTTTTCTTCAAAAGCCTGGGCGCTGCGCACGGCATCCTGCCCGGTCATGGCATCGCCTACATAAATTACCTCGGCCGGCTCCAGGATTTCTCTGACCAGCCTTAGCTCTCCCATCAACTCTTCGTCAATGTGCAGCCGCCCGGCCGTATCCACGATGAGCGGATCATAACCGCGGTTTCTGGCGTGAGTGACCAGCTCTTTCAAAGCTTCAGCCGGGTTCCTCATTTTCTCAGCTGTCATTTCGTAAAAAGGCAGGTTCAACGATTTCGATATTATCCTCAGCTGATCCTGAGCGGCCAGCCTCTTCAGGTCAAAGGAAACCAGGAGCGGATTCCGGCCAAGCCCCTTAACATACCTGGCCAGCTTGCCGGAGGTGGTGGTCTTGCCGCTTCCCTGCAGGCCGACCAGCATGAAAACCGACGGGGGGTGGCTGGAAAAGGTCAGGGGTTTCGCCTCCTGACCAAGGATTTCAGTCAGTTCGTCCCGGACTATCTTGATGAAGTGCTGGGCCGGGGTCAGGCTCATCATGACTTCCTGGTTCAGGGCTCTGGCCTTCACCCGGGCTTCAAATTCTTTAACTACCCTGTAATTGACATCAGCCTCCAGGAAGGCCAGCCGGAGCATCTTCAGGGCTTCGGCAATGTTCTTTTCAGTGATCTTGCCCTCGCCTCTGATGTACTTGAGGGTTTTCTGTATTTTTTCAGAAAGCTGTTCGAACATTCAGTCCACCCGACCGCCTTAAATCTTACGCCACCCTGTCCCGGAGGTCAATCAGCCGGCAAAAGCTGCCTTGCTGATTATGAATTATTACAGGAGAGAGATAGAAAAATTGATTCTGCCCGGACTGCCATAAGAATAATATGGACTACCGGTCAGACCGGCGAACTGGAGCGGGAGTCAGGGTCCGAGCACAGGGCCTGCTGCTGGCCCTGATAGAATCGTCCGCACCAAGCCTTAAGCCCTCTGCAGGGTAGGGGTAAAAACCCGGTCGAGACTCGAAGGCAATAACCCTGTAACCGGACTTCGCCCACGGGGATACGGTCATTTGAAACCCCTTTCCCCCCGAAGCTTTATTCTCCCTTATTTTTCCCCGGTCCTGGCTTATTGCTCACGCCTTTTTCCCGACCGGGGAATGCAATTACCTTCGCCAGAAAATCCCCGGCAATATAAAATGGACCTGGGGGCTCAATCCGGGCTCGAAACAGGCTCCTCATCCCATCTTTAAGGAAAGAAAAAACGGAGAATAAGCTAATTAATTGATTATAATAAAAATATCCCAGCCAGCCCATGCTGGCTTGACAAGCCTGGCTATTCTGGATAAAGTTTTACTAACTTTCAGGAAGGTGAATAATGGCACAAAAGAACGGTAAGCCTGTTGAATCAGGTCAGGAAAACCCTTTCAGCTCGAAAATAGACTACGAAGAACTCCGTCGGTTGATTGCGCTCCTGGAAGAGAAGAATCTGACGCAGTTCGAGCTGGAAGTGGAAGGTTTCAAGATAAAACTCAGTCGCAGCCTGGGCAATTCTTCAGGAGCGGCTCAGGTCTTATTCACACCGGCCGTGTCTGAAGCCCAGCCCAGGATGGCCGCGGTCAACGGTGAAATTCCCACCCCCGCTCCAGCCGAGGATAAGAGTATTCATTACGTAACTTCTCCCATGGTCGGCACCTTTTACCGGGCCCCCTCTCCCACCTCCCCACCTTTCGTGGACATAGGAGACACTGTTAAAAAAGGTCAGACTCTGTGCATTGTCGAAGCCATGAAGTTGATGAACGAGATCGAGAGCGATGTCAGCGGCCTGGTGGTAGACATACTGGTGGAAAACGGCAAGCCGGTTGAATACGGACAGAGGCTCTTTGCCATCAAAGTGAGCGGCTGAGAAAAATGTTTTCAAAAATTCTGGTCGCCAACCGGGGCGAAATAGCCCTCAGAATCATCAGATCCTGCAAGGAACTGGGAATCAAAACCGTGGCCGTTTATTCCGAGGCCGATCGCAACTCTCTCCACGCCATGCTGGCCGACGACAGCATCTGTATCGGCCCGGCCAAGGCTACCGATAGTTACCTCAATATACCCAACATCCTGAGCGCAGCCGAGATTTCCGGAGCCGAAGCCATCCATCCCGGTTATGGTTTTCTGGCTGAGAATGCCAAGTTCGCTGAGATCTGCCAGAATTCCGGCTTTGTCTTCATCGGCCCGCCGCCGGACATAATCAGGCTGATGGGTGATAAGAACCGGGCCCGCCAGGCAATGAAAAAAGCCGGTCTGCCGGTTATCCCCGGAAGCGACATCATCCTGGAGGATGTGGCCGAGGCCAAAAAGGTGGCCCAGAAGATCGGCTATCCGGTCATAATCAAGGCAGCCGCCGGCGGTGGCGGAAAGGGCATGAGAATCTGCCGCAGCGCCGCTCACCTGGAAGAACAGTTTCCGATGGCTCAGAATGAAGCCAGGGCTGCTTTCGGCGACCATTCCCTCTACCTCGAAAAATACATCACCGGAGCCCGCCACATTGAAATCCAGGTCATCGGCGACACCAAGGGAAAGGTCATAGCCTTTGGCGAAAGAGAATGCAGTATCCAGAGGAAATACCAGAAAATCATCGAAGAGACGCCCTCTCCCTTTATAGATGAGCGGACCAGACACAGGATGATGAAAGAAACCCAGGATGCCGCCGAAGAAATCGGTTACCGGAGTCTGGGTACTTTTGAGTTTCTGGTTGACGACAAGAAACGATTCTATTTTATGGAAGCCAACACCAGGGTTCAGGTGGAGCATCCGATAACCGAGATGGTCTACGGAATCAATCTGATCAAAGCTCAGATCAGGGTGGCAGCCGGTGAAAAGGTCAATTTCCCGATGGAACTGGAAATGCGCGGACATGCCATCGAGTGCCGCATCAATGCCGAAGACCCGGAGAGTTTCATCCCCTCGCCGGGGAAAATAGACTTTCTGGTTTTCCCGGGAGGCGAGGGCATCCGGGTGGATTCAGCCGCCTATGCCGGCTTGGAGATTCCACCCCATTATGATTCCCTTCTGGCCAAGATTATTGCCTATGCCCCCACCAGGCAACTGGCCATAGCCAAGATGAAAGCGGCCCTGGAAACCACCACCATCGTTGGCATCAAGACCAATATTCCCCTGTTGCTTAATATTCTTTCCAGCGACGATTTTGTTAAGGGAAATTACAATACCCAGTTTATGGAACATTTCCTCAACCACAAAGAGAGCCAGGACTGAGGTCAGGAATCGAGAAGAATCTGAAGACTATTCCGATTTTTTTCTGAAAATACTGACCGTAAACTGGCCATCGTTATCGGCATAGACGTTGTCATTGACACCGAGATACAACCGGCCTTCCAGAGTAATCTCCACCTCCCCACCCGGACCGATATAGAAAACAGCACTCACTTCCTCTCGGATTTCTTCGCCGGTTTCTTCATCCTTGGTGACGCTCAGCACCTTCACCACCCGGCCGACCGCAGCCCCCAGGTTCCGCTCGGGCAACGGTTGCTGAGGCGTCTGCAGGTCCAGCCCTTCCGGTCCGCAGCTGGCAATGGGATTACCCTTCTGGAGCGAAATTGAGCCTGAAGCCCGAAAGATGAATTTTTCGCCTTCCTTAACGTCAAGGCCGGTATCCACCCAGCCCAGGGCGGCATTCACCTCTACCTGTTTGACGAGCTCCAGGCCCTCATCCTGTTCCTGGCCGGCCGCCGGCTGAATTTCCCGGGCGGCGGCTGAAAAAAGGGGCAGAGTAAATAAGAAAAAGCTCATCAATTTTAAGAGCATTCCGGGCTTCATCTTCCCTTCTCTCTTTTGCTTATTTTACTAAACCAAGGCTCAGAATTTCCAGCATGGACTGGTGAAGATAACCATTGCTGGCCACGATATGGGGGCTAAAAACATTAAACTCACCCCCCTCCAGGTCGCTGACCCGGCCGCCGGCTTCTTCCACCAGCAGAGAGCCAGCGGCCAGGTCCCAGGGTTTCAGCTTCTTTTCCCAGTAGCCGTCAAAGCGGCCGCAGGCTACATAGCACAGGTCCAGGGCCGCCGAACCAAGACGCCTTATGGCCTGAGCCCTGACCGCAAAGTTGGAAAAATGGTCGAGGTTGTTATCTTGGCTGCTCCGGACGTCATAGGGAAAACCTGTGGCCAGCAGGCTTCTCCCCAGGTCATCCGTCCCGGAAACGCTGATGCCTTCTCCGTTAAGAAAGGCGCCCTGCCCTCTGACCGCGGTAAAAATTTCTTCCCGGTTGGGGTCATACACCACGCCCAGAATGACCCGGTTCCTGAAGCTCAGGGCTATGGATACGCAGAAGACGGGCAGCCCGTGAGCATAATTGGTGGTTCCGTCAAGCGGGTCGACCAGCCAGCAATAGTCCGCATCTGCTTGGCGGCGAATTTCTTCCTCAGCCAGGAAACCATGACCCGGGAAGGCCCGGCTGAGCCGGTCATAAATCATTTCTTCCGACCTGCGGTCAAAGACGGTAACCAGGTCAACCTGACCCTTGAACTCAACCTCTTTTTTCTGGCTCAGCCCGTGTAGCAAATAGCGGCCGGCTTCCCGGGCCGCTTCCAGGGCCGCGGGCAGAAATATTTTGGGGTTGTCCATGAGAGAATCTTATCAGCTTGGCCAGCTGCTGGCAATAAACTAAAGAAGGATCTCTGCTCCGTGGCCTTCTACAACGATTGTCAGGGTGTGGCCCGGAGTCAGTCTCTTCCCGCCCGCAGGGATAGGGCTTATCAAAGGGGATGGGCGAAATGAGCACAGGAAGAGATGCCTGGTAGAAGGACTTTCTACCCGATCTGAGCCATGACCTTAACCGGCGCCAGGAATTCCCGCCGGCGAACATCTCTGTTTTTTTGATTGGTGGAAAAACCGGAAGGATGGGGTGCGGCCTGTCTCCTGTCGTCGGCAAAGTATGGGATTTCCCCGGAGATAGCGAAGCGAAGAGGGAAGGGGAAGCGCTGTGATAGGGCTCTCCTCCAGTATTGCCGGGAAGGACATCAAAAATTAAACCTTCCGGGCAAAATTCCGTAAAATGAAGTATAATCAATGAAAATCGTCTGCCTTAAAGGATACTGTTATGGCTGAAAAGAAAGGTTCGAAGAAGAAAAAAAGATTGCTGTTGTTCGTCGCAATTATGCTTATAATTGCGGCTGTCATCTTCCTGAATCTCCAGGCCTCGCGTGAAAAGTCCATCAAGGTTACCGTGGACAAAGTAAAGAAACAGGATATAACCTCCATAATTTCGGCTTCGGGCGAGATAAAACCAAAGAAAAACATCAATATCAGCGCCCTGGTAGCCGGCCGGATTGTAAAAATCGGGGTTAAAGAGGGCCAGGAAGTTAAGGCCGGGGATTTCCTGTTGCAGATTGACCCCACCTATTTTGAGGCCCAGGTGGACCGGATCAGAGCCAACATCAACCAGTACAAGGCAGAGCTGATCAGAGCTGAAGCGCAGTACCGGCGCGACCGGAGTTATTACGAGCGCCAGAAGCAGCTCTACGACAGCGCCCTGATCTCCAAAGACCAGCTCGAAGGAGCCCGGGTTCAGTATGAAGTTTCTTCGGCCACCCTGCAATCGCTGAGATACCAGATAAAACAGGCTGAAGCCAGTCTGAAGAGCACCCTGGACGACCTCAAAAAAACCACCTATACCTCACCAATTGACGGCATAGTCACCAGCCTGAGGGTGGAAGAAGGAGAGGTGGCCATCGTGGGCACCATGAACAACCCCGGAACCGTCCTTTTAACCATCGCCGACCTGTCCATTATGGAAGTTGAAGTTGAGGTGGACGAAACTGACGTGGTCAACGTCCGAACAGGACAGACGGCCAGGGTCAAAGTTGATGCCTTCCCCGACCAGATTTTCAAGGGACAGGTCACAGAAATTGGCAGCTCGGCCCTCGACAAAATCACCGTTGGCTCCCAGGAATCAAGGAATTTTAAGGTGGTCATTACCCTTGAAGACTCGGGCCATCAGCTCAAGCCGGGACTGTCGGCTTCAGCTGATATCATAGTGGCTGAAAAAAAAGATGTTCTGGCTGTGCCCATTGCCGCTCTGGTTATAAGAGAGCCTGCGAAAGGCGCGGAAAAAGATAAAGCCGCCCCCGCGGCTGCCGAGAAAGCAAAAGAAGAAGAGGGCGTTTTCCGGATAGAAAATAGCCGGGCCAGATTTCAGCCAGTTAAAAAAGGAATCATGGGCGGAATGATGGTGGAAATTGTCTCGGGTCTGGAAGAAGGTCAGGAGATTGTAACCGGACCCTATTCTGCCCTGCGCGACCTCAAAGATGGCAACCTGCTGAAAGTGGAGAGGAAATAGACGATGCCGGTCCTGCCTGCTGACGATGAACTGATCCTGGCCAGGGAGCTTAAAAAAATCTACCAGCTGGATAAGCAGCAGGTGGAAGCCCTGCGCGGGGTCAGCCTGACCATCAGAAGGAATGAATTTGTGGCCATCATGGGCCCCAGCGGCTCAGGCAAATCCACGCTGATGAACATCCTGGGCTGTCTGGACACCCCGACTTCGGGGGAATATTACCTGAACGGGCAGTCGGTCAGCACCCTGAACGAGGACCAGCTGGCCTACATCAGAAATAAAGAAATCGGCTTTGTCTTCCAGGTTTTTAACCTGCTGGCCAGAGCCAATGCCTTCAAGAACGTGGAGTTACCTTTGATTTATGCCGGAGCCAGCAAAGAAGAGCGGCGGGAGAAAGCCCGCCGGGCCCTGGAGATGGTGGAGATGAAGGACCGGATGCACCACCTGCCGGCCGAACTTTCCGGCGGCGAGAGACAGCGGGTGGCCATCGCCAGAGCCCTGGTCAACGAGCCGGCTCTGCTGCTGGCCGACGAACCGACCGGTAACCTCGACAGCCGGACCGGTCAGGAAATACTCAGGCTGTTCCATAAGATTCATGATAGCGGCAACACCATCATCATGGTCACCCATGACCGTGAGGTAGCCAACCACGCCCAGCGCATCATCCACATCAGAGACGGGATGATAGAAAAAGAAGAGAAGAAAGGAGTCTGGATATGAACTTAGGGCAAAGATTCATCGGTGTTTTTACCGGACCGAAGGAGATTTTCAGTGGGCTGGCCGAAAAGCCGGTCTGGCTTGACGCTGCAATCATTGTGCTTCTGGCTACCTTTATTTTTGGCTTCCTGATAGCTCCCTTTTCGGCCCGCGACGCGGCTGATCTTACGGACAACAGTCCCAAGATGAAAGAAATGCTGAGGCAGAGAATGGGAGATGAAGGTTTTATCAAATACATGGACAGGATCCACAAAGAAGCCGAAGCCCCCTCGCCGAAATATAAGGTCCAGAGTGGACTGAGTGTGGGAATAATGACCCTGATTGCCCTTTTCCTCCAGTCCATACTGCTTCTGGTCCTGGGACGCCTGGTCTCTGGCTCTGTCCAGGGTAACTACCGTCAGCTGCTGAGCGCCATGTTCCATGCCGGCTTCATCAACGCCGTCCTGGGCAACGCCCTTCGTTATTTCCTTATTACCGCCAAACAATCGGTTTACAAAATTTCCACCGGACTGGCCGTTTTCTTCCCAAGACTGGAATTCAATTCCACTCCCTTCATCATCCTCAATAACATTGACCTTTTCCAGCTCTGGATGTTCGGAGTCCTGGGCTACGGTCTGTCAGCCATATTCAAGATTGACCTGAAGAAATCCCTGTTTATTTCCTATCTTTTCTGGGCTCTAAAGGCCGCGGTCAATATCGCTCTAACTGTCTGGGGAATGGGACGGTACCAGTAAACCGCTGAAGGTTGACAACTCAGCTCAGCCTCTATAAATTAAGGCTATGGCTGAGCCGTCCGGAAAAGACAATCTTGATAATTATCTGCCTTTTTATCTGTTCCAGCTCTGGGAGAATCAGAAGACCGGATGTCTGATTTTCGACCGCGGAGCCTACGAAAGGCAATTCTGCCTGGTGAAGGGCGAACTCACCCCGGTAAAGAAATATTTTCCCGAAAAAGATTTCCTCGACTGGCTCCAGGAAATAAGAAAAATAGAACCCCCGCTGAGGCTGAACCGTCAGCTTCTCGGCTCGGACAACATCAGCTCAATTCTGGCCGTCCTCATCGAGCACGGTTTCCTGCCGGTGCAGGAAGCCCTGGACCTGACCCGGGAGTTCCTGGCCGTCAGGCTGATTGACTATTTTAACCTGCCACCCGTTCAGTTTACCTTTGAGGAAGAAGAAATTCCGGGCCAGGAAATAATCGTCAGGGGCCTGTTCATTCCGGATCTAATTCTGCGGGGCTTCAGGCAAATTTCTCGCCTGGAACACCTGAGCCGATGGTTGCCGGCCGAAAAGGAGGTCATCTTCCGGCAGGCTTCTCCTTACGCCCGAAAAATCGACCTGAGGAGTCCGGAGCTTTATCTCTGGAACCAGTTGCAGACTCCTCAGACCTACAGACAGCTGCTGCAGAATTCCTGGCTGGGGCCGACCGAGACCAGAAAAACCCTTCTGGCCCTGGCCTGCCTGAAGATGGTGGAGTTCAATGTCAACCAGGCTGCCCTGGAAAATAATGGCCGGCCCGGAGTCCCCGACCTCGAGAAGAGTCTGGTGGCCTTCAACGAGAAGAGTGCCTTCATCTACCGGTATATAGCCAAACAGCTGGGACCGGTCGCCTTCAACCTGATCGAAAAGTGTTACCGGGAAACCCAGGAATATCTGGACCCGATTTTTCGTAATCTGGAAATAAGACCGGACGGAAGCTTTGAGCCCAGGGCCATGCTGAAGATGAGCCTTAACGACCTGAGCCTTGAAGACAAGAAGAATCTGCTGCGCGGCTTTGACGAGATCCTGGCCGCCGAGTTGCTGCTGGTCAAGAAAAACCTGGGCAACCAGCACGAATCCACCGTGGCCAGAATCCTGTCCAGAACCGGAGAGTTGATTTGAAGCGAAAACAGCTTCTGGGCCTGCTTCTGATCCTCAGCCTGATATTTATTTATCTTATCATCAGGGCAAGCCTTGGACATTAAGTCCCGGATTATTTTAATAATCGTCGGCCCCACGGCCTCAGGAAAAAGCGAGACCGCTCTGTGGCTGGCCCGGGAATTCCCGGCCGAAATCATCAGCTGCGACTCGATGCAGGTTTATCGTGGATTTGACCTGGGAACAGATAAGCCCGACCCTGAAGCCAGAAGGGACGTGCCCCATCACCTCATCGATATCATCGAGCCCGAAGAACAGTTCTCGGCCGCCGACTTTGCCCGCCTGGCGGTGGAAGCTGCCGAAGGAATAATCAGCAGACACCGCTTGCCGATCGTGGTCGGCGGCACCGGACTCTACCATAAGGCACTGGTTGAAGGATTGTTTCCAGGGCCGGGCAGGGATCCGGAGCTCAGGAAAAGATTGAGGCAGGAAGCCGAGAGGGCCGGTCTTCTTTTCCTGTACGATAAATTGAAAGAGGTGGACCCGGACTATGCTGCCCGGATTTCTCCGGCTGACAGCATCCGTATCATCAGGGCCCTTGAAGTTTATTATCTAACCGGGGAGCCTCTGTCCAGGCAGTTTCTGCGGACCCGGTCGCCGGCCGGCGAAAAGGGTTTCCATCTGGTCCAGATTGGTTTAAAATTGGAAAGGAAGGAACTTTACAGGAGAATTGAAGCCCGCGTGGAGCGGATGTTCGCGCTGGGCCTGGTGGAAGAAGTAAAGAGATTGCTGGCCCGGGGAGTACCCCGATGGGTCACTCCTTTCAAAGGGCTGGGTTACCGGCAGGTTCTGCAATATCTGAACGGGGAAATAACGCTGCCCGAAGCGATTGAAGAAACCAAGCTGGAGACAAGGCATTTCGCCAAGAGGCAGCTGACGTGGTTTAAGAAGTCGCCCGGGATAACCTGGTTCGATCCCCAGGACCGTCCCGGCATGAAAAAATCCGTGGAAATGAAACTGAGCCGTTAAAATATGGAAAAAGCAATTCTGGTTAACCTGGCCGTTTCCAGAAAGGATAAGGAGGAAGCGGCCGAATCGCTGACCGAACTGGCCGGGCTGGCCGTCTCAGCCGGAGCCACGGTGGTGGAGAAAGTCTACCAGACCCGGAACAGCGTCAGCCCCAGGTTTTTCATTGGCGAGGGCAAGGTGGAGGAGCTGGCCAGGCTGGTGGAGACCACCGGAGCCGACCTGGTGATATTTGATGCCAACCTGACCCCTGTTCAGCAGCGGAGCCTGGAGGAGGCCCTGAGAGTCAAAGTCCTGGACCGGACCCAGATTATCCTCGATATTTTTGCCCAGAGGGCCAGGACCAACGAAGGCAAATTGCAGGTCGAACTGGCGCAGCTTACCTACTTATTGCCCAGGCTAAAGGGACGCGGTCAGGCTATGTCCAGGCTGGGTGGCGGAATAGGTACCAGGGGCCCCGGGGAAAAGAAGCTGGAAGAGGACCGACGGCGAATCACCGATCGTATTACCAGAATTAAAAAAGAAATTGACAGCCTCCAGAAAAGAAGAGCCAGACAGAGAGAAGGCCGCCGGAGGTCCCCGGTCCCGACTGTCTCGCTGGTCGGGTATACCAGCGCCGGGAAATCGACGCTATTCAACCAGCTGACCAGGGAAAGCCGGTACACCTCGCCCCATCTTTTTGCCACCCTGGATCCAATGGTCAGACGGGTGACTTTTTCCGACGGCCTTTATTTTTTCCTTTCTGACACTGTGGGTTTCATCAAGAAGCTGCCGCTGGAACTTATTTCAGCCTTCCGGGCAACCCTGGAAGAAATCAGGGAAGCCGACTGCCTGCTGCACGTGGTTGACACTACTTCGGCCGAAGCTCTGGAACAGGCAGAAGCGGTCGACCGCATCCTCGAAGAGCTGGAGGTATCCGGACTGCCGGTCATAAAAATATTCAACAAGATAGACCTCCTGCCGGAAAATGAAAAGACAGAACTTCTGGAGGCTAACCGGGAAGCGGGGAATTCCCCGCTTTATATTTCCGCCCTGACTGGAGAAGGGCTGGAACAGATCAAAGGCCGCCTGCGACGCTTGCTGTTCGAGAATTATGAGACCTTCAGGCTGCGCATTCCCAGGACCAGAGCCGAGCTGGCCAGCTCTCTCGCCCGGCAGACCATTATCATCACCCGAACCGAAACTGATGAAGGCTGGGAATACCAGGTGGCGGCTGACCGCAACAGAGTATTTCCCTATCTTCCTTATCTCCAGAAAGGAGAAAATCCATGAAAAAACTCAGAATTCTGGCCCTCCCGGCTCTGTCCGGACTGATACTGCTGTTGACTGCCTGTCTGAGTCTGCCGCTTAAGACTGAATACACGCCTCCAGCCTTCTACCTGGAGAACCCGCAGCCGGTGATTCTGGCCCAGATGAGCTTGAATGAAAGACTGGCTTTTGAGGAAGGCTGGAAAAGCCTGAAACAGGGCAATATCGACCGGGCCAGAAAAGAATTCGGCCGGTTGTCCCGCGAGAATGCCTTTTTCAACCTGGGCGAAGGTTACCTCCGGCTCTATGAACAGCAGCTGGCGGAGGCCGAAGCTTTCTTCCAGGAAGCTCTGAGACTCAACCAGGAACTGATTTCCGCCCGCGTCGGGCTGGCCATCATCTACGAACAGCAAACCAACCAGGAAAAAGAATTCCTGCAGCTGCGCGAAATCCTGAAAAAAATCCCGGACCATAACTGGGCCAAACCCAGATATGAAGACCTGCGTTCCAGAATGACCGGGGACCTGATGCAGGAAGCTCGCAGCTGGTTTAATCAGAACCGGACAGATCTGGCCCGGGAAGCTCTGCTCAAGGCTCTTTTTTACTCGCCCGACCTGGCCGAGGCTCACCTCCAGCTGGCCCGTCTTTACCGCAGCGAAAAGAAATACTCTCAGGCCCTGACCCATTATCAGACCCTGTTCAGCCTGTTGCCCCGGGACAAGCAGGTTCTTAAAGAATATGCCGAAACCCTGGAAGCCAACGACGACCTGGGAAAGAGTCTGGACATCTATGAAAAATTAAGAGAGCTGTCTCCCGGAGACAAACAGGTTCAGGAAAAAATCGAATACCTGAAAAATTCCCTGGGGATAATCGAACTGCCGAGCATGTATAACGACATCGCCGGTTCCCAGGCCATAACCAGGCAGGATCTGGCAGCTATCCTGGCCGTTAAGTTCAACCAGTTTCTGCCCCAGACTCTTTCTGCTCCGATCATCGTTGATATTTCCACCAGCTGGGCCTCCCGGTTTATCATCAGGGTCGTGGCGGCTAAATTAATGGATAAATACGACAACCACACTTTTGAACCGACCCGGCAGATAACCAGAGCCGAACTGGCCGATGCTCTCTCCCGGCTGATCAGTTATCTGAAAGGAAAAGGGAAAAAACTGGTTCCCATAGTCCCCCCGGAAAAAGTCCAGATCAACGACCTGCCGGCCGATAACTATTACTACCAGCCGGCGGTCAATATGATCGCCTACCAGCTGATGGAACTGGGCGCCCAGAAACGTTTCAACCCTGACCTTCCGGTTTCAGGAATTGAAGCTTTAAGAATTGCCGATATTCTGTTAAACTTGGTGAAATGAACAAGACAGCCGACCCGATGGACGAAACCGCCAGACAGACAGTCGAGCTAAAATCAAACTTCGGCACCATCCCCAACTATCTTACTCTGTTGAGAATTATCCTGGTCCCGATTTTTGTGATGTTTCTCCTGAAGCACAAGCAGACCGAAGCCTTTCTGGTTTTCCTGGGCGCTGGATTGACTGACGTGCTCGACGGGCTGGCCGCACGTCTCTGGCACCAGCATTCAGTGGCCGGGCTGTGGCTCGACCCGCTGGCCGATAAGCTCCTGATCTTCAGCAGTTTTTTTCTGTTGAGCCTCTCCGACTTCGCCCATCCCAACACCATGCCCTGGCGGGTGTTCTGGGTGGTCCTGGGCCGGGACCTGCTGATTGTAATCGGGGCTGCCATACTATACTTCCTGAAAATAAAAAAGAGTTTCCCGCCCACGCTTCTGGGCAAAACCAGCACCGTCTGCCAGGTCCTGACCGTCCTGGGTGTGCTGTTCTTCAATTTCCTGCAAAAGGAAATAGGTCTGCTGGGCTGGCTTTACGACCTTACCGTCCTGGCCACCGTGCTTTCGGGAGTGCAGTATATCTGGGTGGGTATCTCAGCGCTCAGGGGAAAATAGAACTTCGGTTATTATCCCTTCAAACCGTGCCTTCCAGGTGTTCAGATTATAATGTTTCAGCACATGTTCCCTGGCTGACAGGCCCATCTGCCGCCCTCTCTCCGGGTTCCTGGTTATTACCCGAAGAAAAGCTCCCAGCGAGGCATAATCGCGGTAATCAAAAACAAAACCGGTTCGCCCGTGAATGACGAGCTCGGAAGCGGCTCCTTTTTCCACCATGACCGGAACCCGGGCCAGTCCCGCCTCCAGGACCACCCGGCTCAGTGGGTCAAATCCCGGGAATACTATGGCCACCCGGAAATTTCTCCACCCGTCCTGGAGCCCGGGAAAATCGGGAAATTCCAGTTCGAGTCCGCTGCCCCCAGACTCATTCCGGATACTGTCTTCAAGATGCCGACGGCTTTTCTCGCTTAGACCCGGGAAGAATATCGAAACCGACTCAATTGAACCGGCTTCGTCCCGCCTGCCGGCCACTACTTCGCTCAGGGCCCGAACCGCTTCTCTGACTCTTTTAAGATCAGGACCGCTGAAAAACAGGGCCGCAACTCCCGGCCTGTCGCCAGAGACATTCTGCTCAAGCTGGTCATCAAACCTGGAGATATCAATGGCCGGAGGCAAAACCAGGGATTTTTCCCTGGTCCTTTTCCGCCTGAACATCTCGGCCGCCAGAGATGATTCCAGAAGAACCCTCACCGACAGGTCATTGGCCAGGCGGCTGGCCAGCCACTGGCCCCAGAAGAAGTTCAACCAGTTAGTTCTCCCGGAAAGCACTTCTCTGATCATCCAGATATGGCTTACCCCTTCCTGGCGGGCGGCCAGGGCACCCGTCCAGTTGATGAAGGACAGGCTGACCACCAGCCGGGCTTTCTTTTTTCTGATAACCGCTGAAGTCCTGACAAAGCTGCTGAGGTTATAAACCCAGGCTAACGGCTGCCGCCAGAGTTCTTTAAAATCGGTCAGATAATCATAACCCTTAATCACCCTGGTCTGCAGTCCGGCTCCGGCGGCCATGGAAACCAGTCGGCCGGTGGCGGGAAAAATCAGTTCGGAAGAGAAAGGTTTGGCCTCCGGGGTCAGGAGGTAATCTATAATCTGGCACTCGCCGCTGCCAAACTCCCCCGAGCCGGCAACAAATAAAACTTCAGGCTTGCCTTCCAGGCTCAAAAACACCTCCGGGCCTGTGGTCAGAATGGACGGTGAATTTATAACAAGATTTTATTCTCCTGCAGTATTAAGTCAAGCCGGTCGGTAACTATGTATATTCCTTCTGGACAGGAAGGCCCTCACCGCTGAATCAGGCTCACAGGCCCGGGCCCGGGTTTGGCAGAAGATCGGATTTCCGAGGGGTCAAATTGTTATTGAATTAGGGTTGCCTCCGGTGTTATCATCGTCCTGTTACCAAACAAAACAAGAAGGAGTTTTTCGATGCCTGAGAAGAGAGTTTTTAACCGCCTGGCCAGGAGGCTGGAAAGTTTCCGCGACCAGATGGTCGATCTCCAGATGAAGCTCTGTGCCATTCCGGCCATAGCCCCGGCCAGCGGCGGCGAGGGAGAAGCCAGGAAGGCTGAATTTCTTGAATCCTACCTGCGTCAAAACGGCCTTACCGACCTCATGGTTGTAAAAGCGCCGGACCCGGAAGCTCGGGCCGGCTACCGCCCCAACCTTCTGGCTTTTTGCCGGGGGCGCAATTCCAGCCGGACCATCTGGGTGATGTCTCACCTGGACGTGGTCCCGCCCGGAGAACTCTCCCAGTGGCGGGGCGACCCCTTCAAGGCCTGGGTGGAAAAAGGCCGTATTTATGGCCGGGGAGTGGAGGATAACCAGCAGGACATGGTGGCCTCCATTTTTGCGGTTAAGGCCATGCTGGCCGAAAATCTGAAACCTTCATCTGACGTCGGGCTGGTGCTGGTAGCCGACGAGGAAACCGGGAGCAAAAAAGGTATTGAATACGTTCTGAATAATACCGAAGTCTTCAGACCCGACGACCTGATAATCGTCCCCGATGCCGGCAACAGCCACGGCACAATGATTGAGGTGGCTGAAAAATCGATCCTCTGGCTGAAGGTCAGGACCCTCGGCCGGCAGGCACACGGTTCAACCCCGGAAAAAGGAATCAACAGCTTCAAGGCCGCCAGCTTTCTGATAACCGAACTCCAGAAACTCTACAGGATATTCTATAAACGGGAGCGGTTATTCAGCCCACCCATTTCTACCTTCGAACCTACTAAAAAAGAAGCCAACGTGCCCAACATAAACACCATACCGGGAGAAGATGTGTTTTATATGGACTGCCGGATTCTGCCCCGGTATGAGGTTGACGATGTTATAAAAAAAGTCAGGCAAATTGCTGCCAGCATTGAAAAAAAATTCAGGGTCAAAATAGAATTTGAGGTCGTTCAGAAAGCTCCGGCCGCTCCTCCCACCTCTCCCCGGGCTCCGGTGGTCCAGGCTCTGAAAAAAGCCGTCCGGGAAGTTTACCACAAGGAAGCCCGGGCCATGGGAATCGGTGGAGGCACGGTTGCTGCCATATTCCGTCGGTCAGGATTCCAGGCTGCCTGCTGGTCCAGACTGGACGAGACCGCTCATATGCCCAACGAGTACTGCATAATTGACAATATGGTGGGTGACGCTAAGGTTTTTGCCCACATCTTTGTCCAGGAGTGAACCCGGAAGATGGCCGAGGGCACCGAACTTGTCCTGGTTATGACTACCTTTCCAGACACCGGAAAAGCCGGTGAAGCCGCCCGGATACTGCTGGCGCACAAACTGGCCGCCTGCTGCACCATCATTCCCGGAAACTCAATTTATACCTGGCAGGGAAAAACCTGCGAAGAAGCCGAAGCGGTGATGCTGATAAAAACCCGGGCCTCGCTGTATGCGGAGCTCGAAAATAAAATTAAAGAGATTCACCCCTACCAGGTGCCTGAAATCATATCTCTGCCAGCAGTGGCCGTCTACCAGGCTTATTCAGAGTGGGTAAGAGAAGTTACCGGAGAGTAAAGTTTGCGCCTGGCCGCTCTGATGGCCACCCTGATGGTGTTAAGATTAACCCCGACTGTTTCTTCAATTTCGGCCGTGTAACCCCCGCCCAGGACGATGGCCACGGGAATCTTCAATTTCCGCGCGCTTTCAATCACCAGACGGTCTCTCTTTTTCAAAGCTTCGGCGGAAACATCCAGGCCGCTAAGCATATCCTTCTGGTAAGGGTCAGCCCCGGCCTGATAGATTATCAGATCCGGCCTGAATTCCTGGTAGATCCGGGGAAAATGAGGGCGAAGAGCCTGAAGATAGGCCAGGTCGTCATCGCCGGACCAGAGACCAACATCCAGGCTGCTGGGTGGTTTTTCCGAGGGGTAGATATCCATCTGGTGGATGGAGAAAGTGAAGACATAATCCTTCCTGGCAAAAATGAAAGCCGTGCCGTTGCCCTGATGCAGGTCACAATCGACAATCAGAGCCCGGTTTATCTTTCCGGTCCTCTTCATTTTTTCTATGGCCACGGCTACGTCGTTAAACAGGCAAAATCCCTCTCCGTGGTCGGGGAAAGCATGGTGGAAGCCACCACCCAGATGGATGGCCAGGCCGGTCTTCAAGGCCTCTTCCACCGTCTGAATGGTGCCGCCGGTCATCAGCAGGAAAAACCTGACCACTTCCATAGAAAAAGGCAATTCCAGGGCCTGGAGCTCGACCGAGGACAGACTTCCGCTCATTACTTTCTTGAGATATTTCGGGGTATGAACCAGAAGCAGGTCTTCTTCGCTGGCCGGCCTCGCCTGAATGAAATCATCGGGTCCGGCCCCGAGTGCAATCACCCGTTCGTAAAGAAAGCGGTACTTTTTTACCGGAAAGATATGGTGGCCAAGGTCAGCCATCCAGTATTCATTGCTGTAAATGAACTTGAAGGGCAGCTTCCAGCCCAGCAGGGTGAGCATCGAATCAACAAAATCGGCCATTTTTTTCAGGATATCAGAAAATAATCCTTCTTAAAAGGAATAAATTTGTCCTGTCCGGGGGCCGGAATAATTGACCCTCGTGGGCTCAGGCCAGAAAAAAAGAGCCCCGGGCTGCCTTAGTCCGGGGCTTCCCAGGCAGTCTGGTTGTTATTTACGCGTCTTGCGGCTTTTCCGAACGTTTTTTGAAACCTTTTTAGCCTTTCGGGCCGGGCTTTTTCTCGCCGGCTCTTTTCGGGCTGCAGTTTTGCCCCCGGCCATCTTTTCCTGAATGGCAATCTGGGCAGCTGCCAGGCGAGCGATCGGTATCTGGTAAGCCGAACAGCTTACATAGTTTAGTCCTACCTGGTGACAGAAAACTATTGACCTGGGGTCGCCGCCGTGAACGCCGCAGATGCCGACCTTGAGTTCGGGACGGGTGGACCTTCCTTTTTCCACCGCCCATTTCATCAGCAGCCCGACCCCTTTCTGGTCCAGAGTTTCAAAAGGATCATCTGGCCAGAGGCCGTGAGTGAGGTAATAATTCAGGAACTTGGCGCTGTCGTCGCGGGAGATGCCGTAGGTGGTCTGGGTCAGGTCATTGGTGCCGAAGGAGAAGAATTCGGCTTCCCTGGCCACCTCGTCGGCGGTCAGAGCGGCTCGCGGTATCTCGACCATGGTTCCCACAGTATATTTGACCTTTACGCCATATTTCTTCATTACCTCTTCGGCCACCCGGTTAACTATGGCTTTCTGGTTTGCCAGTTCCAGGACCTCTCCTACCAGGGGGATCATGATTTCCGGGAAGACTCGGTATCCTTCTCTGGTTAATTCGCAGGCAGCTTCAAAGATGGCCTGGGCCTGCATTTCGGTTATTTCAGGGTAGGTTATTCCCAGACGGCAGCCGCGGTGCCCGAGCATGGGGTTGAATTCAGACAGGGCTTTGACCCGGGCGAGCAGTTTTTCCAGCTCGGCAATTTTTTCCGGAGAACCGCCCATGGCTTTCAAAACAGCCAGTTCGACCATCAGGTCTTCTCTCCGCGGCAGAAACTCATGGAGCGGCGGGTCGATGGTCCTGATGGTCACCGGATGCCCCTTCATTTCCTTGAAGAATTCGTAGAAATCCTGTTTCTGGAACGGGAGCAGTCTGGCCAGAGCCTGGCGCCGGGCCTCTTCCGTCTCGGCCATGATCATTTCTTTGACTATCGGCAGACGCTCCGGTCCGAAGAACATGTGTTCGGTTCTGGCCAGGCCGATGCCCTCGGCGCCAAAAGCAAATGCCACCCGGGCATCACCCGGGGTATCGGAGTTAGCCCTGACTCCCAGCCGCCTGGCTTTATCTGCCCAGGAGAGAAGCTTGGAGAAATATTGATAGAGCCTGGATTCTTCCGGCTTTAAGCTGCCCTTAACCACCTGCAAAATTTCGGAAGGTTTGGTGGGAATTTCGCCTTCCAGCACCTCCCCGGTCGAACCGTCTATGGAGATCCACTGACCTTCGCTGAATTTCCGGTCGCCAAGGTAAAAGGCTTTCTCTTCCTCGTGAACCTTTATGCTGCCGCACCCGACCACAGCCGGTTTGCCCATCTGCCGGCCAACCACCGCCGCGTGGGAGGTCATACCGCCGGTAGCGGTCAGAATGCCCTGGGCAGCGCTCATGCCGTGGATGTCGTCGGGAGACGTCTCTTCCCGGACCAGGATTACTTTCTTTCCTTCTTTAGCCCAGGCCACAGCTTCATTGGCAGAGAAGACAATCTGTCCGGTGGCTGCTCCGGGAGATGCGGCCAGGCCCCTGGCCAGAATTGTGTGTCTGGCTTCTTCCTGAAGGTCAAAAATCGGGTGGAGGAGCTGGTTCAGGGCTTCGGGTTCAACCTTGAGCAGGGCTTCCTCCCTGGTAATCAGCCCTTCCTCAACCAGGTCAACCGCGATCTTAACCGCAGCCATGCCGGTTCTCTTACCATTTCTGGTCTGGAGCATATACAGCTTGCCTTCCTGAATGGTGAATTCGAAATCCTGAACATCCCCGTAATGCTTTTCCAGCCTCTTGACCACTGTGACCAGCTGTTTGAAAACAGCCGGCATCTCCTTTTCCAGATTCTTGAGAGGAGCCGGCGTCCTGATTCCCGCCACCACGTCTTCGCCCTG
>Ga0172363_10000635_pt1 | contig 27188 bp, 17 predicted proteins | sample LakKivs2_kivu2a2_FD_114541 | JGI IMG/M metagenome (GOLD analysis project Ga0172363, IMG submission 114541) | Sediment microbial communities from Lake Kivu, Rwanda - Sediment s2_kivu2a2 | ecosystem: Environmental > Aquatic > Freshwater > Lake > Sediment | place: Rwanda: Western Province, Lake... | reverse complement strand
GCTGCGCCTCAGAATAGAAGAGCGGGAGAGACTGGGACTAGTTCCGGATAAGCCGATACAGCTCGTTCTCTGGGCAAATGTTCCGCCACCGGAAGGGCTGGAGTGGGCTGACTGGGTTATCCGCGGCAACTGTAAACCGGACATAGGACCTCATCAAAGCAGTGTTGAAATTCCGATTACCCAAGAAAAATACCCCTCAGTTGACGAGGAACAGAAGAAAATCGTCAGGAACTGGATATGCCAGTATCTTGTCATTCAACCTCCTAGCCAGGAGATGCCAGATTCACGATGACAGAGCCGGTGTCATATCAAATACCCCAAGAAGTAAGAGACGTTGTTAAGGAACCCCTGGCGGACCCGGACAAATTCTACGAGTACGTGAAGAAGCGTCCCGAGGATAAGCTGTCCGTTTACGACTGTACTGTCCTGCTCGCCGCGCTGGATGTAGTAGGCAAGTCAATTATGGGTGAACTAAGAAAATGGAGGGAAAGAGAAAAAAGGCCACTACAACCAGAAACCCTACACGCCCTGAAAAAACGACAAGTATGCTGTGAATACCTGGCTGATGAACTGAGAGCCGTGCGGCGCGGGGTTGCAGCCAACAAAATGGCCGAGTTGATGGAGGGTGAAATATCCGTCGGAGGCTTTGTCAATTCTGTGGTGCTGCCCATGCTGAGCCGGATCTGGCTGCCTGCCGCATGGTACCAGCCAGACGAAGAAGAGACGCAACAAAAGCAGCGTATTCACGACGATGAGCATAAAATAATTAAGGACCCCGAAAAGTATCGAGAGCAATTTGAGGGAAGCCTCTTAAGGGAACTCCGTAGCAGCGGTAGCTGTGGTGGAGGTGCTATGCTGAATAGTATTCTTGCTGTTCTAAAAAACTCAAACTGGGAGCTCGCTAAGCCGACGGCTAGTTATCTGAGTGCCATACATCAGGTATGGAAACAGACTGGAGGAAAGCTGCTGGAAGTGCCGATACTGCTGGTGGAGCGCAATAGTTCCGAGGGGGAGTCCGGTCACCTTCTCCGAGCGCTGCTTGTCCCCTTTGAGGCAGCCTGTACAACCGAACTGACTCGTTCCTCACTACTCCCTGCCAGACAGGCAGTCGAAGAACACTTTGCCGATAGCTATCGCCTGCCAGAACTCTGCGGTTTGGTAATCGGTGACTATCCCGGCGGAGTATATTGCCCCGGAGTGTCTGACCCCCAAAAGCCTGTCTGCGTGGAAGCTAAGTGTGATTTAGCGGACGGACCTTCAGAGGTTGAAGGTCCGTCCGCCGGGCTTGCCTTCGGGCTGTTGTTAGCAAGCAAGGCACTCGGGCTGGAGATGCTACCCAATAGCTGCGCTACAGCGAGGATTACCCCTGAGGGTAAGGTTGAGGCGCTTCGGAATAAGCAGTCCAGTGAAGATGACCCATCTTTGAAAACTAAAGGACGCACCATCGCTCTCTTTGCCCATGTATCCGGTAGCAACACCGCTCAAGTCATTGTTGGCGATGACAAGAACGGTCGTATGTTGCTGTTAGGCGTACAGCAATACTTGACGGCAGAGAAAAATTGGTCGTTCTCCTGGACTTGCCACGCCGTTAACAATCTCCAGGAAGCTCTCAATTATTCTTTTCTCCCTGAGATGTATGGAAACGTCATTAACAATCTCAACAAACCCGGCGGCAAACTTAAGAGCAATAAGCTAGCTGAGAAAGCAGCCCGCCTGATTCTTGACAACCCTGATGTAAACCGATGGGTGGTCTCGGTTCCCTCCCCACCCAATAGAGGCTGGTCAGAAAGTGAGGACTTTGAGACAGCTCTGGCTCAAGAAATCTATCGATTATCAAAGACCAAAGGGAAAACCATCAGGATACCAGTGTGCTTGTCCGCCCGTGACTTCTACATAGGCTATTATACACATTCTTCAGAAAAGGGGATCCTGGGGCAGATAGTCGCCCAGCAGGGAGGGATTGTCCCGCCAGATTGCAGAGAACTATCCGAGGCTTGGCTCTCCCAGATAGAAAGGAACCTGAAGGAAGGCGTCCTGATACTCATACTGAGTGAACTGGTGAGACTAAATGTGCAGGCTATGGGATATTTGCTTGACGCTCTCCGTCTTAAAAGTAATGGCGGCTCCAACTGGAAAGTCAAGAGCATCGTGGCTGTAAGGCTTGTTGGAGAGGACAAAGCTTCAGATGAACTCCTTAAGGTACTGAGAAGTTATGATTTCAGGGAGTGCAATTTGGCAGATATCCAGATGCCAGGGGTGAATGAACCTGAAGCCTTGGGGTAGGAGGGTAACGAGAATGGATGGGGAAAATGGTAAATCCTACGTGGAAATACCCTACATTGAAGGTAAGGGCGGACCCCCAGTTGCCCTAATCAAAACTGAGAACACCTTGAGCGAGAGCATCAAATTCCTTTGTTTCACACCTATCATTGGGTCGGAGACATCGGTGATCGGTCGGGAGGATACAGAATTCTGGCAACAGATGAGTTGGGAAATGTGCCAGGCTCTACGTAGTCTTGAGTATCGTGAACGTAAGTACCTGTCATCCCTGATGAGAAACAAAAATGTTCTAGCTGAAGATGAGATTCCGGGTGAGGTAAAACTAAGACCACGGAAAGTGCCCTCCGAACTTGCTGACCTTCGCCGAGAATTGGTCAAACTTGCCAGTAGGGCAACCGAAATATTCGCCGGAAAGATGAAAAGGTGTGCAGTGAGCGATATGGCAACCTATAGTGTCAATGTTGGTGATAATGGTGATATTAACGAGCTCAATGAGCTCCTGGTCAAGGCTTGCCTGGCTGCACTGCCGCAAGTGGAGTCAGCACAAAACTCAGGTAATCGAAAAGGCTTAGATGAGGGCTATATATACCAACGCCTCCTGGAACTTACGCTCAAGTTTATGGGTGGTGAGATACCCGCTACTGCAGAAAACCCTTTTGAGCTGATTTACAGGAGCTTAAAAGGGTGCCAATCCCTTGTGCGCACGGTGCGGAATGACTTGCAAAATCTGCTCCCCTCGCTTGTCACAACGGATTATAAACATAAACTATTTCTCTATCAACTGGAGTGGTTGGCGAACCTGGTGTTCCATAGCTTCAGCTTCGATGGGCAGTTTTATCCCACCAGTGACGAACTTTCATTTCGCGTGGCGTTACATATCCCTGAGAGTGACCGACGACCAGCCCCTGTCAATGCCTTCGAAAAAGGGGGCGAATCCGTGATGGACGCCATACCAGAATGGTTCAGACAGTATGAGGCCAAGGATAAGGACAAGTCGAGCCAGATAAAGGAATTCTATGATGCTCTCGCTCGTATTCTTATAACACAGGACAAGTATTGGCATGATAATGAATGTAATCCTGAACGAAAATGGGAGCCGGTAGTTTTTTCTTTGAACCTGGATTTAGAAATGGAGAAGGCACTGGAAAGGCAAAACGTACTCTGCTACGACGTCGTCATGCCCGTTGAGGCGACTCCTGAGCCCCCTAACAAGAAGAAAAAGGAACAGGAAGAGGAAGAGAAAGAGATGGAAATACGGCACCTTTATTGGCTACGGGCAAAGTTCTCTAAGAACAATAATTATCAAAAGCCAACGTGGGACTGGTTTTCTGGCATGGGTACTGACAAAATAGAGTGCCCGCTTGTGGTAAAGCTGCATGGCTCGCCACTTCATCTTTCATTGCCAGAACTTGTCTCCCAAGAAGAATTTGAAAAAAAGAAGAAGAAAAAAGATAAATATATACCACCTCCGTCGCCTGAGGGTGGTGTTTACTCTTCGTCACTAAAACATTTCGTCACCCTATCTGAACTCTCTTACCTGCGCAATATTGCCGTGGTCAGGGATATACCGGAATTCTTTGACAATATTTTTAGCGGAGGAAAAGGGAAAAGGACACGCCATTTCTACTTCCTGGGCTTGTCTACCTCGGAGTGGAATATGCACCTGCGAATGTCTGACATTGTATACCCAGCGGTAAAGGGCATGGGCAGGAAATATATTGCCGGTCGTGAAATGGTAGCCATTAACAAAGTGTTCGATGACTACCACTCAGCGATTCTCAGTTCATTAGGTATTAAGAGATGGTACGGAGCTTTGGAAGGTTTCACAAAAGCTCTTCTGCTCGCGTTGAAGAAAGTGAAATAGACGGAAAATAAACCCGATAGGTGATGCCAGCGACTTCGGGTGAGAAGGGAGAAAAGTGGTATGGGTTGGAGACTCCGGTAGGGGAGGAGGTGAGATTTATATGGCGAGGAAGAGACGTATAAGGTTGATGTTTCCTGAGGATTATCAACGATTAGGACCCTGGCCAGGCCCAGTGCCTTACCGGGAAGGAGATCCGCACTATAGAGGTCGAGCCAAAGACGTAAGCCGGGTCAGGGGCATAATCGATAGCGTAGCACCCCTGTTGCTGATAACTGGAAATAGTGGCACGGGTAAGACTTCGTTCCTGCAAGCCGCAATCATACCCGCCCTTAGAGCTGAGCGAGCTCGAGCTATTACGGAGTATGGAAATAAGACCGCCACACCTGCCGTATTGGTTGTGCGGGACTGGCTGCTACGCCGGGGACAAAAGGAACAACGAGACCACAATACGATCCTGATAGAAGCCATCAAAAGCAGCATCGAAGCTCTATCGTCAGCGATAGATGAATTATACCCTGAAGAACAAACCATACAGGAGATCGTCAAAACGGATTGCGAAGCTATGAAAGCTATGCTTGTTGTGGACACAAGCTGGACTGCCTACGACTACATCACTGGCTTAGCCCAAAAAGTCGGTTCATTACTACTTTGTATGGACCAGTTTGAAGAAGTACTCCAAGGGAGTGAGGAGCGAAGGGTTGGCATTCTGAACACAATTGCTGATCTGGCCAAAGCCCAGCTATACGAGCGAGAGAACTTCATCCAGATTCTCCTCTCTTTCAGACAGGAGTTTTGGTTCTTATTCCAGCATCTTGATAGGCGAGTTGGTAATCTCGCCAAGGCAACTATCTACCTGGAAGACATGCCTGAAGCGGAGGTGAGGGGTGTAGTACTACAATCGGCACAGTCCGGTGGCGTCAAGATATCTGAAGAAGCTGTCAACGAACTCCTCAAGTGGATGAAAGAGGCACAGAGAGAAGAGAGTTTGCCCAAGTCGGTGAGCCCTCCCCAGGATGGAATGCCCCCTCAGGGAGCAGGTAGACCAGCTTCGGTTGACTTACTGAACCTGCAGGCGTTACTACAAGAACTTTACCTGTTGGCTTCACGAAAAACCAAGCCACCCAAGCAGGTGACCATCACGAAGGCTACTCTCAATCGTTTACTAAAGTTAGAGAAAAAGCAATCAGGCAATCAGGAATTGACTGGGGGGAAGCTAGCGCAGTCGGCTCTCACCCTCTTTATTGAAAGGCGAGCCCTGCCATTGCCTCTCGTGAAATCCACTCCTGCTAAACAGAAGTGGGTGAGGCTGAGTGCTGAAAGCGGCTTGCCTCGCGGTTTAAGCCTCAGCGTTGAAGAGGAATTGCAGGCTCGACTCCAGCAGAGGAGGATAGTTGCTCGCATGGCACCGTTCTTCTCCTCGCTGGGTCTGAAGGTGCAGCAATTCGAGGCGCACCTGGTTGCTGCCGCCCTACGCGAGGATTTGGACACGCTAGGTTTATCTGCTGAGAATGTTGAGGAGTTCTTGCGCAAAGTTGGTCTGGAGAAAGCTGTGCGTTCTGGGGACTTAAAGGGGTTAAAGGAGTTAGAAGATGGCAAGATTGACCGGGAGAAAGGTGTTCTCTCCGGGAGAGCTCGTGTGCGGAAGCGGACGAAGTGGAGCTATTCCGATGCTGTGAAGCGTCTTCTCCAGGTCTCTCGTACAAGTCTCGACCGGCTTACCAATATCAATGTCAATATCTTGCGACACAAGGAGACGCGGCAGGGAGATGTCTATGAATTAGTTCACGATGGATTTGGCCCAGCGCTTTCTAAGTGGGCTGAGGAGGTGCGCCGTGACCCCTTAGACGCACTGGGCTCGGCGATAGCGCAGCGAGGGGTGGCTTTCCGTTGGAAGAAACTGGGCGGTGCCGTAGAAGGGGTCTGCTGGCGTGGCTGTTATATAGAACCTCCTACTGGTTGCAATGATCCGTTGTTGTTCAATAATGTGGAATGGCATGACTGCGATTTGCGGGGAACGGTCTTTGACCGGTGCCGTTTCAAAGGCGGCATGTTTAGAAACTGCGATCTACATGGTGCACTCTTCACTAACTGTACTTTCACAGGCTCACCAGACAAAGATAAGCCATTCGAATTCAATGGAGTTAAAGCCAATGGTCTAACTTTCCTGGGTTGCTCGCTGAAAAATGTTAAGTTCGTCCAGTGCAACCAAATAACCAAGATGCTGTGGGACATTACTGCTGAAGGCAAGAAACTAGAAATATCAAATGTGACTTTCATAGACTGTCATCCTCTTTACCAGTGGACGATAGAGAAGGAAGCTCTTGTGCGCACTGGCCCGCTTCACCTTCTTAATTGTGATCTGGTGCTATGTGACTTACAGCATTTGCCCTGCGAGAGCGATCGAGACAAAGATATTCATCGCTGCACGTTCGTGACTTGTCTGCTGCACCCGACATTGACAAATTTTATTGACAAGTCATTCCCTGACAATGAACTAGTCACCAAGGTGGAAACCGAAGTCTAGCGGGCTGTAAAATGCCTTACACAAGTTACTCATGGGTATTCTATCTTGGTGCAGAAACCATAGTGAAAAGCTGTGATTTCAATTGTTCTAATTCGTTACGGAGGCCTTGGGACAAACTTTGGCCGTCGTTCGTCACTGAGCCTTTCACAACTGTTTTGAATAATATTCCCTCGTGAGCCACGCGGATGCCCAGTGCGGGTAATAGGTCTAGCTGGAAGGACGTGCGTAGTGGTAGCTCTTTGGTGACCAGTTCTACCTCTTGAGCGTGGCAGTTATAACAAAAGATCTGAGAAGTCGGCGGTTGCTCACGGACCAAATCACAAACGTGTATAAGCCTGGGGGCTGGCAAATTCAGGAACGCCGCCAGATGGTCATCATAAATATCGGGAATATTCATTTGAGAATCGAGTTCAGCCGAAGTAGCTGACGAGCCCTGAAAGCGTGCATTGACCTCGGCCAAGAAGACTTTCCCGTGGTGAACAATAGCATCAATTCCAAATGCGCCAATATACCCCATTTGGTGAAGCCAATAACCGACATTCAATGTCATCTCCTCCAGTGAGTTGAGAACTTCCTTGTCCAGATCTCGCACTCTGTCCCAATCGTTACCACAATAACCGAACTGTCTCCCGGTACAACAGTCCAGACCAATGAGTTGCAATGATGGGGAATGTAAAGTCACTGAACCATCAAGGAAAACACAGGCGCCGATGTTGAGAGGAATATTCGGATCGAGAAATGGTGCAGCACCAAGAAAGCGATCACTATGGGATGGAAGAATAGCCTGTAATTCTTCTGGGGTCCGTGCGAGGACCAACCCCCTCCCACCACTGGAGCGGTTGACCCGCAATACATAGGGCCCACGGCTGATGGCTTCAGCTAGACGGGGCATATCTTCATCAGCAAAATAGTGCCAATCAATCACAGGAACTTTAGCCCGGCGGAGTGAAGTCTCAACGAAGGGCTTATGCTCCAGCATGGTTGTCAAGCCATCAAAGAGTCCGAGATACTGGGTTATTTCCGTCCTGGGGAAATAGACAGATGTGAGGAATTCTGCGGGCCTGTAAGTCATGAGGACAGATGGCTCATCACAAGCTCGTAGAAGCGCTTGGTGAAGAAGGCGTGCTTCGTCAGAATTATCCACATCTGTATGGTATGTGTTTAGGTCCACCCTGATCCCACTTAGGATTTCTAGACAGCATTCTTTGGGCATTGACAAGGCTGAAAGAGGTGCCACAAGACAAATGCAAGCTTGGAACTGCTCGAACTCCAATAGAGGGCGGCTATCGGTACCGCGCGTCCCAAAGAATACCAGTTTGCGCCGTCCGATTCGCTCGCTTATCTCCTGTAATCTCTGTCGTCGACTGGGTCTCATATTGGCCACTGTAATTCTCGAGAGAAATAGTATGCACCACACCGATCATCAAATGTCAAAGTATTGTGCGTACACGGGATACACCGGGGCCCAAGCTTCACTCCATATCGCTCTGTAATCTCTACTGATTTCAAGTACAGACTCTCTAGCAATTCGTAGGAGGGAGTTGGATGATTAGCCAGTGGCGTACCCGGGGCTGGCCGAAAGGGACTTAGCACCGGGTCACACCCGAGTCGGGCTAAAAACTCTACTCCCTTCAGGGTTTGCTCTTCTGGCTCAAGCCCAATGAGTAAAAGTGAACGCACCCGGCCACGCCCGCCAGTGCACTCCACAGCACGCTCGATAGTTTCACCAAACTTTTGCCGGCCCAGCCCCCGCTTTTGAGGAGCGATCTGCCTTGCCATTTTGTCGTCATACAGCTCCAAATTTATGGCGAAACCGTACACTCCCCAGTCGGACAATCGTTCAATAAATTCCGTATCTCTACGTGGTGCCATCATCACGTCAACAGGCATCTCTGCATTCCGGATGATCTCCTTACACGCCTCACTAAAGTAGTCGTAGTCGCTCGGTTTAGGAGTCCCTCCGCTGATCAGAACGTGATGTACAGGTAGTATGGTATCTGCCTTAGCTATCGCCAGTGCCTCCATCAGTTGCTCTATAGGGTGTAACTCGTAGCTCTTCAATGGGGAGTTGCAAAAGCTGCAGCGATTGTGACACCCGCCAATAGGGGAGAGTCTGGCTCGGTCGGCGTGCGAAAACACTGCCTGCGTAACCGGTCGTCCGTGCGAGTCATTGGCAAAAAGGTAACCCGGAAGAGGAAGCACATGGGTCGGAAATTCTTCGCCGCGGAACAATATACGGAATGGCACCTCTTCCCTCTCATCGAAAAGCAACGTCCCCTCGGGATCTTCCACAAAAGGCTCATCAAAGGGGGCATTGACGTAGACGTCACCTTCTAACACCAGGGTCAATCCCCCTGTAGTGGGATACTCGCGCACAGACATAGGGATGCAACCACGTGTCAGTGCGTCTTTAGCGGCAGCACTAATAGAAATACCGCGGCATAGTAGGCTTATCTTAAGTGATTGCAACATGCTCAATTCGCTTGAACCCACACCACTCTCCTTTCCTTTTAAGCACTCAAGGTAAACGCCTGGCCATCTCTGTGTTCCAACTAGTAATGCCAACCTCACCTAGCCAAGTTTGCCAAAGCATCATAACAAGGCATAAAAAACGAAAACTCAGTTTTCGCCAACAGCCAAGCACCATTCGCCACCAGTGTATGCATTTAAGGCAGACAGGTCCAGCAGTTGAACCCGTGAGAATCCAGCTCTCTCCATCTTTTTCCTTAGGTCTTCCGCCGAAAGATAGAGATAAGATTTCACAAAGGTACGCAGTCGCCATCTGCCAGCAACAGCACGTATGAAAACAGTGACCACCCGAACTCGTTTAGCACCAAACAGCCGTAGATCCATGACCCACTCCGGATTTCCATTACACAATCTAAAGAGGCGAGGCAATTCTGTCTCTTGTGCATCCCTAAGGATGCCATAGTCACGCACGCTAACTATCGCACAGCCGCCTGATTTCAATACGCGACGCATGCTTGTTAGGGTTTGGTCAATTTCTTCCAATTGCTCTACCAGGGGTAAAGAATTACCGCAAGCAATTACCGCGTCAAAGCGAGTCCCTAACCACGGACGAAGAGTGCGGAAGTCGGCACGCTTGGTATCAATGGTTACCCCCCGCTTCTCTGCGTTAACCCTAAGAATTTCCAGGCACTTAGTGGAGATGTCCGATGCCGAAACGGCATAACCAAGCTGGGCCAAACCTAGCGCTTGCATACCAGTCCCACAGGCACAATCTAATACAGTGTGTGCCTTCCGAACTGACAGTATCCTATTGAGCGACTCCGCTTCCAGCCGAACTATCTCATCAAAGTCTTGAAATAGCTGATCAAACGAATCGGCGATATCGCCAAAGCTAGCCTGACACGATCCTGGTAGAGGCACCATGTCCAAAAGTCCAAAGTCGTGCAGATAGCTCAGGCTGGTGCTCTGGCCGCCTTTGTCGCTAGTTTTCACGGTATCCGTCTCTTCCCCTTAAATGGTACTGCATTTGTCTTAGTATAGCCGAATACAATCCCAAATTATCGCCTCAATGTCTGGTCTGGTGTTATCTTACTTGACCAGCACCGCCTTTAGCAAGGATGCAAACCTGACGCATAATTGTCATGTTTTTCCCGGCTCAACCGTCATAAATACACCAGAGGAGAAATTCCAGAACAGGAAGGATAGATAACCTTACGACATAGCTGGCCTTAAACAAAAGAGGAGCAGAGACTGAAAGTATGCAACCCGAAAAGAAGTCTACCACAAGGGACAAGGCGAATTTAATTATGCTGCTCTCAATCTGGGTGCTCATAATCCTAGCAATGGTTAACCTATTTGCTGGCTAGGACAGGGGAAGTGATTATAGGTGAACCTGAGAGACAAGAGCAAGCGAGGATAAAATGATCAGCCGAATGATTTTATTGGCTTTAGTCATCTGGGTGGCTATCAACTGCGCGTCAACCTTAGGCAAGGGGATTGATCCTGTATCGGTAGAGTTTTGGAGAACCGTCGCCTTACTAACGCTTGAACAGTCTCAGAGGGCTTTAGATTGGGTGTGCGGAATAATTAGGGGCTGAAAGACGAATTCTAGTTTAACATTATGAGTGATTGTTACTAGGGACTCTAGACTAACTTTACTAGGGTCGGATTGTTACGTGATTTCCCTTTCCTTATCTTGGACAGCGAATAGAGGGTTGATAATTAATTCCTTTAGCTTATCGCTGGAAGTTATCTCATAAAGTGGGACGGCAAACGTCTCTGAACCCTTCAAATTCTCATACCATCGTGACTGCCCTGTCTTACGCCAGCCTTCCAGGGTATCATGGGGTTTACTCTCAAACCAGTACTTACACATCCAGTAGTCATATGTTTTGCCAGCCATTTCGTCAGTCATCGGTTTTTCATATATAAGCCGTCCTGCGCAGACAAGAGGCTCATCAACGTTTGTTCCGAAGCCAGAGCCAAGATCTGAAGCAAAGTGAATGCTTACAAATAGAATGCGGTCTATCAGTGGCTCTTTCGCTTCAGTCGCAGCTGGTGTGTAGAAGCGCATTGCCCAGCGGGCAAACCAACGCTGTGGTGCATTCATCGAGTTGGACAACTCGGCGGTAGCATTGCTGTGTCTTGGGATCCAACCTCGTTCACCCATGAGCTTGTCGCTGTCCAGAAGGAGAAGCTGTCCCTGTTTATATAATTTTGCTAGGGAATTAAACAAAGCCTTTGTAGGACTTCCGCTGGTTTTACTCATTTCACCACCTCGAATGTATAGTCAATAACCGAAGACTCCGGAATATCCGGCCATGAATATTCGGTTGGACTAAGACTATAAAAGTCAGGTAAAGTTAAGTATTCATCAACAGGCTCTACCCCACCGAACATTCTAAGTTCTTTCCTTAACAATAGTGCGAGCATATCTTCTAATACTGCCTTATTCTCTAGAGTAGTTTCCTTTTCAAGGCTTTCTTCTATAATCGACGGCAGGAATCTCCACGACACCCAATATATGTCACCGCTTTTGTGGCGTTTGCGTGTGTATTCATCAAGTGACTTTGCCAGCAAAGCACGTGGATTTCCCATATCCTGAGTGACGAAAAGGAGTGTACGTGAAGCGATTTCCAAACTCGGCTTCCAGCCTAAAACTGTGCAGGATACCGCATCTAGATTATCTAACTCCCGGGCCAACTGGTCATTTGGTTCAGTGCGCTCGTCTTCCTCACTGGAAAGTCCAGAGTAATATTTAGCTTCAACCAATACCAAATGTAACTGTCGCCCTTCCGTTTCAAGTCCGAGCACTATATCTGGCTCGCATGGAATGCGGCCAGGTAATTTCAACCAAGGCCAAAATGAATAGTGAATCTTGATGATTCGATCTGGGACTGCAAGGCTATTGCCATGAAATGAGCGAGCTTTCGTCAAGAAAGGAATCAAGATTTGCTGAGCTGGTAGGTATCTCATACAACCGAAAATGTCAGAAGTCAGGAGATCCTCCATGCGCTCAGAAAGGTTTACGCCTGCTGCCGATATTTTGCCACGTATCTCTGCTACAGTCATCACCATCAATTATAAAGTAATCTTGTCGCCTGAACAATTGTCAGAATCGTGCAACAGGATTTGAGCGCATTACCCAGAGTGGTAGAGAGTGTCCCTTCAAACTAGGGGCGCAAACTCTATGCGATACAGCGTTTATTGACAAATACTTGACGATGTCATAACATCAGGGCAAGATGGCTGGACCTAGGATTGACGAACTCTACAAGTATAGGTCGTTACCTCAGGCAGCCAAAAGGCTTGGGCTTCATCCCGCAAAACTTCGCCGCCGACTAAAGGCTGGAGTGCTTCCCCCACCCACACATATGAATGAGTATGGCTTAAAATTCTTTGACGATGACTGGATAGAAAAAGCCCGAGTTATTCTGGAGAATTCTTTCGAGGCTGAAAGAGGCAACGAATGAGAGGCATAATGGCAAGGAGCAATTGTAGATGCCAGACACAGCAAGCATAACTGAACAGCGAGTAGTCGAGGGACATCTTAGACAGTTAAGGAGCCTCAATGGTTTGCGCCGTCTTCTAGCTGACCTAAACTACGGAGTTGGGGCTGAGCCAGTCTCAGTTGCTGAATGGAAATCGGAGCTGGCAAAGATAGCAAAGGATGGTAGCCTCCAAACCATAGCCCGCCACGACGACTTTGTGATTACTCACTGCTGCCTACAAGAGTTAAAGGTGGCGGCCGAACGAGAGATAGTGACTAGGCTTGTGCGTCAGTACGACCGTGGCCTATTTGTATTCTCAAACTTCGAAGAGTCTCACTGGCACCTGGTAAATGTGAAGCGAGACTCTCGGCAACACAATCGTCTCGTGCTGCGCCGGATTGCGGTCAGTCCTGAGGAGCAACTTCGCACAGCCATCGAGCGCATCAGCCTACTGAAAGTCAAAGAGGCCTCCTGGCCAGGGCTGGAGGTAGAGCTAAAGCACGAAGAAGCCTTCGACGTCGAGAAAGTTACCGACCAGTTCTACCGAGACTACAAGGACACCTTCACCCACGTCTCCAACCGGCTTGAGCAGCAAGCAAGCCATCGCACAGCAAGGGCATTTGCTCAGCAATTTCTCAACCGCATGATGTTCCTCTACTTCCTCCAAAAGAAAGGTTGGCTGGACAACAACCCCCGGTTCGTTCCATGGCTCTGGGAGAAGTACCAGCAGGATTCTGCAACAGATGGCAACTTCTACAAACGTTATCTGGAACCTCTTTTCTTCCTGGCATTCAGGTCACCGTCAGACCCATTAGCCCAAAGTGTCGAAAGGCAACAACTGTACGCGTGGCAGGATATGCCGGAAGAAATTCGGGAGGTCTACCTGCGTCTGCCGTACCTCAATGGTGATTTATTCTCACGTTTAGATGGGATAGATGACCAAGGATTGGAGGTCTTGGACTCAGAGTTCGAGAACCTCTTTGAAAACCTCTTGGAGCACTATAACTTTACCGTAAGCGAGGACACGCCTTTAGACGTGGAGGTGGCGGTCAATCCAGAAATGCTCGGAAAGGTATACGAGAATTTGGTCTTGGAAGAAGAGCGAGGACAGGCAGGCATCTTTTATACACCGCGAGTAGAGCTGGATTTCATGTGCCGGCGAGCCCTCATCGAGTATCTAGACGAGGAGCCTATCGTTGACCGACCTGACCTTATCCGGTTAGTGATGAATGCAGATACTCCAGAATTCATTCCCAGTTTTCCACCGGAGCGTTTGCGGGAGGTCCGTCGCAGATTAGAGGATGTCGCAGTGGTAGACCCTGCCTGCGGGTCAGGCGCATTTCTAGTCGGGATGATGCACGTGCTCTCTGGATTGTATCGCCTGATATGTGATCGTCTTGGGGACACCTATCAGGACTTTGAGGTGAAGAAGCGCATCATCGGTGAAAACCTATTTGGAGTAGATATTAAGGACTGGGCGGTACGAGTAGCTGAATTGCGTCTATGGCTCTCGCTAATAATTCATGCTTCTTTGGAAGAGGTTCAAAAAGAAACTGAAAAAGCCATTCTTCCCAACTTGACCTTTCGAATCCAGGCCGGGGACAGCTTGGTTGAGGAAATCGCTGGTCGGAGCTTATCTCTAAGAGGTCACTACAACCAAATGAGCCCGGAAGTACGTCGCCAGGTCAACCGTCTGGTTGATCGCAAAATGGATTACTACTACAACAGAGGCGAAGTAATGCCCACCCACGATGTACGATGTCTAGAGACGGAGGTCTTTCAAGCCATTCTGGATGATGAGCTAAGCCGGGTTGACCAAGAACTCCGCAGGCTACGGGCTCAGGAGCAAGAGGGATTCCAACAGGAACTGGATATTGTTAGAGCGGCTGGGCCAGCCTGGGCTGGCCCAGCCCAGGTTAGTCCAGAGAAGGCTCATCTGAGGCGACGTGTAGAAGAGCTGGAGCGAGAGCGTGCAGAGATCATCGCCATACGCGACTCGCAGGACATCGAACGTGGCAAAGGCCCCTTCCTATGGGATATAGAGTTTGCCGAGGTTTTTGAGCATAAGGGCGGCTTTGACATCGTTATAGGGAATCCACCCTACGTTCGCCAAGAGGACATAGCACCTCTCAATAAAGACCCTCACAGCTTTACTACATCTCAGTGGCTGGAGGAGAAGCGGAAGTATAAAGAAGCCCTCCAGCGTTCGGTTCAGACCCATTGGGGAGCTAATACGAAGATAGGGGGGCGCGCCGATTATTATGTGTATTTCTATCTACATGGTCTCGCTTTACTACGGGAGCGTGGAACCTTCTGCTTCATCACATCTAATTCCTGGTTGGATGTGGGCTACGGCGCTGACCTCGAGCGCTTTCTGCTTACGCACATTGAAATAAAAGACATTTATGACAATCATGCAAAACGCTCTTTCGCCAGCTCCGATATAAACACAGTAATCGTGGTGTTTCAACGGCCATCGGCAGACACCGATTTGTCCTCCCATATTGTGCGATTCGTGGCTTTCAAGAAACCATTTGAGGAAGTACTCACGGCGGAGAATCTAACGCTGATAGAACGGGCTGATTCTACCCAAATGACCAAAGAACTCCGAGTTTATCCCATTCCTCATAGTAAATTGTGGCAGTCAGGCATGGAGCCAAGTGAAGGTAGTAGGGCAACACTCGGCCTGGGATTTGGTTATGGTCAATACAGTGGTGATAAGTGGGGTGGCAAATACTTAAGGGCACCTGATATCTTTCTGAGGCTTTTGGAGAAGTGTGAAGGCCTACTTGTGCCGCTTCCCAGATTAGTTCGCAAAGACTATGGAATAAAGCCTGGATGTGTAGACTTCTTTTACGTTTCAGAGGACACTCAGACAAATTTTGGGATCGAAGACGAATTCCTTGTCCCTATCATAAATAGTTCACGTCACATAGATAGCGTCTATTTCTATCCTAATGCCAAGTTGTTCTATTGTCATGAGCCAAAGAGCAAACTAGCGGAAACAGGGGCATTGAGATATATTGCGTGGGGTGAGAAAAAGGAATATCACAGAATATCTTCGGTACGTTCTCACCGGCCCTACTGGTACTCGTTGATTGGCGAGCCAGTTGATTTTCTGTTGCTACAGTTCTGGGACAAGCGATTTTGGACACCAATTGCCAAAGTGCACCCCTCTTTTTGTTCCAATAACTTCTTCTATGGGCGATGCCTCGAAGATCGCGATAACATTCTTATGCAGATGAATAGCTCATGGTATTTCATGCAAATGGAGTTATTTGGACGAGTTAATCAGGGCCAGGGTGTACTAACCACTTACGGGCCGGACTTTGATACAGTTAGACTGATAACTAGTTCTGCATTTACGCCTGAGCAAACCGAGCGTGGTAGGCAACTCTTGAACCAGATAGGTGAGAGAACCATAGGGTCAGTCTGGGAAGAAGTCAACAAAGCTGATCACAAAGCTTTGGACGATTTGGTTTTTGATGTGCTTGGACTCAGTGAGTCTGAAAGGGATGAATTTCGCCACCAGTTAGTGCAACTTGTGCGTAGCCGTTTGGAGAGGGCTGCTAGCTTTTCACGAACATCGTAAGGAGGAAATATGGTAAAGAAATCAGGGCAAGATAAGGAAAAACAAAGAAAAACTCGTCGTCGCATTGACCGTGAGCTGCCCCCTATAGGCACAACGCTGCGGGCAAAGTTTAGGGGGCAAGAGTTTACAGCTGATGTTGTACGTTCAGGAGCTGACCCGACGAAGCGGGCAATTCGCTTTGGTCAGCAAGAATACCGCTCTATGACCGGAGCAGCGATTGCCATAACAGGACACGCAGTTAATGGGTGGCGCTTTTGGCACGCTGACTAAAAGGTAACATCAGCTACTCAGTCTATTTGGGGAGGGAAAAAGTTGGAATTACATGGTCCCAATCCTGCAGCAAGCGGCGTCTCATCCATAGGCCAACAGCTTGCGTTAGCAATCGGGCGGGCAGCTAAAGGAGCGGCTTTTCGCGCAGCCGTTGGCTACATATCAGAGGACGGTGTTCGGCGACTTGCTGGTGTTTTACATAAATTGATCAAGCGTGGGGGAACAGCCGAAATAGTGGTGGGCCTGAATCAAGCAACCAGCGAAACTGTCATGGCGTTAAGAACCCTTGTAGAGATTTGCGGTGAAGCCAGCGTGTATATTTTTTACGATCGCCGAGGAACAACGTTCCATCCTAAAGTATACGCATTGATTGAAAGAAGCGGAAAAGGCCACATATGGGTTGGCAGTTCCAATCTCACAGGTGCAGGGCTTGCTTCGAACTATGAGTGCAATTTCCATCTGGTTATCGAACCTGGCATTACTGACTCAGTGGCCACCGAGATAGATGATTTCTTCGCCAGTATTAGGTTGCGAACGTACTGTCGCCCTGCCACGAAAGAACTTCTCGACAAAATCAGCAATATGGCACTGGCTGACCCGACAACTGTCGGTCGCCCTCTCAGGAGGGAAACTCGCAAGCAACTCAACGCACTGTTTAGGCCAGCGACTGCTCGGAGACCTCGAATCTCACATCCCGCGTTTCTGATGGTCCTAGCGAGCCATGATGTCGCGGGAAAGCGTGGAGAGCCCTATTTCTTAATCCCGGTAGCAGCCCGCGATTCTAATCCTCAGTTCTGGGGGTGGCCTTACACACATAGGCATGGATATCGGGACCCTACCAACCTAATCAATGCGGAAGTGAATATACAGGGGAGAAGAGTTACCGAAAATAGGCGAATCTACTTTCTGGAAGGGAGAGACGAATTTCGCTTTGTCTCTCCGGCTATCCATCGACTAGGTACTTCTTATGCAGGTTCGCTTCTACTCATAGAAAGACGAGTAAGTGGCTACAAGCTGTCACTCGTTCCACAAGGCGATAGGCGATTTTCTAGCCTCTTGCGATACGCAACGAATATCTCATCCAATCAGAAAATGTGGGGGTACATTTAGAGCCAGAGAGTCATATGCCACATGATATTATAGATAATCAACGTGATAAGTTGGTAGACCACATCAATGCTCTACTTCCCCAGTCGGAGCGGGCGCGGTTTGCTGTGGGCTATTTCTTCCTCAGCGGCTTTTCAGCCATCGCCTCCAAACTCAAGGATGTGAAGGAGTTACGCATCCTGATTGGCAACACCACCACACGCGAGACCATTGAGCAGCTCGCTGAGGGCTATCGTCGTTTAGAGCTTGTAAAGGGAACACAACAGCGTCAAGAGTATGCAACCGACCGCGAGCGTAAGCAGTCGAGTCGAGAGACTGCACAGAATATCCAGGGCTCCATGGAGCTTATGGACCAAACCGAGGAGACTGAAGAACTGGTGGCTACCCTGGCCCGGCTTGTCGAAGAGAAGCGGGTCAAAGTTAAGGTATACACGAAGGGGCGTCTGCATGCTAAGGCATATATATTCGATTACACCACCGAGCACTACGAGCCCGGCCTGGGCATCGTGGGCTCCAGCAATCTCACCCTTAGCGGAATTCAGCACAATACGGAACTCAATGTGGTGGTGCACGGCTCTGACAACCATGAGGTGCTGGTAAAGTGGTTCGATGAGCTGTGGGACGAGGCCCAGGACTTTGATGAAGCTCTATTACATGAGTTGAAGCAGAGCTGGGCTCTAAACCCGGTCACCCCCTACGACATCTATGTCAAGACTTTATACACACTTGTTAAAGACCGCCTCGAGGAGGAAGAGGCACCACGGGTGATCTGGGATAGGGAAATGCCTGACCTGACCGACTTCCAGCGAGCAGCCATGAATGCAGCGGTTCGCATCCTCAATCGGTACGGAGGTGTATTCGTATCTGACGTGGTAGGACTGGGGAAGACCTATATCGGGTCTGCGCTTCTGAAGTATTACCAAACGGTACACCGTATGCGTCCGGTTATCTTTTGCCCTGCCTCGATGGTGCGGACATGGCAGGACTTCTCCAATCGCTACGACCTGGGTCCGGTGATCTCTACTGGCCTCCTGACGCAACAAGGTATCGACCTTGACCGCGACCTTAGAACGGAAGACCGTGATATAGTTCTGATAGACGAGAGTGACGAGTTCCGTTACTCCAACACACAGCGGTACGGCAAGCTTCGCACTTGGCTCGTAAAGCAGCCCCGCAAGGTCATTCTGCAGACAGCCACTCCCCGAAACAACACTGTGTGGGACATATACAACCAGCTCAAGCTGTTTCATCCTGGTGAGCGCAGCGAGATACCAGTATTGCCAGCCCGATTAAGGGAATACTTCAAACAGGTCGAGGAAGGCAGCAAGCTTATTCAGGATCTCCTGCGCCACATTTTGATTCGTCGTACCCGGAAGCACATTCAGCAATACTATCCGAACGCCATACTGCCTGATGGCCAGCCCATTGTGTTCCCGCAACGAAAGCTCGACACAGTGACCTACAGTATTGAGTCGACGTACCAAGGCGTCTATAATCGGCTTCGTGATATTATTCGCGATATGCACTATGCCCGCTATGGCTTGGGCGAATATGTGAAGAAGAAAAAACGGGCCGAGCGGCGTTATCGAGATTTGTACAGTGCTGGCCAAAACCTTCGAGGTCTTGTACGAGTTATGCTATTTAAACGATTCGAAAGCAGTGTGCAAGCCTTTCGGCTGACTGTTCAGAATATGTTGTGCATCAATCAGGTCTTCTTACAGGCTCTTGAACAAAACATAGTGCCTGCCGGTGTTGAGGCTCAGGAACTCCTATACACGGCAATCCGCAAAAATGGCGCCAGCCCCGATAGTGATATCCAGCTTATGGCTGCTCTTGAGCAGGTGAGCGGCCAGTATGACATTCTGGATTTCGAGGTGGAAGCCCTGAAGCAGCACTTGGAAGAAGATAATGAGTGCTTAGAGGAGATGAAGTCAGTAGTAGACCCTATCACACCTAAAAGAGATGCTAAACTTCAGCGTCTGTTGTCTTTGTTGGCACATGCGCCTTGTCAGGCTAATAAAGTTATTATCTTTACCCAGTATTCGGATACTTTGGACTATCTCTATGATAACCTGGGCCATTTGCCAAACCTGGAGCGAATAGACAGCAGTAGAGGCTCCCCTATGAGCATTGTTAGTCGATTTGCTCCTAAAGCAAACCCTCAATACGTTCAGACGGGGCAGACGCCTATCGACAACCTTATCAGTACCGATGTGCTGGCAAAAGGGCTGAACCTCCAGGATGGCAATGTAGTGGTCAACTATGACATCCATTGGAATCCCGTTCGTCTGATCCAGCGGGTCGGCAGAGTTGATCGCATTGGGACAGAGCACGACGTAGTGCATGCCCTCAACTTTCTTCCTGAGACTGAGCTAGACAAGACCCTCGGGCTTCACGACCGGGTACGGCATCGCATTGATGAGATCCATAGCACAATAGGTGAGGATGCTCAGATTCTTGAGCGCACAGAGCAGCTCAATGAAGAGGCAATGTACCGCATTTATGAGAGCCGGGACGCTTCTATTCTTGACCCAGAGGAGCCTGAAGACATCGATGTTCTTGCTGAAGCGGAGGCTTTCATACGCAAGCTGCAGAAGGGCAATCCCGAGTACTTCGCTAAGATTGTAGGTACACCTGACGGGGTGAGAAGTAGCAAGGAGAGTCAGGAGGTAAAGGGAACGTTTGCCTTCTGTCAGGCAGGGGATTACCAGCAGCTCTATGTAATTGACCAGGATGGCAGAGTCGTGACAACAAACCTAGAACGGGTCATGGCGGCAATTCGTTGCCCGTCGACTGAGAAGCGGGAGCCGCTTCCAACAACTCATAACTGGGCAGTAAACCAAGCCCTTCGCGATTTTCGAACTCAGGTGGAGGAGCGCCGAGCCCAAGCTGCCGAAGCACCTGTAAGGCGCCGGGGCCAAGCATACGTGGTCAACCAACTTCGTGTTCTCCTTAGAGGAAGCAAGGAACCAGCTGAGCGGGAGACGATTATTGCTTTGGAGCGGGCTCTCAATTTGGAATCTTTACCGCCGCCGGTTCACACCGAATTAAATCGCCTTCGCAAAAGTAAGACATCTGGGGCGGACCTATTAGGAAAACTCACTGAACTCTACCGAGTTTTTGGTTTGGGGGCATATCTTGACCAGGAGCGAGAAGAGAGCGCGCACCAAGAACAGCCATTCCCACGAATCGTGTGTAGCGAAGCCCTGATATGACGTATTGCTGACTCGTCACCAAGCCCAGCAGCAGTCACATAGCTTATCTTGAACGAAACGTCAGCTTGTGCAATGCGTATGGGTTTAACGATTATGCGCTTTTTGTTGGACTAGCTAATCAATGCTGGACTCGTGCAAAAGAATATGGGATCAGACTCTGACATTGCAGCAGTGAATAAACGTCCTCGATTCTTTACCACCTCTTGAAGGCAAAGAGCTAAGGCAATGTTTGATAACGAAGTAGCTACGGAGTGTGCTCCTACTGTTTCTCAAAAACTGTAATCCACTCTTCTTGTATGACACCCGCGTCATGATTACGTGTAGGAGGCAGTTTCCGGTCTCGAATCTTGTCCCTGCCAATTTCAACTAGCTTCAAGCCTTCGATTTCTGCGATCTCAGTAATCATTTCATACGTCGGAACTTGTACTCCACAGATATTGTTGCTTCCTGTCACAATACACAGGTATCCATTTTCTTTCAGTACCTTGCCACATTCCTCGATAATAAAGCGCATATTGCTGAAATATTTGCAGACGAGAGACGACTTCTTTTCACTCACCTTGCTGATTTTGTCACAAACTACTTTCAGGATTTGTAATTGATTCTTCAATCCAGAATCATCCTTAAACCCTAAGATATATTCAGTACCTATGGATTTCTGCCTAAGAAGTCTCACCTCCTCAGGAGTAGCTAATCCTAACCACCATAGTTCCAGTTTGTAACTCCTAAAATAATCTTGTGCGTTAATATACGGCGGTGACGTAATAATGAAGTCTACTTTGCTAATGCTATTCTGCTTTAGCAGTGATGAAACTTCTCTAGCATCTTCATGGAAGACTAAGACATAGTTATTATTGGTAGTCACCATATCACAGAACTTCTTCATCCTTTCGCGATTTCTATCCAAAGCATTTTTGAAGAGATCAATTGGTTTTGGAGTCCAGTTATTTTCAATCTTGCTTACCATCCGTTTCGACTTGTATGTTTTAGCTATTCTTGGGTCGGCATAAGAAGATCGTCTCACGACACTGGAGAAACATACAAGCAGGAATTTGTATATCTTCGGGTCCAAATCTATATGTATCGCTTCAATAGCAGATCTTATTCTGGCTAAGTCCTTTTGGGCATTAATACCGAACCAGTAGTCGATGTTAGGAAAATTGACGGGTGTGACATGGCCAATATCGTTTATTTTTTCCTTGACAGATTCAATAGCCTTGTCTAGCGCAGTAACATTAATGGCGGTAGTTTTAACCTCTGATATTAACTTTGCGAGAGGGTTAATATCAATACCCACCGCATTCCTGCCCAAGATCTTCGCCTCCAAGAGTGTCGTGCCGGAGCCAGCAAAGGGATCCAAAACTAATTCGTTTCTTTTTGTATATGTCTCGATGTAATACCGAGCAATATGAGGAATAAGCTTAGCAGTGTATGAGTGAATGCAATGCGTAGCATAATCAACGTTTGGTACAGTCTTCCGCATTTTATCCTTAAAGTTGTGCTCTTCTACAGCAACAGCCGTCAAGTTCTTCAGCGATATTCCCATATGTTGCCCGCCTTTTTTGAAAAGTACTCTTCCTCATGGAACTTTGGAATTGCGTAGATCACTTGCACTTCTGGATGTGTCTTAAGTGCTAGATAACATCCAATCACTTGAGGCTTTGGACCCAAAGGCGACATCACGATATTAAACTTAACCGAATGTTGTCTGATCAACTTATCCAGGTCTCTGCTAACTTGGAATGGGTCTAATGTGTGTGTGTACTGGATCGAATCCTTAGGCAGCTTAGACAGCAACTTGTGATTGAACTTTTCGACTCTTCCTTCCCAGAGATCCCTGAAACTTGGCTTACCAATCATAGCTATGGTCTTGTGCGGAGACAAGCGCTCCCAAATTGCATACGCACGATCTCCTTCGTAGCCCAGCATCAGAACTAGCAGGCTTTCCTTGTCAATATAGGAGTGCCCACCGTACGTCGGTACAGAGACTACATCGATTAAGCCGTAGGATAACGGCTTGTTCCATCTTACTGCATACTCTTCGGGCTCAGTATAAAATAATCTTACAGATTTTGGCTTCTGCCTTCCCAAATATTTCAGAAGAACGAGTAAATACTGTTTAGTAAACGTAGTTATATCTACTGAAATATTCTTACCTTCAAGAGGTATATCCTTGGAGTCACATATCTTACGAAATTTGTGTATTCCGTCCAGCGGATCATGATGGTCACAAATGATAGGGAGAACATTATTGCTATGCCGAAGTAATAGATTCCGGAGTCTTTCAAAGTTCTGATCTCTGACAGGACCCTTGTTCTTCTCATCATATTTACACACAAACGAATTTGTAACTAGGTACTCTGTTGATAGTTTGTTTGCTACCGCAGTTGTTCTGTCTTCGAAACTAGCACATGCAATAAATATTTCATCCGAATTAGGATCAAGAAGTCCAATTTCTTGTGAGATTTCATTGATGACACCAACCAACATGTTATTATTCCCTATCAGCTGTGATACTGGAGATATATCTTTGCTAATTTCCACCTTTTAGTAAGTTGATCCGTAATTTTCGAATCTATGCCAGCTGGCATGTCCTTGGCTAGTGCAACTTCGATGGCGGAAAGGAGTATCAAGCTCATTACCAAGTCACTCACTTCGTTAGGCATGCTTTCAGAATACCAGAAATTTACAGGATAGCCGTCCGCTATCAAATTGATATAATTTTCTTTGTTCCTGATGATATATCTTGTGCCTACTTTTTTGCCGTCTTCATAAAGCTCTTCCTTCTTTGAACTTAAGGCGTTAAGATCATGTATGCCAAATTCCCACTGTTCTGATGATGCACTCACGAGATAAGTATTATGATCAATGGCTAGTATCTCGTCTCTCCCAATGACCGTCTCGCCAGTTGCTCCAACTATTAGAAATTTGGTCCTCACGCCTTGTCTTAAAGCCTCTTCAGTATTGAAACCATATTGCTGGGCCTTTACAAGTTTTGCTTCATCCAAATCGAAAACACTTACCACCATTTTCAATGTATCTCTTAGGTGCAAAGCGATTTGTTCCCCTATTCCCCCAAAACCTATCACTAAGGCACTTTTTCCACTAAAATTTCTAGTTGGGAGCAACTTTTGCAGATTGTTAACCACCGCTCTTGCAACATGTGGTGGTTCAAAAGTGTCCTTTATCTGGGAACCTGGTATGGATACAATAGGAAAGAGAATTTTTCTCACCTTTTGGTCATTTCGGATTCCTCTTGAAGTTTGCTCAACTGCCCCCAGTGTGCGAGCGCAAATGGCTCGAAAATCCGTATTATGTAGTCTCGGAACTATTATACCTCCGTCTTCGATTACTATTGTGCTCTGGCCTTTCGCCTCATTCAATGGCACTAGGGTAGCATCGACGTCTTCTATCGGATATATCCTATAGCCCTCGTGTTTGAGATATTCCTCGACCTCTGCCTTGTTGGCATAGTTATAATTCTTATAAAAAATTTTGGTACTTTCTGGTGATGCTCCAAGCTTTCTACACGATTGCATAAACGGAACAAGGTCTCTCAAGAAATGTAAGAGAATTAAAAGACCTTTATCCCTGAAGGGTTCACCTTCAATTTTATTGGTTATGTAAGACAAGACGGGCATCTTCTCAGATAAACTAGCCAGTGAAGACGGAAACAGAGAAAGTTGGGCTCTCGGAACCCGCTCCTCTTTCTTTTGTTCCTCTTTCTTTCTCTCCTCTTTTCCCCGTTTCTTTCGCTCGAAAACTTTGGTCTTGAATTCATTCTCACTGACTTGCATAATCTGGCTAAAAACGGCAGCTCGAATTATAGTTCTCCATCTAGGGCGCGGGCTGATACGCAGGTATGGGGCCAAAATCCTATTAAGGACATACGTTGGAGGTTTGACTCCTCCAATATGTTGCGGCAAGTATGGAGTACTTTCCTGCAACACTGATATTCCTATCGCTGTGTTAAACATTTGTTGAACTGGATTTTCTCTACTGCTATCTAATGCGCTTACACCTTCGGGTATTTCCACTCTTGCTGCTTCTGGTTCGTTAAAGCCCATGAGCTTCTCTCTGAATATGCCTCCCAACACTGTTACGATGTACTGAATCCTGCCACCGAATTCCATATCGATGGCAGTATCCTTCAACGATTGCGCTCTTCCCTTAATACTATTATAGAAATCTTCTGACACAGCCGCTGCAGCTTTATTCTGGATTTCGACCTGCAAAGGGACACGCTTAAAAGATATCTTACGAGCCCGTTCCATAATGATGTCCGTTCCGAAAGAGAAGGTAAACGTATCACGGCACAGCTCTAGAAAATGAGACATTATGCCTGACGAGAGCATTGCAAATGTATTAAATCCTGCGTATTTCTTGCCTCCCTTTCTACTCAAGATTTGAAAGGCTGCAGCAACTTTGAAATCCTTGTAAACTGTCGGAAATCGCTTGCTATCATTCACACGCTCCCTTGATGGATACTTATCCTTCAGATGCGCGATTAGAAGGTCACGTCCGCACTCGTCCTCTACGGTGAACTTACCCAAAACTTTGGTAATGTCTGTAACCGGATAGTTGTATCTCTTAAGCCTTTTCTCCGCAACTTCCTTGCACAGTCGCTTAAAAGAGGCGGATGCTGGGTCATATGCCTTGTCAAGATATAGATGCTTACATTCTCTGTCTGTCAGCCCGATTCCCTCATCTACGGTTTCCATGGTTTGTATGTCAGGCGGACGGCTAGCAAGTTTGAATACAAGAGTTGTTGGTCTCTGTTTAATAATGGTGTTTATTACGCGTTGTTGCCCCTTGCTGAATTGCTCACATTCGTCCAATAGTATGTAGAAACGCTTTCGCCCAAATGTTTCCCAGTGTGACCAGATGTCTTGGACTACTTCATTTAGGAATGATCGCACAGGAGTAAATACTTGGGCCTCATATGATAGATCCTCTTCTAGGTCACGAGTGTCTAGAAACGTTTCAATCTCATACCGTAACCTTTCCACCTCAGCTTTCAGTTCTTGTAGATTGGAAAACTTAGGGGATGATACCTTGAATCCCATGCCCGTCGACCGCTTAGCAACAGAGAATCTAGATCCAATCCTTTCACATAAACTATCACTTTCCTCATTCGAAAGGTCGAAAACACCTTTTTCCACACTATAAGTAATCACTGAGATGATTCTTTCCAAAATAAACAAATTAAAGTAGTGCCCGAATAAAGCCTCTCCACCTGGTTTGAATTCACCGCCAGGCTTGAGAAAAGGCTTAAACGAACCTCTCCCAACTTTCACATAGATACCAACAAAGTCTGATTCTCTGATGTTATCAGCACCAGCAACCTCGAACTGGGTCTCAAAGCCCAAGTATTTTAGAAGCATAGTTTTGCCGGATCCCCATCCTCCGACGAATATGTAGTTTTGTCTTCCAATTAGCTTGCTATAAATATTCTCCTGGGGCTTGGCAAATAAGTAGGCTATCAATGAGTAGTCGTCGTTAAACTCCTCGACAGTTAGTTTTTCGAACGGATTCTCTAAGGCCCGCAACTCTGTAATAGATTTTTTCTTTTGACCCATTCCTTCTTTTCCCCGTCTCGATACCATTTAGGGGGAACCTGACCCTAATGATATACTTTGTATCGGCTGAACATATTCTAGCGATAATCAGTCGGCGACGTCAATCATAGACCGGAGTCTTGACTGGATTGCAGACAAAAGTGCACAATCTGTGCTGCCGAACCTCCGATTTCCAGCCATTACAGTTTTAGGTCAAGATGTTAGTACTAACACAGACCCTAAGCATATCTTCGGTCACTGGGCTTGTGAAAAGGCAACGCGATATTAAATCTGCTGGAGAGAAATAAGTGTTAGAGGGTTGTTGGTAAATTTGGGTAAGCTAGGCAAACACATTCAACATTTCATCGCTTTGTGTAGCAGTTGAACATGGCTGCCCCCGACATTATACTCATCTCCAAATTACAAATAAGGAGGCAGTCATGAGAAGATTAGAAGTCAGTGGAACTAGCAATGATTACCTCAGCGAAGACGAGAAACGGCAGCTTGAGGACGCAGTCAGAATATTAGCAAGAATGATCACCAGAGTAATACTAAATGAGAAGTTGCTTGTGGAGAGACCCCAGTATAAAGAATACCGTGATTCGGCGGTTCGCACCTATCAGGTTACAGCAGCGGGAAGCCCTGATGAACCCTTGACTCTAAGCGTCCAGACAACTGCCAGAATGTTGGGGTTGAGCCGTGCTTCAGCATACGAGGCCATACGAACAGGGCAAATCCCTAGCATAAGGTTTGGAAGGAGGATTGTTGTTCCACGTGCAGCATTGAATAGAATGATCTCACAAGCAGATAACTGCAAG
>Ga0172363_10000634_pt1 | contig 27189 bp, 22 predicted proteins | sample LakKivs2_kivu2a2_FD_114541 | JGI IMG/M metagenome (GOLD analysis project Ga0172363, IMG submission 114541) | Sediment microbial communities from Lake Kivu, Rwanda - Sediment s2_kivu2a2 | ecosystem: Environmental > Aquatic > Freshwater > Lake > Sediment | place: Rwanda: Western Province, Lake... | reverse complement strand
TATCAGACGATAACGGCCATAGCCGAATCGCCGTTCAAGTTCGGAGTGGTTTATGTCGGGACCGACGACGGCCGTGTTCATGTGACCAAGGACGGAGGATCGACCTGGACGGATATTACGGCCGGGCTGCCTTACAACAAGCACGTCTGGAACATGGTCGCTTCGCAATACGATCCGGGCACGGTCTACATCGCTCAGATCGGGCGGGAAGACGATGATTTCGCGCCGTACGTTTTCGAGTCGACGGATTACGGCAAGACCTGGGTAAACATTGCGGCCAACATACCGGGCGGGCCGACCAACGTCATCAGGGAGGATCCGAAAGATAAGGACGTCCTCTACTGCGGAACGGACCAGGGAGTGTTCGTGACCGTGGATGGCGGCAAATCCTGGAATTATCTCGGCTCCGGGCTGCCGAACGCCCCGGTCTGGGACCTGCAGATTCACCCGCGCGACAACATGCTGGTCATCGCCACTAACGGACGCGGTATGTGGGTCATCGACGACGTCTCGCCGTTGAGGAAATAAAATTCAGGAAAGATCTTATTCCGATGCGTAAGATTTCGCTTGCCGGCTATGAAAAGATGTACCGGAGGAGTCCAACGGGTAAAGCCGCATCCCAGACTTATGGGAATACAATCGTTTTCAAGCATTTACATATAGACATAAGGGGGAGTTCGGTAGTTACAAATTGAGGAGGCGCAAGATGCGTAAAATTTTGGTGTTGTTCATGGCTCTGTTCTTTACCGTCCCCCTCATCGGCCAGGTCAGGACCGGCAATATCTACGGCACAGTGGTCGATGAGGCGGATGGGAGCCCTCTCCCGGGAGTATCGGTTACTTTGACTGGAAGATTGATCGCTCCCATGACGGCGGTGACTTCGGTCGAGGGAAAATTTCGTTTTCTGTCTCTTCCTCCGGCCAATGACTATGCTCTGAAAGCCGAGCTTCAGTCGTTCAAGCCCAGAACGGAAGAAGGGATCATAATCAGAATCGGGGCCAACGTCGATCTTACTCTCGTTTTGGAAGCGGGCGATATCGAAGAAAGCATTACTGTCACGGCATCAACACCGGTCGTCGACAGCAAAAAGACGTCCGTTTCTTCTATCGTCGGCAATGAGGTTCTTCAGTCCCTGCCGAGTGCAAGGGATCCCTGGGTCGTCATTCAACTTATGCCGGCCGTTCAGATGGACAGGGAAAACGTCGGCGGATCCGAGTCCGGATCGCAGGCCCAGTTCACCGCTCATGGAAATAGGGACTCCCTCCAGAACCAGTGGTCGATGGACGGGGCGGTCATAACCGACGTCAGCTCTGCCGACTCGGCCATTTACTATGATTTCGATTCGTTCGAGGAAATGAACATTACGGTCGGAGGGGCGGACGTCAGCACCCAAACCGGCGGCATTTCGATCAATATGGTCACCAAAAGGGGCGGAAACCGCCTCAGCCTCGGTGGAAGATTCTATCTGACGGACGAAAAATTTCAGGCTACCAACCTGTCTGATGAACTGATGGAAGAAGGCGTCAGGGCCACCAACCGGATCGAGAACATCAAAGACTTCGGCTTCAACCTCGGCGGTCCGCTCATCAAGGACAAAGTTTGGTACTGGGTGTCTTACGGCGTTCAAGACATCAAGATGTTCACTATTTTGGGGACCAAAGACGACAGCCTTTTGGCGGGCTACAACGCGAAAATAAACATTCAGATTCTGCCGCAGAACAGGTTCGAATTTTACATGAACATCGCTTCGAAGCAAAAATGGGGAAGAAGCGCCGTGTACGAGACGCCTTACGGGTTTCGCCAGAGAGACCGGTATTATTTCGGAGTTCCCATCGTCAAAGCCCAGGACGAGCATATGTTCGGGGACAATGTCTACCTCTCCGCGAAGTACGTCTATGTCGGCGGCGGCTTCAGCCTTAAGTCCATGTACAATGAAGCCGGCGATGCGATAGGCCTGTATAACGTCGCCAACGCCCAGTGGGATCAGCATCAGTATGTATATTCGCACGACAGGCCCCGGCATGACATTTCGTTGGCCGGCCAGTATTTTGCAGAAAATCTTCTGGGCTTTTCTCATGAAATCAAATTCGGCGGCGAGATTTCAAAAAGGGGAACCGAAAGCATCGGTAGGACATTCGCCCACTATTATTACAATTACAATTACCCGACTTTCGATATAGACAGTGATCTGGCCCCCGACATCGTTCCCGGACTCTACCAGGTTCGCACCGGCAGATATGCCAACACCAAGTATCTCGTCAATGCACATTCTCTGTATCTCAGCGATACGATATCCAAGGGACGATTCAATTTAATGCTGGGCTTGAGGTATGATTACCAGAAGCCGAGCATCCCCACTTTCCCGGTCCATTCGAACGTGCGGTCCGATGATCCGTCTTTTATCGATAATTTCACCTCTGCGTCGGCGGCCGTTCTCAGTCAGTACCTGACTGATTTCGATATTGCCGAGATAAAGCCCGATTACAGTTGGAGTACGCTCTCCCCCAGAATAGGCATAACCTATGATCTGGGAAGCAAGAGAAGGACCGTTGCCAAACTGTCTTATGCCAAGTATTCGGACTTCATGAGGACGGGCGATGCGAGCTATTTCCAGCCCCTCGGAACGGGAGGCTGGATGTATTATTGGTGGCTGGATGAAAACGAAGACTCGCTGACGGACTTTACCGAACTTTACTGGCACGACAGCACAACCTATACACCCTACAGAGTTTTCGACGATGCCGGAAACTTCATCGGGGACTGGACTGACGCCAAAAATATAATGTGGGGGTCTTTCGATCCCGAAAATCCGACCCAGACGACCGATCCGTCATATACGTTAGATCCCAGTGTGAGCAGTTCCAGAACGCAAGAGATCATGTTCACTTTCGAAAGAGAGATAACGACCGATATTTCGGCGTCCGTGTCCGCCCACTACAGAAAGTTCGACCATTCCGTCTGGAATCTGGCTTATTATCCGGCAACGGGCCACATAAGAAGCAATGCTGATTACGTCGAGGTGGGAACGGTCCCGGCCGAAGTAGGCGGCTTCAGCACCGGCGGAGCGGCCGGCAGGCCGTATTATCTGTTGAGCGGGGAGCAAGCCGCCACGTCGTACACCTATAGAACCCGTAATGAAGATGCCTATGATACGTTTTACGGCGTCGATTTCATGTTCACCAAGAGACTTTCTCACGGCTGGATGCTGGATGGCTCCGTAACTCTGCAGAATCAGGTCCAGCACTTCGGCGAAAACGGTTATCTTAATCCGACGAACAATTGGGCCCTCGACGGCCGCCCATACTCTCCTTACATAGGCGGCGCCAGCGGAAAAACCAGCCAGTATATCTTTTCCAGATGGATGGCCAAGCTGGCCGGGCTGGTCCAACTGCCGTACGGCTTTAACGCCAGTATGACCTTCCTGGCCCGGGACGGATTTGTCATCCCCGAATATTTCAACATAGTCGACTATACGGCGCCAAACCCGCGCGATCGGACGGCCCAGGTTTTCATCGAAGAATTCGCCAAGCTGCGCCTGCCCGTCTACACGAACGTGAACTTCAGGCTGGAAAAAGTATTGACTGCCGGAAACTATGGAAAAATCTATCTCATGCTGGATGTCTTCAACCTGCTCAACAACGATGTTATCAACAGACGCTATGAGAAATTTCTCGGTACCTATTATGTTTATGAAGATTCTGCCCTTAACTACTTCGTAGCCAATCCCACGAACTACATGGCCAATGAGATTTTGAATCCGAGGGTTTTCAGGCTCGGGATCAGGTTCCAGTACTAAAAAGTTAAAGTAGGACATTCCCGGGGGCAGGATCCGGCAGAACCCCCAGGGTGAGTGAGGCGGCCCGACATGGCAACATGAGCGAGCCGCCTCACATTTTTTTTGAAATGCGCCTGCCTCGCCGGAGAATGTGATAAGATTGGGTGCGCCGGAGGTAGGTATAATTTCGCTGTCTTGAAGGAGGGTCTGCAGATGAGCCTGGAAGAGGTCGCAAGAAGGATCGAGCGGGCCGATTACGGCACCCGGGCCGTTGAGCCGGGTTCAAGGGAAAAGCTTTTGGACCGCATCGCCTGGGCCGCCTATTACAATGACCGGGTATATGAGGGTTGCACCCGGTCCGTGCTTTATGCTCTCGAGACCCATCTCCATCTTGGGGACGGTCAGGCCCTCAAGGCCAGCACGGCGCTGGCCGGCGGGGTGGCCCGTATGGGCGAGACCTGCGGGGCCCTGACCGGCGGCATAATGGCCATCGGCCTGGTGCTCGGCAAGGAAGAACTCGCTGACATTAAGGCCTACAGAGATACCATGCAGGCTTCTTATGAAATGTACAACCGGTTCAAAAAAGAGCTGGGGAAGGCCTCTTGTTTCGATATCCAGAAAAGCCTTCTGGGCCGGAGTTTCGACTTCAAACGGAATGAAGAGGCCGAAGAATGGTACAGGGTCGGCGGCCTGGAAAAATGTCCCATGGTATGCGCCATTGCGGCCAGAATCGCAGGCGATATCATACTCAAAATCGTTCAGCCCGGACTGCGGTGACGTGCTGACCGGGCGCTCGTGAAGTCACCGTCTTCTTCTCCGCGTACTTAAAATTCTCTTTGCCTGGACATTCGAAACTAATGCAGATCGGGCACGGGCGAGAAGTCATGTCTGGCTGTCGACCGGGCAGGATGGAGAACGCTCAAGGGGACCGAATTACCCGAAGGAATTACCTGGAGCCAGGCAAACAAGCCGGCCAGGAAATGGCGCAACGGCTCCCTCGGACTGAAAGCGGCTTAGAGCAAGCCGCGATCGACGCATCCGTTTCCTGGTTCTTCGGCTACCACAAGCTGCCCGGAATTCTTAATTCCGGCGCGAATGGTGGAGTCGCGCTTTTTATTCAGGCGCACCGGACGCACGTTCTGGGTGCCGATTTCTCGACGGTCGTCGGCCGCTACGGATTCCGCGGCGAATTAGCGCTCAGCCTGCCCGCGCAGCCCCGAGGCTTCCACTGGACCGTTCCCTGTCAACAGATGGAACTTACGCTCGGTGTCGACCGGCAATGGGGAAATCTCAACCTGATCGTCTAGTATGCCGGCAAGCATGTCTTCGAAGAAATGCGAATTGCCTGGGCTTCACAAATTTCAGCACCCGGTAGGCTTTCCTGTTGCCCGAGATCACCTACGCCCTATCCGACGGTCTTGTCTTGAGGGCCGGCACCCTAGTTGTTTTACAGCCTGGATGACACGTTTTATGGATACATGGGAAAAAACAGGAACGCGGGCTTCAGCGAATTGAAAATCCTTTAAGATTGAAATGAGGACCTATAATCCCTGGCTTGCCACAGCTTCCCAATCGAGGATTGCCCTGAAGGCTTCTTCCTGTGTCCTAACGGACCGGAGCGCTTGCACGAGGGACCTATTCTGCGAAGCCCGGCTGGCCAGGCCCAGGAGCTTGACCTGCGTATCAGGGGTTTTGGCCGGGGACAGGATGAGAAAGACGATTTCGATAGGCTTATCCGTCGCCACGTCGATAACGCCCTCTCTCGTCAATCCCAGAGCGATAACGGGAACGGCCAATCCCTCTACGAGAACGTGAGGGAAAGCCACGCCCTCGTTGAAAAAAGTCGAGCCGCGAGCTTCCCGCTTCGTGATGGAATCGAAAAGTGCTTCCGGGTCTTGGGGACTAATCTTATTTGCGACTTTCGAGGCCAGGGTTTTCAGGACGGTCTCTTTATCAACGGCATTGTCCCAGATTACGATATTCTGAAATGATAGCCATCGGCTCAACAAATGATGCTCGCCCGGCTCAGACTTCGCCCCGGCGGCCGGACCTTCCTCTATAATCTCTGGTTGCGGCTGGTCGTATACCGGCAGGTCCTGACTGGTGTCGATGACCGTGATCGTGATCCCCCTGGCCTTCTTGATCAGGTTTTGGACTATCGTCTTGTTCCGGCCGATCCTTTTCCAAATAGGTTTTGTGCGGGTATTACCCGCGACGATATGCCCGACCCTGTATTCGGCGGCGAACCGGAGGATGGTATCGGTCACGTCCTCGCCTTTGTAGGTGAAGACCATGGCGCCCAGTTGTTTGGCCAATGTCAGAGTGTCCGAGAGCCTGCCCTGGACCTGAGAGTCGATGATCGTGGCTTCCTCGGACGGAGTCTGTACATAAACGGCGTACCAGTTCCGGTTAAGTTTCCCCGCCAGGCGCGAGCCGTAACGCAGCAGTTTCTCGCTGTTTGGTCCGTGAGAACTCAGACATACCATGACCTGGTCGGAAGCCGAGCCGCCCTCCGTTCCCTGAGTCTCGCGCCTCCGGAGGTCAATTTGCGCTGCGAGTTCGCGGAGAGTGAGCTCGCGGAGTTTTTCCAGGTTGGACGGCGTGAAAAAATTAGCCATAGCGGTTTCGATATTTTCGAGCGGATAGATCTTGCCTTCCTCGAGACGCTTCCGGAGGTCTGCGGTCGCCAGATCAGTATCAACGATTTCGTCGGCTTCAGCGAGAATGGAATCGGGAAGCCGCTCACGGACTTTGACGCCGACGGATTTTTCCACGATGTTGTAAAGGCTTTCGAGGTGCTGGACGTTAAGCGTGCTGATGACATGGATCCCGGCGACCAGGATATCCTGGACGTCCTCGTACCTTTTGGCATTCCGGCTGCCTGGGATGTTGGTATGAGCGAGTTCATCGATGAGGGCGACCTGCGGCTTGCGCTTAATGACCGCCTCCGCATTCATTTCTTCGACCGCGATGCCATGGTATTCCTGGACGGTTCGGGGAACTACTTCCAGGCCCTGGGCTAAACGGGCGATATCGGCCCGGCCGTGTGTTTCGAGAAGGCCTATGACGACATCGATCCCCTCGTTCTTGAGGCGGTGACCTTCCTGGATCATTTGATAGGTTTTGCCGACGCCGGGCGAGTATCCGAGGTAAATCTTCAGCCGACCCCGCAGGGCGCGGCGAATCATCCTGAGAAACGCATCAGCCTTATCTTCCGGCATCGCGAACTCCATCGAGAGCGAGGTTCAGACGTAAAACATTCACTCTGGGCTCACCCAGGATCCCAAGCGTGCGCCCTTCAGTAAAACCTTCAATTAGTTTGCGGACGGTAGCTTCCGGGAGACCCCTGGCCCTGGCCACGCGCTGGGCCTGGAGGCGTGCGTTTTCCGGGGAGATGTGGGGGTCGAGCCCACTTCCCGAAGTCGTAACCGCGTCAGCGGGAATCGGAATTTCATTGGAGAGCCCGTTTTCTGCCCGGTATTCGGCGACGCGCCGGCGAACCGTGTCTATGAAATCCTTGGATAAGGGCCCCAGGTTTGTCCCTCCCGACCGCCCACCATCGTATCCTTGCCCCGCCGCTGACGGGCGGAGGTGAAAATACGCGGGGGAAGAAAAGAGTTGCCCGACCAAACCGGACCCAACGACTAAGCCGTCCAGCACGATTTGAGATCCGTTAGCCCGGCCGTTAAAAAGGCCTTGAGCTAGGGTCCAGACTGTAAACGGATAGATGCCGCAAAGGATGACCGCCAGAACGGCCACTGCGAAACATGATCTCCTGAGTTCAGCCAGCCAGATCTTCATATCGGCGCCTCCTTTTTCATGCTAAACGAGATGCAGGGCATTTATAATAATATCAATGAGCTTGATCCCCGGGAAAGGGGCGACTAGCCCGCCCAGGCCATAAATCATTAGATTGTTCCGGAGCAGGGCTGCGGCCCCCAGGGGTCGGAAGCGCACGCCGCGGAGCGCCAGGGGAATGAGGGCGGTAATGATAAGCGCGTTGAAGATGACCGCGCTGAGGATGGCGCTCTCAGGCGAACGAAGCCCCATGATGTTGAGGGGCGCGGCGACGGGGAAGACACCAACCAGCATGGCCGGGATGATGGCGAAATACTTGGCTACGTCGTTGGCGATGCTGAAGGTCGTAAGCGCGCCGCGAGTGATCAGCATCTGCTTTCCGATTTCGACGACCTCGATCAGCTTTGTCGGATTGGAATCAAGGTCGACCATATTGCCGGCCTCTTTGGCAGCCTGAGTCCCCGTATTCATGGCCACGCCGACATCCGCCTGAGCCAGAGCCGGCGCGTCGTTTGTGCCGTCGCCGGTCATGGCCACGAGGTGACCGGCCGCCTGCTCCTTGCGAATAAGTGTCAGCTTGTCTTCGGGCTTGGCCTCAGCGATGAAATCGTCGACTCCCGCTTCTCGGGTGATCGCCGCCGCGGTGAGAGCGTTGTCGCCCGTTATCATGACCGTCTTGATCCCCATGGTTCGAAACCGCTCAAAGCGGTCTTTAAGACCGCCCTTGACGATATCCTTGAGATGGACGACCCCCAGGACCTTGCTTCCGTCGGCCACGAGAAGAGGCGTGCCTCCCTGTAATGCGACCTGGATGACCGTATCTTCAACCTCGACGGGGATGCGCGTCCCGACGAAGTTCCGGACTGCGTCCGGGGCGCCTTTTCTGATGCGGTGGCCCTCGAAGTCGACTCCGCTCATCCGGTTTTGGGCTGAGAAGGCGATGAACGCCGCGCCGCGCATATCGGCGATGGATCTTCCTCTCAGGCCATATTTCTTGGTCAGGACGACGATGCTCCGCCCTTCAGGAGTTTCATCGGCCAGTGACGCGAGCTGGGCGGCGTCGACCATCTCCTCGACCGCAACACCGGGCGCGGGGAGGAAGGCGGTGGCTTGCCGGTCTCCCAAGGTGATTGTTCCGGTCTTATCGAGAAGAAGGACATCAACGTCGCCTGCGGCTTCGACGGCCCGGCCGCTCATGGCAAGGACGTTCTTTTGGACCATGCGGTCGATACCCGCGATCCCGATGGCATTGAGCAATCCGCCGATCGTCGTCGGGATCAGGCAGACGAGGAGGGCGATGAGCACGGTCATGGTCAAGGGAACTCCCGAATAACGTCCGAAGGATTCGAGGGAAATGATGACGACCAGGAAGATGATCGTCAGGGCCGAAAGGAGTATTGTCAGGGCTATCTCGTTCGGAGTCTTCTGGCGACGTGCTCCCTCGACGAGGCCGATCATCCGGTCGAGGAAACTCTTCCCCGGATCGGCCGTGACACGGACCTTGATGCTGTCGGAAAGGACTCGTGTGCCTCCGGTAACCGCGCTCCGGTCGCCACCGGCCTCGCGTATGACCGGAGCGGATTCGCCCGTGATCGCGGATTCGTCCACTGTGGCTGCGCCCTCAATGATCTCTCCGTCGGCCGGAATGATCTCACGGGCCGAGATTATAACCAGATCGTCCTTGCGCAGTCGTTCGGCAGGGATGATCTCGGCCGACCCATCAGTCCTTATGCGCCGGGCCATCGTGCGGGTTCTGGTCTTCCGCAGTGCGTCGGCCTGAGCCTTCCCGCGCCCTTCGGCCATGGCTTCGGCGAAATTGGCAAAAAGGACCGTGAACCAGAGCCACAGCGCAACCTGGATCGTAAAGCCGACGGGCTCGCCCTTCGACCTCATCAGGAGCCCGGCTGTCGTCAGCATGGCCCCGATTTCGGTAACGAAGATAACGGGATTCTTTATTAGCGAGGCCGGATTCAGCTTCTTGAGAGCGTCTCTGACCGCGCGGCCCATGATTACCCGGTCGAAAAGCGAACGATCGCGTGCCTGCACTTTCCTCCTCCTTAGAATAGAACACCTGATTTGATCATGAGGAAGTGCTCGACGATGGGCCCCATCGCGAGGGCCGGCAGGAAGGTCAAGGCACCTAAGATAATGACTGTGCCGATGAGGATAAAGACAAAGATCGGGCCGGTCACAGGAAAGCTTGCCTCGCTCGGAGGAACGAGTTTTTTGCGGGCGAGGTTTCCAGCTAGGGCCAGGACCGGTACCATCATGACAAAGCGCCCGAAGAGCATGGCCAGGGCCAGGGTGATATTGTAGGCGGGAGTATCGGCTCTTAAGCCGGCGAAAGCGCTGCCGTTGTTGCCCGCCCCGGACGTGAAAGCGTAGAGGATTTCACTCAAGCCGTGCGGTCCGGAATTGCCAGGGCCCGCACGGCCCCAACTGCTGTCTGCAGCCCATGCGGAAAAACCGAGAATGGAAAAGACCAGGATGAGAATCGCAAGGACGGACACCTTCACGTCATATGCCTCGATTTTCTTGCCCAGATATTCAGGCGTCTTGCCGACCATAAGCCCGGTCAGGAAGATGGCCAGGACAATGAATATGAGCATTCCGTAGAGACCGGATCCAACTCCTCCGAAGACGACCTCGCCCAGCTGGATGTTGAACAGAGGAACGAGACCGCCGAGAGGGGTGAGGGAGTCGTGCATGGAATTGACTGCGCCGCAGGAGGCGGCCGTAGTAATGGTCGCAAAGAGTGTGGATCCCGGAACACCGAACCGGACTTCCTTACCCTCCATGTTGCCGCCGGCCGGGTCGACCCCTAAGGTCAGAAGGCGGCTATTGCCCCCGCTTTCGGCTTTCCAACTGACCAGCACCGCAACCAGGAAAAGAATGGCCATGGCGCTCCATACCGCCCAGCCGTGCTTCTGGTTCCTGACCCTCCGCCCGAGGTAATAGGTCAGCCCGCTGGGGATGAGGAAAATGGTAAGCATCTGGATGAAGTTAGAAAGAGGCGTAGGATTTTCATAAGGATGGGCGGCGTTAGCGTTGAAAAAGCCGCCGCCATTCGTTCCGAGGGTTTTTATGGCGACCTGGGAAGCAGCCGGACCCTGGGCGATCGTCTGTACCGCCGCGGTCTTGTCTCCGGCAGACAGGGCTGTGCTTTCGACGATGGCCACCTTGACGGCGGGCTTGAAGTTTTGAATGACTCCCTGGGAAGTCAGAAAAACTGAAAAAATGATCGAGAAGGGAAGGAGGAGATAGAGATTAATCCGGACGAGGTCGATCCAGAAGTTTCCGATCGTTTTTGCCGAATGACGGGCGATACCCCGGACGAGGGCTGCGGCCGCGGCGATCCCGGCGGCCGCCGAGACGAAATTGTGGAAAACGAGCCCGACCATCTGAGAAAAATAAGACAGGGTCGTTTCTCCGGCGTAATTCTGCCAGTTGGTGTTGGTCGTGAAACTGACCGCGGTGTTGAAGGCAAGATCGGGCCGGACGGGGCCGAATTTCTGGGGGTTGAGCGGGAGGATATGCTGGAGCCGGAGTATGGCATATGTGAAAAGCAGTCCGACCAGGCTGAAAACGATGAGCGACCTCGAGTATTGCCGCCAGTCTTGCTCCTTTTCAGTGTTTACGCCAAGGACCTGGTAAAGCAGGCGTTCGACAGGCTTGAACGGGCGGTCCAGCCAGGTGTTGCCCTCGGATTCGAGAATCCGGAAGAGGTAGAGCCCCATGGGTTTCGTAACAAATGCCAGGAGTCCGAGAAATAGAGCCAATTGAAACCAGCCGGAGAGTTCCATGTCGATGTAACCTTCAGAACTTTTCCGGCCGCACGATGCTCACAAGCAGATAGCCAATGAGCAAGATCCCGGAAATGATCCCTATAATGCAGGCCATATTTAAATCCTCTCGCAGGCCTGAGCGTAAAGGTCGCAAAGGCCAAAGAAAAGAACCGCTAATAGGACAAAAAACACGTCGATCATGAAGAAGCCTCCTCTTCGGGAAGCCGGTCGGCCCTCTTGAGCGTGAAGACAAAGCTGGCCCCCTTGCCCTCGGTGCTCTCCACGCTCACATTGCCGCCGTGGGCTTCGACGATCTCCTTGACGATAGCCAGACCGAGCCCGGCACCCATCTCTTTTGCGGGGCCGGGGACGCGGTAGAAGGGCTCGAAAATCCTGTCCAGGGAAGCCGAGGGGATTCCCTCTCCCGTATCGGATACACTAAATCGAACCCAGGCTTCCTCGGCTTCAGCTGTCAGTGTAATCCGTCCTCCTGGAGACGTATGCTTGAGGGCATTCGAGAGAAGGTTGCTTAAGACATGGCCGATTCTTGTCGTGTCCGCCCAGATGTCAGGAAGGTCCCCTGCGACTTCCGAATGGAGGGTAACCCCGCGGTCTTGGGCGGTCCGAAGGAAGGATTCGATGGCGTCCATCACGATCGTGCGCGGAGAAAGTCTCTGAAATTCCATCCGGGCCTTCCCTGACTCGAAACGGCTGATGTCAAGCAGGCTATTGAGGATCTGGTGAAGGCGGTCGGTGTCCTCGCGGGCCGATATTAGAAGTTCAGCCTGCTTCTCGTTAAGGGGGCCGACCTTCTCCCCAAGGAGGAGATGAATCGCCATTCGGACCGAGGTGAGAGGGGTATTGAGCTGATGGGAGACGGTCCGGACGACTCCTCTTTTGATCTCGTCTTGCTGCCGGATCTGGGTGACATCCTTGAGGACAAGGATGACTCCAGTCGTCAGGTGTTCTGTATCAAGAATAGGCACTGCCTCGCCACGGAAGTAGCGCTCTTCGCCGTGCACGAATTGTTGGATCAATCTCTGCCCTTCGAGAGATGCGGCCCGGCCGGTCTGAAACGCTTCGCGGCAAAGCTTGACCATCCACCCGAACGGCAGATCCCAGACTATCGCTCCCGGCCTGAGGCCGAAGACCGTTCCGGCCGATTCTGTGGCGACCTCGACCTTTCCCTCCTTATCGATGACCGCAACGGCGTCGGGAAGACTGCCAAAGGCTTGTTGAGTAGCGAGTTGGATACGGAGCAGCTTAGCTTGGTCCGTTCTTCGAAACTCCCGGAGGCTTGCCGCCATGGCATCGAACGCTTGCGAAAGGTGGCCGATCTCGTCCCGGGAGTCGCTGGCAATGACGAGGTCCAGGTTGCCTCGCCGGATTTCGTCCGCCGACCGGATAAGACGGTGGATAGGACGAAAGATCCATTTCCGGGTGAAAAATATGAACATGATGGCAAGTGCCGTTGCTGCGGTCAGGAGAAAATACATCCGTTTCTTGGCGCTTGCGGCGCTCCGGCGGGCACGGTCGTTGGCGTCGATCATATTCTGCTGGTTCATGTGAAGGATTGAGTTTGCAGCCTCCTTGATACTACTGAGCAGGGGAAGCAGACGCTCGAAATAAGCTTGATTCCGGAGTTCCACAGACTGGGCCGGGTCGATGATTGCTTTCAACTGTATTTCGTACTTTCCGAAAAGTTCTCTGAGCCGCGCGGTAATTTCTCCTTCAGCCGGGAGCGTAACGTTGCTCATCTGAACTTGAAGGGATTTTTCGAAGGCGGCCTGATTATTGCGGACTAGCTCTTCTCCCTCCCGAGTATGGCCGAGAAGGAAGAAGAGAATTCCACTATCGATGCGCTCGAGGGCTTCCTTCATTTCCTGGCAGGCAATAACGCTTCTGTAGTTTTCGCGCAAGATGACGTCGATGGAAACAGCCAGCCTTGAGAGATTGATCAGGCTTTGGATGCCTATGATGAGGATAATAATGAGCAGAACACTGAATCCAAGAGAGATTTTTTGACGAAGTCCTAACATTTTCGTTCCTTCTCCTGTAACTCTGCAAATCTCATGCCAAGCTCGCACCTTAAAAAGTAATTGAAAAAGAATAATTTGCGATAGAGTGTTGGGGCGTCAGCCATGCAGAAATCAACGGAGGGATTTAAAATCTGTTGAAAATTGCAATGCCGGCGGCCTACCAAGCGGAAGGGCTATTCCTTCCCGTCGACCTTTAAATCCCGTATTTCTTGCGACGCCGCCAGAGGGTGGCCAGATCGATTCCCAGGATACCGGCCGCTTCCTGAAGTGATCTGGAGTTCGCGAGAACTCGCCGGATATGAGCTTCCTCAATTTTTTCCAGGCTGGCGGGGTCGCCTATCTTGACCTCAATACCTTTAGGAAGCAGGTTCGCCGGGAGACACTCTAGCCCGATCCTGTCGGTTTGGCAGAGAATGGCGGCCCGTTCAACAGTGTTACTCAGCTCGCGGACGTTTCCGGGCCAGTTGTGGGCGGCCAAAGCCCGGAGTGCCTCTTCCTTGAATCCCAGATATGCACGGTGATTAGTCCTGGCGTGAAAGGCCAATAGCTTGGCGGCCAGGACCGGCACGTCCTCCGGTCGCTCCCGTAGGGGCGGGATCTCAATCATAATCACGTTGAGTCGGTAATAGAGATCCTCCCGGAAGCGGCCTTCCTGTATGGCGTCTTCAAGCTTCGTGTTCGTGGCGGCGATCAGCCTTACGTCCCCCTTACGCGTAACCGTGTCGCCGACGCGCTCGTATTCTCTGTCCTGAATAAAACGCAGGAGCTTCGGCTGAAGGGCGAGCGGCAGGTCGCTGATCTCATCCAGGAGAAGCGTTCCGCCGTTGCTCGCGGCTATCCACCCCGGATTGTCGCGGATAGCTCCCGTGAAGGCCCCCTTGACGTGACCGAAAAGCTCGCTCTCCAGAAGTTGAGGTGAAAGCGATGGGCAGGACACAATGCTGAAGGGCTTGGCGGCCCGCCCGCTCCAGGAGTGGATGGCCCGTGCCAAAACCGTCTTACCCGTCCCGCTTTCTCCCCGAAGAAGGAGGGTGGCCTCCGAAACGGCGGCCTGACGCGCCAGGCTGACAGCCTTCTGCATCGAAAGACTCGAGCTCGAGAAGTCTATTTCGGGATGCTGGCGTCCCAAGTCCTCTTGCAGGGCCGCGACTTTCTGCTCCAGGGACCTGACTTCGAAGACCTTGCGCACGGCCAGGTTGATTTGAGCAGGTGTGAAGGGCTTGGGGATGTAATCGGTTTCCCCTCGTCTCATAGCCTCGACGGCCGTGTTGATGGAGGCATAAGCGGTGATGACGATTATTTTGAGCCAAGGCGTCCCGGCCAGGAGTGACGGAATAAGGTCGAGCCCGTCGTCCGTGCCCAGTCGCAAGTCGACAAAGGCAAAGTCAAAGGATCGGTGCGAGGCTTCAACCAGCGCATCCTGGAAATTGCTGACGGCCGTGACGTTATGGCCTTCTGTCTCGAGACTGACGGTCAAGGTTTTCCTGATGTTGATCTCGTCGTCTACGACGAGGATATGAAGGGGCGAATACGCGTCCAACTTGTTTTTATCGGACCCCATGAAATTATCCGTTTAGTTCTTTTAGCATAATGAACAACCGGGCTAAATGCAAGTCGTCGTGCAGGAAAGTCGGTTAACGCCCGGGAGCTTGACTTGCGGACCAAAAAGCCGATCGGCCCTGAGCACGAAGTCTATGCACCGGCCGAATCACTCAACATGCTGAACTTTCCCAAGGGAAATGGAGCGATCAGCGTCGCGACCGACCGCATCGTCTTCGCGGTCTCTGAAATGCAGGGGAATATCTACCTGGCCAAACCCAAAAAGCACTGAAATTCGGAGAACAAGAAACCCAAGCCCACGCCGATAATCTGGGTTTAGTTTAAAGCGAACTAATCGTTCGACGCTATTGGTAGTTGAAAATTACCGGGAAAAAAGCCGTCACAAACCAGGCCCAGGCTGCAAAGGCCGGCAGGTAGGCCGTCTGCCAGCGCTCGAGGCGGGCGAATGGGACGCGCCCGGCGAGAAAGCGCGCGTAGAGCACGGCCGACCAGGTCAGATTCGCGAGCAGCAGCAGGTTCAGGCCGAGGGCAGCCGTCCTGTTAGGAGTAAAGCCGAATTCGGAGATGCGGACGGCCATGGCCCAGAGAGCGAGCACGTCGACGATGAGCGCGGATGTCACCAGCAGGAGCTGGAGCACGTCGAATCGGCCGGGAGGCGCCTGCGAATCGCGGGCCGAGACTGCATAGAGCAGAAGGCCCAGGACGACTACCAGCAGGAGGTCGAATCCGATCAGCACTTCCCGGTCGACTTTGATGGCGTTACCCGTCCAGATCATGGCCGCCACGAAGACGAGGAGCAGGGCCGTGAAAAGCGGCGTGAAGAGCCACGTGAGCACGGGGGCCATGTTCTCGATGACGCTCTGCTTGTGCTCCACCAGCCAGGCGGCGATGACCACGGCGCCCAGCGCTCCGCATGGCAGGATCCAGCCAACGAGGGCTCTCTCCGCGTCGAGGCCGATGGCCTCGAAGATGAAGGTCGTGAGACCAGTCAGGGCGCCGCCGCCGAGCGCGATGAGCGTGTAGTAAATGAACCACTCGCCGGAGAACCGCACGTAGTTCATCCGCTTTTCATGGAGCCTCCAGCGGCCGCCGGCGTAGGCGTAACACACCGCGAGCCACAGCGCGATCGGAAGATGAATTGCGACCAGAACTTCGGTGTGGCTTTCGGATTTGAACGGGAAAATGTTCGCCAGCAGGGCCGCCGCGGCGAACGGAACGGCCAGCCGAACCCATCCGGCCCGGTGCAGTCCGCGTTTCAACGCGAAGAAAACAGCCAGGAAGGGAAGGACGAAAAGGCCGAGATTGCGCAGGTAGAACTCCGTGTCCGCTGAGGGCTTGAGAAAGCGGAGGCCGAAGAGCTCAGGGATCTTGAAGGCCACAGCGGCGGCGATCGCCAGTCCGACGGCCACGGCGGCATCGCGGGGCCTGGTGAGGGACGGAGCGCCGCTCTCAGGATAACCCACGAGCTGCTTCCAGAGACGCTCGGAATATTCGTTGGCGAATTCGCGGGCCACGGAATCCAGGTCGCCCAGGCGCTTGACGGCCACGAGGAACGCTTCGTCCTCGTCCAGGCCCGCCCCGCGCAGGGCCTCGATCTGGCTGCGCAGGTGGTCCTCAAGTTCCTCGACGTCGGCGGAATGAATCGCTTGCCGTCTTCGTAGGTACTGCCGCCACTGGCCGATTCGTTCTTCCAGGGTCGCCTTGTTGGTCATGGTATCGCTCCTCTCCATGTCAGTGTCGGCCAGATCAGCCGTGCTGCCGGGTCTATAGCCATACGCCAGATGCCTCTCATCGCGCGGTCCACCACCTGCCACTGGCGGCGGTGGCGGTCGAGGTGCTTCGCGCCGGACCGGGTCAGCCGGTAGTACTTGCGGTCCCTGCCGCTTTCCGACCGGCTCCAGAATGCCTCGACCAGGCCGTTGCGCTCGAGGCGGTGCAGGAGCGGGTAGAGCATGCCGTCGGTCCATTGCAGCTCGCCGCCGGACAGATCGGCGACCCGCTTGATAATGGCGTAGCCGTAACTTTCGCCCTCGCTTAGGATGGCCAAGACGAGCGGCGTGGCCGAGGCGGCGACGAGGTCCTTGTCTATGTTCACGGTGGCCGGACTCCTTACCTTGGGCTACTATACATAATAGCTCTATGTATGTCAAGGGGTTGTTGAGAAATTTGATAGTCAAGATAAAGCTGTCCCATTAAAAGCCGAGCAGTAATGTCCCTATCCGGGAGGAAGGGCGTTGGTACTGTTTACGGACAAAGTGGCTTGGACGGTTGCAGCCGATGAGATTTTCGCTCTGAGTGCCCGGAGAAACCTATGTTTCGGGCCGATTCCCTGCCGACCAGGTTGAATGTCACATCTTGTCAGCATTTGTCACATAAAATTCCTTGACTAGGCCTGGCCAAATAGATATTCGTAGCTTGTGATTTTAAGGAAACGATCAAGAACGAAGGAAAAGACCATCGTTTTGGCGTTGGCGATAATCATTGTGCTGGTCGTCGGTTTTAGTTATGGCATTGAGGTCAGATTTGCTGGGGTCGAAGCAGTTCTTGAACAATAACCTCCTCAAATAGGGCTAATCGAGCTCCGGCTGTTGTCAGCAGAAGGAGGCGTTGATGATGGGAACCTTAAAGGTGGATGGTTTTGGGCTGCGGTCCAAAGAATCGTTTCTTATTTGAGCCCTGCCAGGGGAATCCAAAAAAACCCTAATTTCTATAACCGATTGCCCTCCGCACTTCGAGAAAATGGAGCTGAAAGTCTGACCCTCGTTATATACCCCTTTTCTGGGGAGCTTTGGTTTTTACCGGCTTAAGACGGGCGGCGATCGCGCGCAACCTGCTCTTGACCGTCGGATAGCTGATCTCGAAAAGTTTTTCCATCTTTTTTATGGAGCCGTGCGATTGGACAAAAGCCGTGACGAAGACCTGATCTTCTGAACTCAGGTTGGCCAGAGCCGGCAGCTCGAAACTGCCTTCTACGGCTATGTCTTTGTCCTTGAGCCTCACTCTTTCCACCAAGAGCGGCCCACCCCCCGTGATTTTGGTCAATTCCTGCCAATTCTGACTCATTTTAAGCCTTCCCGATTAATTATTTTAATATAATATAGGCTAATAAATTAATAATGTCAATATAGATATTGATATTATCAATAAATTTGCCCTGAAATATCAAATTAATTAGACATCATCCAGGTCTTTTTCGGTGAAAAAATATCGGAAATAATCATGAAGCATGTCTTTGCGAACGGCTCGGAATTTTCCGCTCCGCTCATTGGCGTATGGAAGTCTCCGCATCCTCCGCCGGGCAGCAGACAAAGGTAGGGACCGGATCCGCCAGGAGCTTAGCCACAGCCGGGCACAAGTTCATGGACGGGCTAAAAGAACGAGAGCGAAGCTATCAAAAAGCACCAGGCAGAGCACCTTGGGCTCTGAAATCGAGGAGCAATTGGTCGAAGAATTAAGTGTATTAGGATGACGTCCCCCTATTTATTATTTTTAATATTGACAAAAAAGTGAAGTCATGATTAACTAACGGGCAAGATGAAAGGATGTTTTTTGATCGAGCGAACGGCCGTCGATTCATCCTCTTCATATTCATATTATCTTGGGCGCTAGCCGCCCAATAAGAATACCCCCACCGCCACTCCACTTTTAAACATGTTTGAGTATGTCTTTCCTTATCGTTATATCACGGAGAAAAGAGCAAATTGATCATGAATAACATCAGATTAGCCGGATTGAACGGCCATAAAAGGACTGTCATAGCCGTTGGTGATATCAGGATCGGCCGGGATTTCGTTCTGATCGCCGGGCCATGCAGTGTGGAAAGCGAGGAGCAGACCGTCGAGATCGCCCGCGCCGTCAAGGAGGCCGGTGCCGATATGCTCCGCGGCGGTGCCTTCAAGCCCAGGACATCGATCTACAATTTCCAGGGACTCGGCTTAAAGGGATTAAAGATTCTGGCCAAAGCGCGGGACGAGACCGGGCTGCCCATCGTTTCCGAGGTTCTGGACACCCGCGATGTCGCCTGGATGTGCGAATACGTCGATGTCCTGCAGATCGGAGCCCGGAACATGCAGAACTTTTCCCTGCTCAAAGAGGTCGGCAAGACGAACAAACCCGTTCTCCTGAAAAGGGGGATGCAGGCCACGATTTCCGAATGGCTGAACTGCGCCGAATACATCCTCAATGGAGGCAATCCCAACGTCATTCTCTGCGAACGGGGCATCAGGACTTTCGAAACGTACACGCGCAACACGCTCGATTTGAGCGTCGTCCCGGCCGTAAAGGAACTCACTCATCTGCCCATCTTCGTCGATCCGGCCCATGCGACGGGCAGAGTGAGTTTGATTCCGCCGACCAGCCTGGCCGCCGTTGCCGCCGGAGCCGACGGCTTGATGGTCGAAGTCCATAATCACCCGGAAAACGCAATGAGCGACAAAGATCAGGCCTTAAGACCCGAGCAATTCGCCGACCTGGCGAAAAGAGTCCGGGGCCTTCATTCCTATCTGGAGAAGTAGGGATGAGAAACACGGGCTATACGACTTCGGCCGGCCGCTGCGCCATCCACATCGGCCGGTCCGCCGCCGGGCTCAAGGAACTTCTTGGCGGACGGAAAACCGCGGTCGTCACCGACACGAATGTCCACAGTCTCTACCGCGGCCTTCTGGCCGGCTATGACGTCGTCTCCATCCCTCCGGGGGAAACGGCCAAAACGCTGAAGACGGTCACGGAGATCTGCGCCAGGTTTCTGGAAATCGGGCTGGATCGGTCTTCTTTCGTTGTCGGCCTGGGCGGCGGCGTCGTCACCGATATCTCCGGTCTAGCCGCTTCGCTTTTCATGCGCGGAATCCCTTTCGGTTTGGTCCCGACCACCCTGCTGGCTCAGACCGACGCTGCCATCGGTGGAAAAAACGGCGTCAACCTGAACCGGTATAAAAATATCATCGGAGTCTTCAACCAGCCCAGGTTCGTTCTCCTGGATTTCGGATTTTTGGAGACCCTGCCGGCCAGGGAGTTTAGAAACGGAGCCGCCGAAATCATCAAACATGCCCTGATCGCCAGCCCGTCGCTTTTCGCGACACTGGAAAAAGAATGGGCGTCCTGGCCGGATCTGGAACGCGGAACGCTCGGATCGATCGTCCGCCGGTCGATCGCAATCAAGGTCAAAATCGTCCAGACCGACGAAAAAGAGGCGGGCGAGAGAAGAAAACTGAATTTCGGCCATACCTTTGGTCATGCCCTCGAGAGAGTCCACCGGCTGCGGCACGGTGAAGCCGTCAGCATCGGAATGGTCGCGGCCGCCGCGATCTCCGAGGCCAGGGGAATGATGTCCAGAGGGGAGTGCGACCGGATCAAGGCGCTCCTTCGGCGAACGGGACTTCCCGTTCGAATTCCCCGGGATACCGGTCCGGTTCTGGCCGCGATGAAAAAAGACAAGAAACGTTTTCAGGAAGGCCTTCATTTCGTTCTTCTTTCCGGGATAGGCAAAGCGGTAATCCACAAGTTGTCTTTTCGAGAGTTGGAGGAGCACGTCCGTGATCTGCGTCAGCATCGGTAACGTCACTTTCGAACAATGTCTGGCGGAGCTCAAGGGGACCGATTTCGCCGAAATACGGCTGGATACCATGACGCTCAGCGTCAATGAGGTCCGGGCGATTTTCGGCCGCTCAAAGCGTCTCATCGCCACCTGCCGGCCCAGCCGGGTAAACGACGAAAAAAGAAAGAAGCTCTTATCGGAGGCCGTTTCGGCCGGCGCTGCCTATGTCGATATCGAGCTCCGGGCGGACGAATCGTTCAGAAAGGATCTCATCGCCCTGGCCCGGGACCGCGGCTGCCGGGTAATCTTGTCTCATCACGACTTCGAGAAAACGCCTCTCAGGACCGATCTCGAAGCCATCGTCAACGACGGCTTCCAATACGGAGCCGACATCGTGAAGATCGCCTGCCGTGTTAGGTCTTCAGCCGACAATGCCAGGCTGCTGGGCCTCCTCGACGGAGGCCGGCCCCTGATCGTTCTGGGATTGGGCCCGCTCGGAAAAATAACCCGGATAGCCGCGCCCTTGCTCGGAAGTCCGTTCACGTACGCTTGCCCGGCTGCCGGTAAAGAGACGGCCGACGGGCAGATCGAGGTCAAAACAATGCGAAAAATATTACGGAGCTTGAAGAATGTCTGAGACGAAAATCTTCGCCGTCGCCGGCGACCCGGTCCTCCATAGCCGGAGCCCGCAGATCTTCCGGAGCCTCTTCGGAGACCGGGATCCGGATGCGACGTACGTCCGATTATCGACGGAAAGTGCCGGCCAGGCGGCGGCGGCGGCCGAATCGATGAACCTATCCGGCTTCAACGTCACGACGCCGTTCAAGAAATCCCTGATGCCTTACCTGGACGAAATCGACCGCCGGGCCCTCGACGTCGGGGCCGTCAATTGCGTCGTCCGCCATAATGATTCCTGGACGGGCTACAATACGGACTTTTACGGGGCCGTCAGTGCCCTTGAATCCAGGGGAATCGGCATCGAGAAGAAACACATCGCGATCCTCGGGGCGGGAGGAGCGGCCCGAGCCGCGGCTTACGGTCTGATCCGATCCGGGGCTTCGAACGTCGTTCTGATGAACCGAACGGCCAAAAAGGCCGAAGAGGCTGCCCGGAGCCTGGGTTGCGCCTGGGCCGGCCTGGACAGGCTGCCGGAGATCGTCGGCCGGAGCGACATTTTGATTTCCTGCCTGACCGGTGTTCAGGCTCTCGTCGGCCGGGATTTGCTCCTCAGGGGATTGGTCGTCATGGACGCCAATTACAGGAATTCCCGACTGGCCGGTATGGCTCTCGAACAAGGATGCACCGTGATCAGCGGCCTGGACTGGCTTTTCCATCAGGCCCTTCTCTCGTTCAGGCTGTTTACCGGCCGGGAAATTTCACGCGAGATTCAAGACTCGGCCAGGACCGTGCTCGATCAGGACGATTTCAGGGCCAGACCGAATCTCGCTTTAATCGGCTTCATGGGATCAGGCAAGAGCGCTGTCGGCAAACGTCTGACTGAACGGATGGGTTTCGAGTTCGTCGACACGGATACGGTGATCGAAAATTCCCTCGGAATGACGGTCGGCGGGATTTTTAAGAAGCGGGGCGAAGACTTTTTCCGGAAAAACGAAAAATCCGTTCTGGCCGCGCTTATCCCGTCTTCCAGGCGCACAATTTTTGCCATCGGCGGCGGGGCGGTGCTCGATGAGAAAAACCGGGCTGTAATCGGCCGGCATTGCCGGACCGTCTGGCTCTGGATTTCTCCCTCGACCGCCTTGAAGCGTATCAAGAGCTCTCCCCGGCCGCTTCTCAAAGGCCCTGACGACGGCGGAAAAGCGGAGGAAATCCTCAAGTCGCGCCTCCTTGTCTATGCGAAATTGTCAGATATGGTAGTAAGCAACGAATCGGGAAGCCCGGAAGACCAGGCCAGGAGAATACATCATGAGTATGAAATGGATTAAGCCGTCGACAATCGAGGGCAAGTTGACCTCGCCCCCTTCGAAGAGCCTGACTCTTCGGGCCACGGCCGCGGCTCTGCTCGGTCAGGGCATGAGCCGGATCGGAGAACCTTCCTGCAGCGATGACGCCGCGGCCGGTTTCCGCATTGCCCGGGCTCTCGGAGCCCAAATGAGAAAAGAAAACGGGGTGGTAACTGTCGAGGGGAGAGGCCCGATGTCCGGCAGTATCCTGGATTGCCGGGAATCCGGACTATGCCTGCGCATGTTCGCCCCGATCGCCGCTCTGTCCCGGGAGAAAATGGTCCTGGCCGGATCGGGTTCTCTCGTCCGGCGTCCGATGGGGATGGTCGAAGCGCCTCTCCGTCGCCTGGGCGTCCGTTGCACGACCCGTGACGGTTTCCAGCCGGTCGAAGTGACGGGGCCGCTGAAGAGCGGCAGAGTCACTATCGACGGATCGACGAGTTCCCAGTTTCTGACCGGGCTTCTTTTCGCCTTGCCGCTTTGCTCCGGAGATTCCGAAATCCAGGCCGTGAATTTGAAGAGCAAAGCCTATGCGGCCATGACGGTCGACTTGATTTCCAGGTTCGCCGTTCGTATCGAGACCTCCCGTGATCTCCGGCGTTTTTTCATTCCTGGAAGTCAGAAATTCGTTCCTGCGTCTTATACCGTCGAAGGGGACTGGTCCGGAGGAGCGTTTCTCCTCGTCGCCGGCGCCGTGGCCGGAAAAGTAATCGTCGGCAACCTTCAGCCCGGTTCGCTACAACCCGACAAAAAGATCCTGGAAGTTTTGGATTTGGCCGGCGCCCGGGTCGACGTTGCCGGCGGCTCCGTGGCCGTTGAAAAAGGAATTCTGAAACCCTTTGTCTTTGACGCCACGGAAAGTCCCGATCTTTTCCCCCCGTTAGCCGTGCTGGCTTGTGCCTGCCCTGGGAAAACCGTAATCCACGGTGCCGAAAGACTGATCCATAAGGAAAGCAACAGAGCTCTGGCGTTGGCCTCCGGCCTGTCCGGTATCGGAGCCGGGATCAGGCTGGACGGAAACCGGATGGAAATCGAGGGCGGGCGCCTCAGAGGAGGAATCATCGATTCCCGGGGAGACCACCGCATCGCTATGGCCGGGGCCGTGGCCGGGTTGATTTCGGAAAAAGGCGTTTTGGTTTCGGATTGGAAATGCGTGTCCAAGTCCTATCCGGGTTTTTTTGACGACCTCGAATCCGTCAGGGAGGATCAACCATGAATACTTTCGGAACGCTCTTTCGCCTCTCAATCTTCGGCGAGTCCCACGGCCGGGAAATTGGAGTGGTCGTGGACGGCTGTCCGGCGGGCCTCGCCCTTTCGCCGGAAGATTTCGTCTCTGATCTCCAGCGAAGAAGCCCGGGCCGGCCGGGGACGACGGCCCGGCGCGAACCCGATATTCCGCTGATTAAAAGCGGCCTTCTGAACGGAAAAACGACGGGCGCGCCGATTCTTATCGCCTTCGAAAACACCGACGTTCGGTCCGAAGACTATCTGGATTTTCAGACGACACCCCGGCCGGGTCACGCTGATTTCGTCGCCCGGCATAAGTTCGGAGGCTTCAATGACGCCCGCGGCGGCGGTCATTTTTCGGGCAGGCTGACAGCGGGGCTCGTGTCAGCCGGGGTCATCGCCAAAAAAATGATTCAACCGGCAGCCGTCGAAAGTTTTCTCCTCGAAGCCGGCGGATCGCCGGACGTCGAAGCAGCCGTCTTGTCCGCATCCAGAGACGGCGATTCCGTCGGCGGCCTTATCGAGTGCCGGATTCGATCGTTGCCGGTGGGACTCGGCGAGCCTTTTTTTGACTCCGTCGAATCTTTGATCAGTCATTTGATTTTTTCGATCCCGGGAATCAGGGGAGTCGAATTCGGCTCCGGTTTCGCGTCCGCCCGCATGAGGGGCAGCCAATCTAATGATGCTCTGCTCGACAGGAACGGGACGACCGCGATCAATCACGCAGGCGGAGTGAACGGGGGAATCACCAACGGCAATCCTCTCGTTTTCCGGGTGGCGGTCAAGCCGACCTCCAGTATTTCAATGGAACAGCAAACGGTCGACCTTGAGACGAACGCTCCGGCCGGGATCTCCGTCAGGGGCCGCCACGATGCCTGCATCGCTTTGCGCATTCCGGTCATCGTCGAGGCGGCTGCGGCCGTAGTCCTTGCCGACCTTTTTTTGCTCGAACAAAAAATATCCAGGATCAGGAGAGAAAAGAATGGAACTGAATGAGATCCGGGAAAAAATCGACAGCATCGATCGGGAAATCCTGAAAGCCCTCAACTCCAGGATGGAATTGAGCCTAAGGACGAAAAGATTTAAAAAAGGCGTTCGCGACGTCAAACGCGAAGAGGAAATTCTCGATCGCTTGAAAAGAAATCGCGGTTCTTTCCCGGCGTTGAGAGGCGAGTTCATCGACCGGCTTTTCGCCTTGATTCTGGCCGAAAGCCGAAAGATCCAGGAGGAAAGCTGGAAGCTGATCGGGAAAAACTAATACCCTGAAATTTTCAGGTCGTTATAGAGAGGAGACATACCAATGAAAATCGCAGTCGTTGGCGCCGGACACATGGGAGAGTGGCTGGCAGCAAAGCTCGGCCGAAGCCATCAGGTGGGGGTTTTCGACATCGATCCGGCCCGGGCCGAAAAAGTGCCCGGAGTGGCGGTGCTCCGTGACGTTGACAACCTGGCTGCCTTCCGGCCGGAGATGCTTATCAACGCCGTCAGCCTTCAAAAGACGCTGGAGGCATTCGAGGCGGTTTGCCCCCGTCTTCCCGAAGACTGCCTGATTTCTGACATCGCCTCGGTCAAGGGCCAGCTTCCCGGCTTCTATGAAAAAAGCCCTTTCCGTTTCGCCTCGGTCCATCCGATGTTCGGCCCTACCTTTGCCGAGGCCGATCGGCTGGCCGGAGAAAATGTCGTCGTCATCCGGGAGTCCGATCCGGAAGGGGCCGGCTTTTTCCGGGAATTTTTCGCCGGTTTGGGCCTGAGCATCTATGAATACACTTTCGCCGAACACGACCGGATGATTGCTTATTCGCTGGCCATGCCCTTCGCTTCGACCATGGTTTTTGCGGCCTGTTTGGATAACACGGCCGTTCCGGGCACGACCTTCAAGAAGCATCTGGAGATCGCCAGAGGCCTTCTTTCGGAGGACGACTTCCTGCTCAGGGAGATTCTCTTCGGCTCCCATTCCCTGTCCGAACTAGAAAAAGTCACCAATAAGCTAAATTTTCTCAAGCACGTCATTCAACAAAAGGACGGCGAGGAGGCCATAAAATTCTTCAACCGTCTGCGAAAAAACATCGGACAAACCTGACTTCGAGGATACCTGCCAGTCTCATTTTATTTTGTTTCCTATTTCTTTTTCGTATTCTGGAAAATAGTTCTTGATGACTCTTAAATTGAATTCCGAAAGTATGGATTCTTTTGATTCCCTTTCAAGAAGAAACTGGAAGGACTTTTCTATCAGTTCTTCTTTAGCTATTTTTTTGCCGGTTAACTTCTGGTAATAGTCATCATCCAAACTTACTGTATGCTTGGTTATGGCGCTTTCTTCTTCCACTGTTACCAAAAACTCCTGCTCATTTTCCTTTTTGACTTTAATCATCTGACCCTCCTTCAAAACTAGCGTTCAGTCTGAATATTTCTTTTATATATTGCAATGATCTCCCGGAAAGCAAGACGCTTTTTCTCTATTCGAGAGTCAGGGCTCGATTCGTTTTATTGACACCTGTTGTCTCAAGATTTTACAATAAACTCAAAAGGGATAGGCCAGCCCCCGCAAAAATAGAAACAACAGGCTTCATTTATTTGGAGGCTTGAATTTTCAAAAGGAGGAGATAATGAAAAAAAATATTTACAAGACACTGCCGTTAGCTTTTATAATGTCTTTGGTTTTCATCGGTTGCGGGGAAAAGGCTAAAGAACAAGGAGGAGCCATGGAACCTATAGTTGAGGAAGCTGAATCGGCTCAGGAGCTTTCCGGGAAAAGACTGGCGGTGCTGATAGCTGAAGGCTTTCATGACGGCGAGACACTCAAACCCAAAGCATTTCTCGAAGAGCATGGAGCCAGAGTAGTGGTCCTGGGACCTGCTGTGGGAGAGGTTAAGGCTTATAACAGCGAACAGATGGTAACTATTGAAAAAGCTGTTAGTGAAGCCAGGGTCGATGATTTCGATGCTCTTATCCTTCCGGGCGGAAAAGGTCCTGCGGTCCTGAGAGAGAATGAGGCTGCGGTGAATTTTGCCCGAGATTTTCTAAATTCCGGTAAACCCGTTGCCGCGATCTGTCATGGCCCTCAGGTCCTTATCACAGCCGGAGTTATCAAAGACCGCACCCTCACCTGCGCGTCTTCGGTTGCTGAAGAGATTCGGGAAGCTGGAGGAGAATACCGCGACGAGATGGTGGTTGTGGATGGTAATTTGATCACTTCCAGAGGACCCCGCGACATCCCGGCTTTCAACGAAGCCATTCTCACCGCCCTAAAAAAGTGAGATGCTTTCTTTTCTGACGAACATTTGTGGAATTCCTTCACGCAGCGGCAGGTTTTGAGTTCATGTCTTGATGACCTGAGGAGGCCCAGCCCCTTTTTCGTATCCTAAGCGGGGGGCCCTGTAGGCGAGGCGTTGGCCTACAGTCCTTAATATCTCACCTCGACCTGGTCTTGGGTAATCCCTGTAGAGCGCCTTAGACTCTGATCTATAGGAAGAATCAGGCGAAGAATTAAGTGTATTAGGTATGACGTCCC
>Ga0172363_10000632_pt1 | contig 27243 bp, 20 predicted proteins | sample LakKivs2_kivu2a2_FD_114541 | JGI IMG/M metagenome (GOLD analysis project Ga0172363, IMG submission 114541) | Sediment microbial communities from Lake Kivu, Rwanda - Sediment s2_kivu2a2 | ecosystem: Environmental > Aquatic > Freshwater > Lake > Sediment | place: Rwanda: Western Province, Lake... | reverse complement strand
CCTGGACGATCTGTTCGGGACTGTGACTTTTGCGTCTCATGAGAGCATCCTTTCATCAAAAACAGCCCAATTCTACCGGATACTCTCTAATTCACACTGGTACAGTTTTTGGGGGGCAGCGCAAACACATAAACAAAATATGCATCGCTTTCTTCCGCCAAACTCCCCGAGCTGGGCTCGAACCAGCAACCTAGCGGTTAACAGCCGCTCGCTCTACCAATTGAGCTATCGGGGAATCCCATTGTGCCCAGAGAAATCGCTACACTGTCAACTTTACGCTACTGTCGGCGAAATTATCTTTAAAGATACCTAAATTTCAACAACTTTTCAAGATAACTCTCATTTTGCCGATACTACGAAAACCGGCATGCTGCTGGACAAACGGCGTATTCTATTGTAAACTATGTATTTTAGGGAATTTAGTTGTATCGGCTTGAAGGTTCTTTCTTGAAGGACAGTTTCTCAGTCTCATAAGAATTCTGCTGCGGGACATAAAATTGATAGAGCAAGAAGTCGTCGTGGCGTATCTTAGAAAAGGCAAATATGGTACGCGCCTTCAGCATGGTTAAGGTCTTAGGCTCACATTGCTAATATGGCTAAAGATATACTCAGCGTTGGTGGATTTACCCTTCTGCAGAGAATTGGCAGTGGTGCTCGCAGCATAATTTACCTGGCAATGGATGAAGAAAAGCAGACTACTGTCGCCCTCAAGCGGGTCATATTTGAAAAGCCGGAAGACTTAAGGGTCTTCGAGCAAACCGAGAATGAATATAAAGTGGCCCGGCGGGTTGATCATCCCTACGTCCGCAAGTGCTATAAACTTCAGAGGATTCGCAGCATGTTCAAAGTGAAAGAGATGCTGCTTTCGATGGAGTACTTCGACGGCAAAACCCTTGAAGACAGCCCAACTTTGAGCCTGGGTGATGTACTGCTTGTATTCAGGATGGTAGCGGGCGGCCTTTACGCCATGCACCAGCAGGGATTTGTGCACTGCGACATAAAGCCAAACAATATTCTTCTGAGTAAGTCCGGCTCGATAAGGATTATAGACCTTGGCCAAAGCTGTAAAATTGGAACCACCAAGCCGCGAATTCAGGGCACTCCTGATTACATTGCTCCTGAGCAGGTCAGGCGCAAGCCGCTGGGCCCCAAGACGGACATCTTCAACCTCGGCGCCACGATGTATTGGGCGCTAACTGGAAAGAACGTGCCCACTCTGATACCCAAAAAAAACAGCTTTGGCTTGCCCGTACATGAGCCTTGCAGGGCCCCTCACGAGATAAAGAAACGAATTCCTTTGAACATCTCAAGACTGGTAACGGACTGCATAAAAGAGGATCCTACAGACCGACCAGCTTCTATGATGACCATAATATCCCGGCTGGACTTAATGATCCACAGTATATTTGCGGACAAGATAAAGCCAAATAAAGATGCCTCAAACGATAATTGATCTGCTAAGTAAGGGTGCAGAAGCCAACCACGCAGACAAGTTTCGACGCGGCAATCTCATCCACCTGCCGGCTGAAGGCTCGCTGATAGCAACTGGTGACATTCACGGACATAGGCGAAATTTTGAGAGGATAGTTGTTTTTGCCGACCTGGCCAGCCATCCTGACAGGCACATTGTTCTGCAAGAAATAATACACGGAGGCCCACAAGATGCCGAGGGCGGCTGCCTGTCATATAAGCTTTTGTTTGACGCTATCCGTTACAAGCTGATGTTTCCCGACCGTGTCCACATCATTATGGGAAATCATGATACTTCGGTCATCAACGGTACAGCGGTAATGAAAGACGGCCAGGAAATGAACCGCGCATTAGGCCTGGCTCTGAGGCGAGAATTTCGACAAGCCTCTACTGACGTAGAACAAGCTATACGGCAATTCTTATTTTCACAGCCGCTGGTGGTCCGGTGCGAAAACAGAATATGGCTGTCACATTCGTTGCCCGACGACCGCTTTGCCAATGAATTTGACTCGCACATTATGGACAGACCGCTAAAACTAAACGACTGCGAAAAGCCGGGCTCAGCTTATCTTTTGACCTGGGGAAGAAGACATAGCCAGGCTCTGCTGGACAAAATGGCTGAACTTTTCGATGTCGATATTTTTATTCTCGGCCACCAACCGCAACAGCAAGGATACCACAAAGCCGCTAGGAATCTAATAATCATAGCCTCTGACCATAATCACGGATGCTTGCTCCCGATCGACCTGGCAAAATCCTACACCATCGACCGGTTAATCAACTTGACAGTTCCGCTGACTTCTATACCATAACAAATCAAAACTAAAAGCTAAAAAGTCCAAAGTTTTGAGTTTTACACTTTACGTTTTGAATTTTCCTAATGCGGTGGTACTACTACATAGCTCTGGCAGCAATCGTATCGCAGGTACTTATCCTGGTCCAGTCATATCGAAACTACTGCTATGCGTTGCAGAAATATAAAAAGAAACGCCGGTGGTGTAAACCTCGCGCAGCATTGATTGTACCCTGTAGGGGCTTGGACTCGGAATTTCGAGAAAATATCTCCTCATTTTTTAATCAAGATTATGAAAACTATCTGCTGTGGTTTGTCGTTGCCGACAAATCAGACCCGGCATTCGAGGAATTATGCAGATTGAAAACTAAGCTGAGACAAAGTTCAAAAGCTCGTGACGTCCAGATATTCGTCGCCGGCAGCGCACAATCGTGCAGTCAAAAGATTCACAATTTACTATACTGCTGCCGAAAGCTAAGCGATCCCCGCTTTTGTGGGGACAAGCTTGCCCCTGCGCAAGCAGGGGTGGAGATTCTCGCCTTTGCCGATTCCGATGTCTGCGTTCGCAGTGACTGGCTAAGTCACTTAGTTTGGCCTCTCCACCGATCCAAGACCGGCGTTGCCAGCGGTTACCGCTGGTTCATACCGAAAAAGAACAACCTGGCAAGTCTGGTTTTATCCGCAGTCAACGCCAAGGTGGCTCAACTGCTGGGCCCCACGCCCTTTAACCAGGCGTGGGGCGGATCGATGGCTATTCGGGCAGAGGTTTTTCGCCGGCTGTGCATTGAAAAAATCTGGTCGAGAGCTTTAAGCGATGATCTATCGCTGAGCCGAGCCATTAAAAAGGCAGGCATGAAAGTTGCCTTTGTTCCCGCCTGTCTGGTAGCCTCCTACACATCAACTACCTGGCGCGAGCTCTTTGAGTTTGGCCGGCGACAATTTCTAATCACCCGGATAAGCTCGCCTCGAACCTGGTGGTTCGCCCTACTAAGCAGTCTGTATTCAGTATTGGGCGTATGGGGCGGCACCGGCTTGGCAGTCTACGCAAGCAACGAGTTTTTAGTTTTGAGTTTTGAGTTTTTAGTTATTCTGGCCGTACCTATCGTGTTCCTAGCACGTCAACTGAGTCAGGCAATCCTGCGGCAGAAGATGATTGGTAGGCTGCTGGAAAAACACTTGCCGCAAATGAAGGCCGCCATGTCTGCGGACATACTCGGCTTCTGGATATGGTCATTACTGATACTATCTTTAGTGCTCTCTTCAGCCTTTGGCAGGACTATCTGCTGGCGAGGAATACGCTATAAACTGTTAGGCCCAAATGAAACTATCATTGTGAATTGACACTTGCCAACGAACCTCTCATTCAATCTGGTCGATATCGCTCTGCGGTTTACCGACCAGATATATCCTGTTTTTGCCACTGCGTTTGGCCTCCAATAAGGCCTTATCAGCCCGCTGAAAAAGCCGTTGAGCTGTCGAGCCATCGCGGGGAAAACTTGCCAGGCCGCCGCTTATGGTCAAAACTCCTTCGCCCTTCGGACCCAATAAATGAAGCTGGGACCCCACTGCGCGGCTGCCCAGGTCGGCGCTCTCAAATTCTTTTCTGAAGCGCTTTGCTATGAAGATCGCTTCCTTGGGCGGCTCTACAGTTGCCAGGCGTCTATCCCGCCCAGCGAGAATTTCGTCCCGAGCTTTGGGTATACCTGCCTTTGGCCGGATGGGCTGAGCATCCCAGAAAATGACCGCAAATTCATCTCCGCCGATCCTGCCCACAACATCGTGTGCCCGGCAGCAGCGCCGCATCAAAATAGCCGCCTGTTTCAAAATCTTATCGCCAACCGAATGACCATAGACATCGTTGTAATGTTTGAAGTTATCAATATCAAAAATAAGTAGTGTTACCCGGCTGTTTTCCCTCCTGGCATGCTCTAAGATTTGCCTAGCAAATTCCCAAATATAGCGTCTGTTCTTCAAACCGGTTAAATCGTCTTCTGTGGCTAATTTTTCGAGAGCTTTTATCTTCTTTTCCAGCGTTGCATCTATTTGCCCGATGAATTGGTAAAGCCAGCTTGCTTGAATGGGACAGATCAAATAATCATCCGCAGAATTTGAGCCCACAAGTTTCCTGGCTATCGGCTCTTGGTACATCTGTGCCAACAAGATGATTTTAGCCTGGGGATTGGCCCGCTTTAACGATTTCAGAGCCGAACTTAATTTAGCTGGCACTTCCCCCATTACCACACCGATCGCCGCAAAACTATTTTTACCTGCAGCATCGATTCCGTCAGGCATGCTCGCGTAGACTTCGCACCGCTGCTCTGGAATGGAAGCAGTATCCAAAAGAACCTTGCTGATATCACCTATCAGCAAAATCTTCTTTGTGTCTGGACCATTAGCAGTTGCCACGTATTTATGATAACAGATTCAATTAGGAACGTCAAATGCGCTGGGAAAAAGCGAGACGGACAATGCACGAGAATTGGTGCGAGGCTATTCAACTGTGGGCAGGCCAACGAGAGTCTTTTGCACATGCTCGGCATAAATACTGCCGGGATACAAATTGATGAAGCTGGTCAGAATTGCTCTTGTTTCAGCCAGCAGTTTTTTCTTGAGTTCTAAATTTTTCTCGTCCTGCTGGCTCCACTGGCGGCGCTTGAGAAGCCCCAATTCGTACAGAGCCTGCATTGCGCCGTCGCTCGGCTGGAACTTTTCGTGCAGCTCTTTCAGCTTTTCAGCCCTTGTTTGCTCGTCGGCAATGAGTGTGGTCTGGGCCAGCAAAATATTATCCCGTAGAGGATCAGCATCACCGATCTGCGCGAGCAATCTGCTCAAACGCCAGGAATAGTCCTGGCTGCGAGGATCAAGCATTACAAACTCGGCCAAACGTTTTCGCGCAGCCGGGTCTTGCGTTTGATTCTGCGGGCTTATCAGGGTGCGGGTCTGACTTATTCTTCGAGCCAGGTCGATTAGCTTCAGCTCTGTCATTACAGAATCGTCTGGCGGACGAAAGGGACTCAGAAGTGTTTCGCCGTGGCCCGGCTCTTTTTCGATCAGTTTGAGTCGTTTTACAATCATTTCCTGCGCCTCGGCAAGGAGCTCCTCAGCCTCAGTAAATCTGCTCAGGCCAGCCCAACGCACGGCGATACGCCATCGTGCCTCCAGCGACTCCGGAGTATTTGCGAAGTCCCGGTACAGTCTGTACCAGAACTCTGCCGAACGTTCCTGCGAATGGTCGTTGTAAAAATGCAGAACTTCCTTTTGTCCCAGTAAATTGATGTCAGGCGCGTACTCGCCGAGCAGCGCCTTACAGTAAAGCGCAATCGGCATCCGCTTACTGGCGGAGCGTTTTTTAATCCACTCTGCATGCAAAAACATGGGCATCCACTGAGGTCTGGGTGGGTTCATAAATAGTTCGTACTGCTGATTGAGCCATTGTCTTTTTCCTTGATAATTCATTCGGTCGGGCACTATGAACCAACTCGGCCACCGGTCGTAGCTTAACTGAATCTGGATTTCCTTTTTAAGCTCTTCCCGCAGCGGTATGGGCTCGGTTGGGTAGAAAAAACCTTCCAGATACCTTCTGACCGTGGGGTCTGTAATGGTCTTGTCCAGCGCTTCGGTTATGTTGTAGTCTCGAAACTCGATGACGTTTTCAGGATTGTTCTCCGCCACGTAAAATTGATAGTCCAGTTCGTTAAGTCCGATTTTCGCTTCAAAGACAAGAATGGCTACCAGAAGTGTGGCAGCAGTGAATATCCAAACTAGGCCCGGCCTGTACCGCGTGAAATGGCCTGTGGCCAGAACCTCCGCTGCTATGGTCAGGGCGACCAACCACGCGCATATCCAGGGAGCAAAAGAGAACCCCCACTTAGTGGGTTCTACGCCCCTTGCGCCCCCGAAATACCCCCAATATAAAAGCTGCGGAGCCATGCACAAAGCTATCGCTACAAAACGGGAGCGAAAACGAAGTGGGCGACATGACACTGCAAAACAACTTACCAAAAGACAAAACGCAAAGCCCGGCAAGTTGGCTAAAAAAAACACCTCCAGTATGAATATAAGGCTGTAATGAAAGCTCAAAAGCTGCGATATCAATACCGGAACCACCGCCATAATCCCCATAAGCAGACCCAAGACAAAAATCTGCCAGGGATACTCAAATATGCTTGCGCCCGTCATAATAAAACGGTCCAGACGCCAATTTGGGGCAGTTTGGAGGTCAAATGACCAGAATGAACCCGTAACTATTCTTGACCAGAAGAAGCAGCACAAACCGAACACTATAATCGCAAGCAGCCAACATATCAGGACATTCTTGTGGCTGTAGTGCAGCGTGGGACCAATAGTCATAAAGGACTTCGAGACTACCTTTTGAGTCTTTTCCTTTTGCATATTAGCCATAGGCTTGATGACCAGAAAATTCAAAAATTAAAAGTAAAAAACTAAAATTGTGGGATTGCCGTTTTGCGATAATGACGCCCCTAATTTTACACTTTACGTTTTGATTTTTGAATTTGCCGCTATGTCCCTTCGGTGCTGGTGGCAAGATAGTGCTGCTGCTCGTCGGTAAGCTTATCTATCTCGATCGACATCGATTTCAGCTTTAGCCTGCTTACCTGCCTTTCAATCTCGACAGGGACATCGTGGACCGCAATAGTGAGTTTGCCCTGGTTTTTTACCACATATTCGGCTTCAAATGCCTGGGTTGAGAAGCTCATATCCATAACGCTCGCCGGGTGTCCCTCAGCCGCCGCCAGGTTAATCAACCGCCCCTCAGCGAGCAGATAAATACGCTTATTATTCTTCAAAGTATATTCGTCAACATGATTTCGGATGCGGCGAGTCACCTTTTTGCTGAGCTTTTTCAGGCCAGGTATATCAATCTCCACATTGAAATGTCCGCTATTGGCTATCACCGCTCTATCTTTCATCGCGCGGAAGTGCTCGGCTCGTATAACATTTTTATTACCGGTCAGTGTCACAAACAATTCGCCCTCTCTTGCCGCCCGTGTCATGGGCATTACTTCAAAGCCATCCATAGCTGCTTCCAGAGCCCTGATTGCATCGACTTCTGTAACGATAACGATGGCTCCCATTCCTCTTGCGCGCATCGCAAAGCCTCGCCCGCACCAGCCGTAGCCAGCCACCACCACTTTTTTGCCGGCCATCAGAAAACCCGTCGCCCTGATTATGCCGTCAACTGTCGATTGGCCGGTGCCGTAGCGGTTGTCAAATAAGTATTTGGTCGCAGCATCGTTCACAGCGATAACAGGAAACCTTAACTTGTCGGCATTTGCCAGTGCCCGTAGACGAACTACGCCCGTGGTGGTCTCCTCCATACTGGCAATAATCCGCTGGGCGTCTTTTTTTCTGCGGGTGTGAAGCTCGTTGACCAGGTCTGCGCCATCGTCAAACGTAATGACTGGCTGATGGTCGATGGCGGCGTTTATGTGCTTGTAATAGGTGCTGCGATTTTCCCCACAGATAGCAAAAACCGGTATTTGGTAGTCCTTCACTAACGAAGCAGCCACATCGTCCTGTGTGCTGAGCGGATTGGATGCGCACAGCACGACATTCGCCCCTGCGACTTTGAGTGTCCTGGCAAGATTAGCGGTCTCAGTAGTTATGTGCAAGCAAGCCGAGACATTCTTGCCCTTTAGTGGCTTAGTCTTTGCGAAACGCCTGCGTATCGTCGCCAGCACGGGCATATCGTTATCAGCCCATAGAATCCGCTTTTTGCCCTCAGATGCCAACGATAAATCTGCTACATCATACTTCATCTATCAGCCCTTTCAAAAAGCAAGCAAAGCCGTATTCTAAAGCCAACCCCTCAACTTTGCAATCTTTTGTTCCCGCAAATGCAGGTGCGGTGTGTGACCAAATTTTTTGGCATGCCCTTGTTATCTCTGAAAGCGTGCCTCGGGATGCGGTAAGATACCGTATCGCAATCAAGCTGTCCTGGCTATTCAGGATAGAAAGCGTACGAAGCAGGTGTTCAAGCCCACTAAGCAGGTGGATTTGTTGCAGACGATGCCTGGCGTAGGACCTATTTTGGCAGTCGTATCGGTTTTTACCGCTGAGTCCACTGAGTCCCGATGAAATCGGGATTTTTCCCTTCTCGGCGCTGTCAGCATTCTCCGCGGTTCATCGGGCACACGTAGTTATGGCTCAGCATCAGCTCAAGAATGGCCGCAAGCAAGCTAAAAATGAAGTCGATCCCTCCGATAACAAAAATACAAGAAAAATCTGAAAAGTCCTATAATTTTTTCTTGACAAATATAAAAAGAGTGGTATCTTGTAGTGATATGTGGGATTAGGCTGTTTGGGAGGGCCAGGATGGCTCAAAAATAGTGCAAGTGAATACCGAGGCAAGTTGGGCAGTCAGTAATTGTGATGCAGAGTGCAGCCCGTATAAGTTGATATCACAACAATAAAGGAGAATAAGGCCGAATTAAGAGCTGTTTTTGCACAGCATAAATTCTGAGTTTTTGACGGATACCACTTTACGAAAAGCGATCCCGACAGAGCGGAATAACGCCCTGTCGGGTTTTTTTATGAAAACTACAGGTAAGGCATGAGGTTAAGGCCATGAAAGATAAGTGGTTGTTCAGTAAAATAGATAAATCAGGTCTTAAGTCCATAATGCTGTGGGGAGCGTTTGCTTCTGCGGTCCTTGCAGGGCTTTGCGCGACCCTGGGGGCTGCCCAAGCTGGCATCGCAAGCAAGAATAATGAAATGGCGCTGAAACTGAGAGAAATTACCGCTTTTGATCCTTTTACACTAAAGACGCCCATTTTCACTCGCCGTAGCGAAGACAACCCGTCTGTAGTTATATTGCAGGACGGAGTGTCAACAGGAGCAATGGAGCATCCGGCGATACGCATACCATATAGGCCGGTGCCGCGCAGCCCATTCCGGCCACCTTTAGTGCCAGTCGCGGCCCCGATAAATCTGAGTGGCTAATTGGTTTTGCAGGGAGGTAGGGTTATGTCAAACAGAGTAAGACATTTGGTATTCGAGGATGCGCCGGGGGATCGGAGGCAGGAAAACAGAATTGGCATCTTTGTTCCTGTTGTCGCTCTGCTTGTATGTTTTTGCCAGCTCTCGTGCCAGGATCAGGTGTATTTGCCTTCTGCAGACCAGTTGGCTGAATTCGAGAAAGCCGGTCCTGTCGGTCCGGCTGTGGACCTGGAACGAATTGTCCGAGCCAAAATAAGCCAAGGACCTTACCGTGTCGTTCCTGGCGAAGTGATTGAGCTTACTATGCCGACGATTCTGCAGGTCGTCACGGCTGAAGATCCCAGGGTCACCGAGAAAGCCACTGCGTACATTTGTCGGATTAGCGAAAGTGGGACTATCACGCTGCCGGCTGTTGGCCAGATCGAGGCGGCAGGTAAAAGCCTGGCTGAAATAGAAGCAGCCGTCGTCGATGCTTATTATCCTACATACGCGGTCACGCGTCCGTCTGTGTTTGCCAAGATATTGGAGTACAAAACGGTAAAGGTTTCCATTACGGGAGCTGTTGCCAAGCCGGGCATTTACTCCCTGCGAAGTGACCAAATGTCGCTTGTCACCCTTCTTATGGAGGCCGGCGGTATAGTCGAGGATGGAGCTGCTACTATACGGATAATCCATCCCTCCACTACCGGCGAATCAGAAATCGCCAATCGCCAATCGCCAATCCCAGTTGGGCTGCGGTTGTCTTTTGTCCAGTTGACGCCATCCGGTACGACGGGCCTGCTGACTGTAAAGCGAGATGAAAAGGCGGTGCTTGTCGAACTGATAGATGTTAGCAGCGGCATTCAGAGGCAAGCCTTGTTGGAGAAACTATCGGTGCATGAACCGGTAGTTTTGATAACTCAGGTGGAACGACAGCTATTGTTGCTCGCGAAGCAATTAGCCCCCGCCTACAACATTAGTGCCAGCGAGAACGAAACCACCATTGTGAAAGGAACTGCAAGCACCGAGCAACAGATGCGTACTCTACCCGATGAGGCTTTGGAGAAGCTCCGAGACGCACTTGTTAAGGTACTTAAGCACGAAACGAGCTTGGGGCACGAAGGGATCGCCAAACTGCAGGAAGGTGAAAATGGTAAGGCTATTGTGCTGCCAGTAAAGGGATTAAACATTCCATTCGCTGACGTTGCACTTAATGAGGGGGATACTGTCATTGTTGAGCCGCTTCGTGTACCTGTCTTCTCGGTCGTAGGTTTGGTAAACAGACCGGGCAATTTCCCCTATCCTGCCCAGGAGCGGTACAACCTTATGCAGGCGCTAGCCTTTGCAGGTGGACTGGATAAAGATACTGAGCCGCGCTACGCTACAATTTACCGCCTGAAAGCGGATGGTACTATTGCCAGCGCGAGTTTCCAGGTCGTAAACGTTACCAATGCCCCCGCGAAAGCGGGGGTAACCGAGGCCTTGAATATCCCTATAAAGCCAAACGATATTGTTGCTGTGGAGCATACACAACGAACGCGTACAACTATGTTTCTGCAGCGGATGTTCAGCGTTCATGTTGGAGCTTACGCGCCTGTGTGGCAATAAGAAAACAAATCGAGGGACGATTTACGAGGGACTAGGGATGGTGGACGACATACGACATACAATGTGCGAGGGAGGAGTTGGCCAAGAGAGGCCCCCCTTCGACAGCTCCCAGGGCAGGCTTAAAGTGGAATTACCGCCGCCGGCGGCACTGATGCATGAAAGCCTCATCTTTTGTCTGTGGCAAGGCCGCTGGATTCTGCTGCTTAGCATTGCTTTATCGCTGGCCGCAGGTTTCCTTTATCTATCCCAGGCGACTCCCATTTACACAAGTACTTCCAGGGTCTATGTCGAGCAGACAGGTCCTAAAATAATCGCTGAGACTGAAGAAGGGGTCATGACCAGGTCTACGAATTACCTGTATACGCAGACAGAACTGCTCAAATCTACGCCAATTCTTACTGCCGCGCTTGATACGGCTGGTGTAAGGCAATTGAAAACGTTTGCCAACGTAGATAATCCGATTACGTACCTCAAGAAGACCCTCGACGTAACGGTAGGTAAGAAAGACGAGATTATCAGCGTCTCGTTTGATTCACCCTATCCGGTGGAAGCGGCCCAGTTGGTAAATGCGGTTGTGGATTCTTACGTAGCTTATCACGCGGCTCGCAAGCGCAGCACTTCGGCGGAAGTGCTGAAAATCCTCCAAAATGAAAAGGACAAACGCGGTCAGGAGCTTTCTGAAAAGCTCAGGGCGATGATGGACTTTAAGAGAGAAAACACAGAGCTTGCTTTTGAAAGCAGCAAGGGCAATGTAATACTGGAAAAATTGGAGCGGCTTTCTGCAGATTTGACCGATGCCCAGCTTGCAGCTATTGAAAGCAGGTCCGCTTACGAGTCCATCAAGAAGATGGTGAGCGACCCAACCATGCTGAAGCAGTTTGTAGAGGCGCAGCGGAGCAGCAGTGGTTATGTTTCTCAGAATGGGGAGGAGGCAGAGCTCAAAGCCAGGCTTGACCAACTACAACTTCGCCGCGCAGACCGGCTGCGAGAGGTTAAGCCCGAGCACCCTGCCATCAAGGCGCTGGATACTGAGATTGCCCATATAAAAGAGAGGATTGCCGCTTTGATGGTGCAATTTGTCCGGGCACAACTGGCGGTGGCAGAACAGCAGTACCTGGCTGCGAAGGAAAAACAAGACCAGATCACCAAGTACTTCGAAGAGCAGCGCCAACAGGCCGTGACGCTTAACGAGCAGCTCACACAATACACAATACTACAGTCGGAGTGGGAACAGACCAAAAAGCTCTGCGATATTCTGGATGACCGAATCAAGGAGCTAAATGTCACCGAGGATGTCGGCGCTCTTAATATAAGTATTCTTGAAGTTGCCCGGCCTGCCACCAGTCCATCCGAGCCACAGAGAGCCCATATTATGGGCATCGCACTGGTTGTTGGCCTTATGCTGGGAGTGGGTCTGGCATTTTTCCGGGATTGGCTGGACCAGAAGCTACACTCGGCTGAGGAAATATCAGCCATTCTTGGAGTGCCGGTTTTGGGTGCGGTTCCCTCGATGCCCAGCAGGCAAAGCATAGTAGACCGCGGCCAGAAGGTCCATCTGGACTCCGATTCCCATGCCGCAGAGGCCTATCGCACTATACGCACAGCTGTGTTTTTCGGTGCACCTAAAGACCAGGCAAAGACAGTGCTTATTACTTCCCCTGCACCACTTGACGGCAAGACAAGCCTGGCAAGCAACTTAGCCATCGCCATGGCGCAGGCCGGCCAAAAGACCCTTATCATTGATGCTGACTTCCGAAGGCCCATGCAACACGAAATCTTCAAACTCAACCACCGGGATAAAGGACTCAGCACCGTCCTTGCTGGTGCTGGCTCGCTGCAGGAAGCAATTCAGCCCACAGAGATTAAGGGCCTGGAAGTCCTGACAAGTGGGCCGGCTGTACCTAATCCATCTGAGATGTTAAACAGCGAAACCTTCGCCAGAACCTTAGAGCACCTTTGCGAGAGATACGACCGAATCGTTATTGATTCGCCGCCGGTTATGCCTGTCACTGATAGCCAGATACTGGCTGCTATCTGCAATATAACGCTTCTGGTACTAAGGGCGGAAAGGTCTACCAGAAAGGCCAGTCAGCAGGCCCGTGACGCGCTATTAAGTGTAGGCGCACACATACTTGGGGCGGTGGTTAACGATGTTCATAGAAAAAGTAGCCGCTACGGCTATCACGGTGGCTACGGATACTATCATTACTACTATAACGGTTATGGCCGCCAGAAAAATAAGGCAGACAAAAAGAAACCGGCGGCCGTTGCAGACAGCTCACCAGCTATGAAACTCAACGGATTGAGGGTGAAAGGTGATACGTTTTGCTAATGACAAGGAAGGAATCACCGCAGAGATTTGCCCACCGGACGTATGGCGGGTGAAGTTCGATAGCGTTATCGAATGGCTATTGATATCGCTCCTTGCATTTATGCCGTTTTCATTCGGGGCAGTTGACCCCTGGAGCGAAGAAGTAGTCATAGCCCTGGCGGCAGCTATCTGCATCTGTTTCTTACTTAGACGTGTCCCCATCTCAAGTCGGAACATAGGTCTGGTTTGGTCGTGGGCATATATTCCCGTAGCACTATTGCTCATTGTAGCAGTCCTCCAGCTTATTCCTCTGCCAACAGGTATTGTACAGATAATCTCACCAAATACAGCGGCTACTAAGAAAGAGCTTTTGAGCGACCTGCCATCCCGCTTGGCGGGACTGTCATCAATGACCCTTAGCTTTTATCCGCACGCGACAAAGCACGACCTGAGGCTGGTCTTGGCCGTCGCTGCCGTCTTTGTAGTGACACTTAACATTTGCAGGCAGCCTGAGAGGATAAAGCGGCTCTTGGCAGCGACAGCGATTATTGGCGGCACGGTCGCTGTCTTAGCTCTGCTCCAGGACCTTTTTGGAAACGGCGAGATATACTGGTTTGTACCAACAGGCTCAGGGCCTGCCCTGAGCTTGTCGAAGGGCCAGGCATACAGCGGTCCCTTCATAAATCACAGTCATTTTGGACAATTTATGAATCTTTCGATTGGAGCGGCGCTGGGTCTTATCATGGTAAGGCTGCACGAATTCTTTGCCGGCAGAAAAGTTACTCCGCCGCTTGTAGCAGAATACTTTTGTTCTCCACAAGCAAAAGTTACCTGGCTACTTATAGTCATGGTCATTCTGGGGGCGGCTTCTATATTTGTCTCGCTCACTCGCGGCGGTATGGTAAGCATGCTTATTGCCGGGGGTTTCACTGTCTTGATGCTCAGCTCCAGAAAGTCCCTCAAAGGCCCCGGCTGGATTATGGTCCTTATGGCGCTGGGGGCATTTATCTGTGTCTTATACATCGGATTCGATGCAGTCTACGACAGACTGGCAACCCTTCGAGAGGTACATCAATACAAAGGCAGATGGCAAATAGTAAAGGATATTGCTGTTGCCTGGACCAAATTCCCGCTGCTGGGCACCGGTCTTGGTACGCACGAAGTGGTCTATCCGATGTTCGACCGCTCAACAATACCGGCTCTGGCAAGCCACGCGGAAAATGAATATGCCCAGGCTGCTGAGGAAACCGGTATTATTGGCCTTGCAACTCTGCTGGTCTTCGGCACGATAGTCTCGGTCAGTTACGTTCGCAACGTCAAAAGTGCATACACGCCCATTCGCTCGGCTGCCTACGGCTTGGGCTTTGGCTTGATGGCCATTATGCTTCATAGTCTGAGCGACTTTGGCCAGCATCTGCCGGTTAATTCTATGCTTTCAGCCGTTTCCTGTGCGCTACTGATAGGTCTGGTTTCAAAAAGCGTAAAAGGCAAACCTAAAAACGTAAATCCGCCGTTCGTGTGGCGGATAAAACTGTGGAACTGGCGAATTTTTCGCTTTGGCCTTTACCTTTTAAGTTTCTTTTGCATATCGACGGTCTGGGCCTGGGCCATTCTGGGCGCTAACAGCGCGCGAGTCGCCCAGGCACACTGGAAAAGAGCACTTATCGCTGAAGGCAATCTAAGGCAAAAAAACTGGCAGGGAACCAACGATGAGTTCAAGGAGTTAATATCTCAGGCTGCCGTGGCGGCAGATTACCAGCCAGAGAACATAATTTATCGCCACTGGCTGAATGTCTACCGCTGGTACTCTATAAGCCGGATACGCGACCCTAACACAGGCCAGGTTGTTATTCCGCAGCAGTTGGTTCATTTTGTCCCTCGCATCGCTGACGAGCTGCACGCGGCTCGGATTCTATGCCCGGTCTTCGGACCTACCTATTGTGTGGCTGGCCAACTGGAAAAGTATGTTTTAGATGACCCGAACGGCGTTGAGCATATACAAACCGGATACCTCCTTGCACCCTGTGACGCCACAACGTGCTTTGTGGCCGGTGTCTTAGATGCCGAAGAAGACCTCTTTGACGCTGCATTTGCCAAACTATGTAGAGCACTCAAACTTGATGGCTCACTCTTCAGAGAAATCGCAAGTTTCTTGATAAACCACTTAGACCGGCCGGATTTGGCCGTGAAGCTCGCCGGTAACAACACGGACTGGCTCAGTCAGGCCGCCAATCTGCTATCAGAGGACGGGGGACGAGGTGCGATTGCTGAACAGGCTCGCAGCCGGGTCGTTGAACTACTCAAGTTAAAGTGTCAGCAGCCAGATGTCACTGCCTGGGCATTAGCGACTCTGGCCAATATCTGCGCAAGAGAACATGATTATGAGGCAGCAATAGAAAACTACCGCCGTGCACTTGCTCTGGACTACGGCCAAGTGCAATGGCGCTTCACTCTTGCGACGTTGCTCGCGCAGACCGACAGGATAGATGAGGCGACTGCTCAGGCGAGAATTTGCCTACGGATTCGTCCGGAATTCAACGCAGCCAAGATCCTTATCGCAGACCTTTCACTGCATCCTTCAGCAGGAGGACCAGGGTAGGCCACTTGTTAGGAAGGGTTCGAAAACTGGAAGTTGTGTGTCCATACACCGACGGGGACGGAGTATGCGCACGGCAAATCGCTGCTGAGTTCTTGGAATGTTTAGATTAAGCGATGGAAAACTATCTCTGTGTATATCTTGGGTCTGCTCTTCTCGCGCTGGTAATCACGCCGATTGTGATCTTCCTTGCGAACAAGATTAATGCTCTCGACCTGCCTGGGACGCGGAACATTCATTCCAGGCCCATCCCGCGCATCGGGGGCGTGGCTATTTTCACATCGACCATCTCTCTCGTGCTGGTGGCGCTGCTTCTGCAGAACGCAATAGGTGCAGCCTTGCGCATTATCTTGACGAAGGTCATTGTGCTGCTTTGCGGTTCGGCTTTTGTATTTGTTGTGGGGCTAATGGATGACATTAGGGGGCTGCCGGCGAGAATAAAACTCCTTGCCGAATTGGCTGCCGCAGTGGCTATTTGTGGCGCAGGTGTGCGCATAACTTCTTTGCCCGTTGCAGACTGGCTCACATTGAATCTCGGCTGGTTTGCGTGGCCGCTGACAATGCTATGGATTGTTGGAATCACCAACGCTGTCAACTTGAGCGATGGCCTTGATGGCCTCGCAGCCGGGATCTCTGCAATTGCCTGCGGAGTTATTGCTGTATTTGCAGTATATAATGGACAGGCCGCCATGGCGACGCTGATGCTTGCTTTGCTGGGGAGTTTGACGGGATTTCTGTTTTTCAATTTCAATCCGGCGAAGGTCTTTATGGGTGACTGCGGCAGTCTCTTTCTGGGCTTTACAATCTCGGCAGCCAGTGTGATGTGCCTGGCCAAGCCTGCCCTGAGCGAAGTCGAAGGGTCGGCCACCTTTGTTGGCTTAGCCCTTCCGGTCCTGGCCTTAGGCATTCCGATTTTCGATACCCTACTGTCGATGTTGCGCCGCTTTTTGGAACGGCGGTCACTTTTTTCCCCCGACCGAAGTCATTTCCACCATCGCCTTCTCGATCTGGGTCTTGCCCAGCGGCACGTGGTGGTGACGATCTACCTGGTGACACTTCTATCTGCCAGCTTGGGTTTGTTCATGATGGTCAGGCAGGACATCGGTTCGCTAATCGTTTTTGGCTGCGTGCTGCTATTGATTGTGATATTGTTCCAGGTCGTGGGGATCATTCGTTTGCGGGAGACACTGATCGGGCTGCAAAAGAAATATGTACTGATTCAGCGTCAAAAGCAAGAGAGGGCTACCTTCGAGCATCTGCAATTGCGGTTTCGTCAGGTTCGCAGCTTTGACCAATGTTGGTCAGCTATATGCGAGGCGGCACAACAGATGGATTTTGCATGGGTCTGTCTGAAGACAAACTATGAAGACGGCCGCATCAACACGACAGTCTGGCGGACACCGAGCGCCATACCCCCGCCTGCGCGGGGGCAAGCCTGCCCCTGCGAACGCAGGGGTAACCTGTCGCACATAGTGACGGTAACCCTTCCATTTGTAAACGGCCAGACCGGTGTGTCGCAGGAATTGGAGATTGCCATTTGGGCCGGCGGCTTTCTGGAGGCAGCCGGACATAGAGCAACGCTGTTTAGTCGCTTGATTGACGAGCACGCCGCACTAATTACCAATGTGCCCGCGCCGCCCCCTGGGTCGAGACTGGGCAATCAGTGCGAGACCCTGCCGGGCAGCGCAGCGCTTAGTCTATGATCAAGAAACTCTTCTCGTCTCAGCTACGTTTGAATATCGCCTCTGGAGTGATAACCACAGTTATCAACATTGTCGTTATGGCGGTGGGCTACCCAATCTATTTGCACTACCTTGGCTACGAAAAGTACGGGCTGTGGCTTGTTCTTTCGGTTGTCCTGACTTTCGCACAGTTGGGCAATCTCGGCATCGGTTCGGCGGTTACCAAGCTGGTTGCTGAAGAGTATGGCCGGGGCAATGTTGAGGCCATTCAACGTTATGTTACAACAGCTCTTGTCTTACTGTGCCTGAGCGGGTCGGTTGTCCTGATTACAATACTGCTTTTTAAGGACAAGATTGTCGATATATTCAAACTGAGCGACGCCAATGCTCAAGCGGTTTCCTCACTGGTGCCGTATATTGGCATCTTGAGCATTTACGTCTTTATCGTGCAGGTCTTCGACGCAACCCTATCGGGTCTGGGACGGATGGATTTGGCCAACTGCTTTCAATCGATCAGCCGAATCGTAGGTGTAACTGTTGCCGCTATATTGCTATACATCGGCCGGGGCATCGAAAGCCTACTTATTGGAAATACGCTTTCGTATGTTTTTATTCACATTATAAGTCTTATTTGCATTCGGCGAATAGTCCACATTCGCCTTTTATGGATAGGCAATATGGATTTTCAACGTGGCAGGCACATCTTACGTTTCGGCGGCGCCATATTTGGAGGGACACTTATGAGCATGCTGCTCCATCCTTTCAATAGGTTTGTACTGGCTCGCTATGTTGGTATTGGAACATTACCGATCTACGAGATCGGCTTTAACATAAATAGCCAAATCAGGGGCATGATTGATTCAGGTATGAGAGCATTGGTGCCGGAGATCAGCCACCTTAGTTCAAATCCAACTATTGAGTCGTACCAAAAAATTCGAGGAATCGATCGAAGAATCGCTAAGTTTATTCTTGCCGGAGGAGCAATATTATATGGGTTTCTATTTATAGCTGCTGAGCCAATACTTAAATTCTGGCTTGGCCAAAGATTTGTAAATGAGTTGCCTTGGGTTGTACGGATTATAGGGATAGGAAGTCTTCTCACCGTTTTAGGTGTTCCTGCGTATTATACGGTAATGGCGCTAGGTAAAGTGCATCATGTGTTTCTCGGCCATGCTTTACAATCCTGTGTGAGTGTTTTGTGTATCTATATTATTGTAATAAAAACAGGTTTCTATTCTGTCAACATGGTTGCGTTTATCAGTTCGTTTGCGATGGTATTGGGAGCATGGTATATGGTTTTGCAGAAAAACCTGGCATTGAGGTATCTGCCTATAAGGAAGATATGAGGATGCTTTTATGGCATTTGCGGATGCTATTTAGCGAAAAATGGATTTTCTGCACAAGGATTTGAGTAGATGCAGATGCAGTTCATTAAAAGATTAATAGTTCCTTTTTTGACGAACGCGTTCCGGATATTGAATTGGATTGGACACTCTTCGGCCTGTAATAAAGTTATAAGCATTGTAAGATATGCAAAATGGAAATCGCAACTTGAGTATCTTGGCGAGGATGTTGTTTTCCAGCCCTGTGTGGTGATACATAATTGTGAAAAAGTATCTATAAAGAAGGGAACATGCATAGCTGAATATGTGCATCTGTGGGGGGGAGGCGGGATCGAAATAGGTGAAAATGTCTTGATAGCATCACACGCAGTGATCACATCACTAACTCATCAAGCAAAATCGCCGCTTTACAAAAGCTCTATAATTTCAAAAAAGGTCTGCATCGAGGACAATGTTTGGATAGGCACACACGCCGTCATTCTGCCCGGCATTAGAGTCTGTAAAAACGCGATAGTTGGTGCCGGTGCTGTTGTTACAAAAGATGTTTCTGCAAACGACATTGTGGCGGGCGTACCTGCCAGGTCCATTAGAACCGAACAAGAATTACCTTTGACAAACGATCGCTGGTACTCTGAGAACGTAAAAGATTTGTCAAAGACCTGCAATGCCTAATATGAGGTCAACATTAATTGCAGATTTGCTTAGAGCCGGATCAAGCAAAGGCTCAATTTTGAGCTTCTTTCAGAAATTCTTCTTAGATAGCGGCTTTAAGGCTGTCGTGCTGTTCAGGCTGGCTAACGGGCTGCAAAGACGAGGACTGAATCGCGTCGCCTTTCTTGCGGCGGCTGCATCCTTGGCCAGAACCGGTGCAGATATAGTCCCTTGTGCAAAGATTGGCCCGGGATTCGTTATAAAGCATCCTGTTGGAGTAGTGATTGGAGGCGGTTGCAGCATCGGACGCAATTTCACGGTCCTTCAGGGAGTCACGCTGGGTGAGAAGTACTCCAGCGAGGACAATCACGAATATCCTATCGTTGGAGACAATGTGACTGTCTGTGCAGGCTCAATGATTCTTGGCAAGGTCCATGTGGGCGACAATGCTGTTATTGGCGCTAACTCTGTAGTACTGTGGGATGTCCCGCCAGACTGTGTCGTCGCTGGTATTCCAGCCAGAATAATCAGAAAGTTAACGAAGCAGATACAACCGAAAGTTCTATATGACGTGATTGACAGCGTACCTGGGTAGGAATCACTTTGAACTTGCCAAAAATAACAATTGTTACACCTTCCTATAATCAAGGCCAGTATCTGGAGCAGACCATCCTTTCGGTCCTTAATCAACAGTATCATAACCTTGAGTATCTGGTTATGGACGGCGGCTCAACAGACAATTCCATTGAGATCATCAAGCGATATGCCGACAGGTTAGCCTATTGGCAAAGTAAGCCTGACGGTGGCCAGGCTTCTGCAATTGCCAAGGGTTTTGAAATGGCAAGTGGGACCATTCTGGGCTGGCTAAATAGTGACGACCTTCTTCTTCCTGATTGTCTATCTACTGTGGCTAATAAGTTCCCTCAAGATGGAAAGATCGTCGCCCTGGCAGGAAGGTGCATTATAACTGGACCTTCTGGTGAGCCATTGAAGGTTAATCTGCCCATTAAACGAACCTGGGCGAAAATGCTATTTTACGGACACGGATTGTCTCAAATGTCAACCTTTTGGACACGAACCGCGTATGAACAAGCCGGCGGGTTAGATATATCGCTTCAGTTTGGCTTTGACGCAGACCTATTTATCAAACTTAGACGCCTCGGTGAGATTGTAATCACATCAGATTACTTGGCGGCTTTTCGCCTGCATCCAAGTTCTAAGACTTCAACGATGCAGAACATCTATCAAATAGAAAAGCAACTTATTCGTGAAAGGTTTGGCAAAGGCTCTTTTGCCAGCATCTCCCGGATGTTTCAGAGGATAAAGTTTTCTCAACGAATGAGAGACAGATTGGCCTGGGAAAAGGATAAGGCTCAAGTCAGGAAAATTTTGGCATTCGCAAAAAAGGCTAACAAGAGCTATGCCTGAGCAGATGTACACACAGGGTGATTACCTGAAGAAAAACCCGACCTGGCATATCGAAGATTCCGTATGGAAGGCAAAGAACATCATCCGGATAATAAAACGTAATAATATCTCGCCTAAAACTATCTGTGAAGTGGGATGTGGGGCTGGCCAGATATTAGTCCGATTGCAACACGATATGAGAAAAGATTGCGTGTTTTGGGGCTATGAGATTTCACCACAAGCGTTTGAGCTTTGCACGACTAAGGCCAACCAAAGGCTGATTTTTTTGCTTAGAGATATCACACAAGAGGAGGGGTGCTTTTTTGATCTAATATTGTTGATTGATTTAATTGAGCACTTGGAAAACTATTTTGATTTTCTGAGGCGACTAAAATCGAAAGGTCGGTACAAAATACTGCAGATTCCGCTGGATTTGTCGGTACAGTCAGTGTTTCGCCGTAGCAAACTTCTACAAAATCGGGTGTTGGTGGGACATATCCATTACTTCACGAAGGAAATAGCCCTTTATATGTTGAAAGATGTGGGCTATAAAGTACTCGATTACTTCTATACGACTGGCAGTATTGAATTGCCAAGCAAGTCCGTTAAAAGCTACATTGCAAAGGTGCCGAGGAGGTTCTTTTTCAGCATTCATGAAGATTCCGCTGTTCGTATCCTGGGGGGATGCGGCCTGATGGTATTGGCAATGTAAAGTGTAATCTGCTTTATGATTATATAAGTCAGGCGATATGTTTTCTCACACAACAACGGTAAGCGAAAGATGTTGGACCAGTCAGTGGGTTTATCCAATTGTTCCCTGCACTTTTGCCCTTGTTACTGGACCTGTTGTTTCCATTGTTTATTCCCTGACCCAGCCAGAGGATGCTAAAGATGGCAGTTTCAGTATGGCACAGGCTCTGCGGGGAATACTCTGCCTGGCGATGTTTCTGTCTCTATTTGTTTCGAGACGCTTGCACCTGCTGGAGCATCCAATTATTCGGCCTCTTATGTTTTTGGCAATTTTTGCAGTCCTGACGTGTATGTTGGGTCCTTATCCTTACGAGAACATAGTTTTCGCCATGAAAATATCCTTTTCGGCTTTCATTTTTGCAAGCGCCTTTCATTTAGCGCAGAGCAAATTAATCAGTGAAAAGTGGCTTATTGGCAGTGCCTGGGCGGTCTTACTCTTTATGGCGATAGCTCAAGCTATCGGATTGGTAACTGGAAATACTGTAGCTTCTTATCAGAGTAACTACGCCACCGCCGGTGTCATCGACTCGACATCGGTTACTACTGCGTTGATTATTTCGACCCTTCCGATTTTTCTTAGATTCTTTCCGTATTATAGGTGGTCACTGGCTGGCATCCTAATTATCCTTGTCTCACTATTCTTCACAATGCAGCGTACATCGCTGATTGCGGCTGCTAGCGCAATACTAATTATTCTGATACATCACCTGTGGTCATCCCAGCAAAGAATTCCCTGGTCGAAAGCTATATTAGCTATCTTGGTTCTGGGAGTACTCGTTGTAATTGGCTTTCGGACCCAGGCGGGATCGGACTTATTAACCCGAATGAGCGATTTAGACCCGCGTGAAGGAAGTGGGTCCGGAAGATATGTCTTCTGGCACATTGCACTGAATCACATCTTAAAACGCAGCGTTGGTGACCACATAGTCGGAGAGGGAATGGGAAGTATCAGAGATATGCTTGATAGGCACTTTGGTATGGGTATTGGAAACCACAATGCTTGGCTTGACCTTACTTATGCGTTTGGCATATTTGGCCTGATGGCAATCGCGTGGTCGTACCTTGAACTCATACGATTCGCAAACTACTTGCGATCAGGCCAAGATTTACTATTTCAAGGTGTATTCTCGGCTATTGTTATATTATTTCTCGTTTCATTTGGAACAGGCGGATTCTATGATCCCGGTTTTGCTTTGACTTACGCTGCTTTGGGATTCTGGGTTGGCCAAAGCGCTTACTGGGAACCATTTTACTATGCCGGGCGTGCTTTTTATCGAACCGTGTGATTTTAAGAGCTTCCCCGTTGGAGGACAATTGTCATTTACCAGGCAAATGATGCGGGCCTTTGGAAACCATTTGGCTCTCGTAGGAATCAGTACCGATGACACCCCTATCGGACGTTGGGTCACAAAACAGTTCGACGGTCAGCGATATAGATTTCTCGCGGTGGGGCGTCGAGTAGAAGCCACCGCAAAACCATTTGTGCCGGCACGCATGACGGCGTATCTTGATATAAGGAAGTGTAAAAAGCAGATATTTGCATCCGGGATCCGCTCAGTATTCACCCAATCTCCTGAGGCACTAATGGCGCTTGCAAAGTGGGGATGGGACAGTATTTGCTACATGATTCCCGGAGATGCCAATCCCCTGAAGATGGCAAGATACCGCTGGGCCAGACGATTTACAGGATTGTATGATGCAAGGCTTTTCTCTGCCCTGAGACACGTCGATGTTATCTTGGCTTGTGCTGACAGACCAGCCATCGAGAGTTTTGCTCGTAGAAGCAAGGGGCTGTTGGAACCGCAGCGGATCACGCAATTTCCGACGCGAGTGGATACGGCAATCTTCAAGCCGCTGCCCACTCGACAGATGCGCCAAAAACTCGGACTCGATCCCGACTTGTCGGGACTGGTCGTAACCTGTGGAAGGATCAACAAGGTCAAAGGATGGGAGCTTTTGGTTCAGGCATTCGTCTTCTTTCGAGGTACACACAGGCACGCACGCTTGGTCTTTGTTGGTGATGGCGAAGACCGGGCTGTCTTGCAGCAGACAATCCACGAAAAGGGCCTTGAAGGAGTGGTCCTGATCACGGGGTTTCAGCCTCCTGGAAAGGTCGTACAGTATTTGAATGCCGCCGATGTCGTTGTCGTCGGTTCTTACGAGGAGGGTTGGTCCGTAGCCATGCTTGAAGCGTTGGCGTGTGGGCGACCGGTAGTCTCGACCGATGTCAGTGGGGCCAGAGACATGATTTTGCAAGGCCAGAACGGCTTCGTCATTTCCAATCGTGACCCGGAACAATTCGCCTCCGCGGTGGCGCAAGCCCTGGTATTAGACAAGCCAAATCCGGTGTCGCTGTGCATCGCGAAGAAATACAGTCTGGTTAACCTCAGAAATGACCTATGCCGACTTTGGCAGCCGCTCAGTTGCGCTTGTGCATTATAGTGCATAAAAAATAACATACCGTGAAACGTCCGACGATAGCAATACTAAATATTCCCAGCCCTCCTGGAATGGATGTCTACAGAGATACAGCAGGAGCGTATGGAACGGCACAATATGTCTTGAGGAAAGATTACGGGCACTCCTCTAATGTGTTCCTGCCTACTTTCATACCATATCTGGCGACGAAACTGCTTCAGAACGGCTATCAAATTAAGGTGCTTGATGGTCAGGCAGAGAGACTCACACTGTCCAGTTTCGTAGCCTGGGTAGAGCGGGAGGATCCTGCAGTAGCCATTGCGATTCTTTCGCTGCCTTCCATCTGGGGAGATTGCTGCGTACTCGCCCAGATAAAGCGGACACTCCCAAAAACTACATTGATCGGCATCGGGCCGGTCTGTGCACCCTTAGCTGACGAGATTCTGGAAAAAAGCGGGGTGGACTTGCTCGTTAAGGGCGAATACCCCTTTTATCATACGCCGATACTGATGTTTCTTAAGAACCTGGAAAAGCATTCTCTCCACCATGCCATCGAGATTCCGGGCGTCATATTCACTTACAAGAGTAAGTCGCAGTCCCATATCGTAAACATTCTACCTCTTAAGACATACACTGATGGCTCCCTGAATGATCTGGACTTGGAAGTCTACTATAGGCTGCCCATATCGAAATACAAAATAGAGGCAATGGGCTTGCGAGGAAAGCGTACGAATTATTTTCCGCTCCTTGGAGGAAAAGGTTGCCCCTATTGTTGTACGTACTGTCCGTATCCTTTGGGATACGGGACAAAGCTTGTCCTGAAGTCACCCATCAAAGTGGTGGATGAGATGCATTTTTTACGGGAGAATTTTGGCGTAAAGGCTTTCATATTCAGGGACCAACTGTTCACGGCAAGCAGCAGCAGAGTCAAGAGAATCTGCGATTTGATCACGGAAAAGAATCTTAACGTCAATTGGTTAGTTGAGGCCAGGATAGACGAAGTTTCACAACCCATGCTCAGGAGGATGAGAGAGGCTGGCTGTATTCGTATTCAGTACGGCGTGGAAACTGGAGACTCTGCTTTGCTCGAACAAGTTGGAAAACCAGGCCTTGTTATTAAGACAATTCGTGAAGGTTTTGAGAATACCGTTCGCGAGGGTATATTCGCTGTTGGTTTCATCCTGTTAGGCTTGCCGGGAGAGAGCAGGGCCACCATCAGAAAGACGTTTGATTTAGTGATGCGCCTGGATTGTGACAATATACTTTGCAGCGTTGTCACACCATATCCTGGTACGGAGTTGTTTGCTATGGCCAGGGAGAAACAACTAATACTTACCTACGACTGGAGGAGGTATACCAGTCGTCACATTGTTATGCGCTCTGATGAGCTTTCCGGTAAAGAGCTGGCCCAAATGCGTGCTATATTTATGATGTCATTTAGAGCAAAGCAGCTTTTCAGGATGCTTCGAAACGCGCGCAGCCGAAATGCTGGGACATTGTCATGGCGGGGGGCGTTTTATAGGCTTCGGATGGCAGGGGAGCATGCATACGGTAGAGGGTTTATCGCAAATCACAAATGATCACTTCAGAATATCCAATATCAAACAAGGAACACTGAACTTCGAAATTCGTCACTCGATATTCAATCTTCGTTCCCGCGCGAGCAAATATATGAACATCGCCTTAGTGCACAATCGGTATGCTGTTGACAGCGGTGAGGAAACTGTTGTTGAAAATATTGCCGATCTTTTCTCTGCAAACGGGCACAATGTAACTCTGTTCATGAAAAGAAGTTCAGAGATTAGCACGATGTTGCTGGGGCGAACACGTGCATTCTTCTCCGGCATCTTCAACTTCGGTGTAATGAAGACCTTTCGAGCCTTTCTGAGCCAGAGCAAACCTGATATTGTCCACATTCATAATCTTTTTCCATTGATTTCTCCTTCTGTGCTAATTGAATGTCGTAGAGCACATATTCCTGTTGTGATGCATGTCCATAACTATCGGCTCGTGTGCCCCAACGGCCTGCACATGCCGAAAACGGATCTTCGTATCTGCGAAAAGTGTTGTGGCGGCCGAGAGTATTGGTGCGTATTAAAAAACTGTGAAGGCGATTTGCCGAAAAGCCTGGGTTATGCTCTCAGAAGTTACGTCGCCAGGAAAGCACAGCTATATCGCGCGAATGTGTCTATTTATGTATGCCTAACAGGTTTTCAGAAACAACGCTTAGTCTCGCAAGGCTACCCGGACGATAGAATGGTTGTTTTACCCAATATGGTCCGGCTTAAAAACAAACCTGATACAAGCTCTCCGGGTAACTATGTCGGATTCGTTGGCAGAGTCAGTCCAGAAAAGGGAATCAGTATTTTCCTTAAAGCTGCGAAAAAATGCCCACACATTGAATTCCGTGTAGCTGGAAGTTATGATCGCATGCCTCACGTCCTTACGCAAGCACCCGATAATTGCCGATTCTTAGGTTATCTGCGCTCTGGAGCACTCTCGCAGTTTTACAGCTTCAGTCGGATAGTAGTTGCACCCAGCTTGTGGTACGAAACTTTCTGCCTGATTGCCATGGAAGCTCAGGCCTACGGTAAGCCCGTTATCTGTTCCCACTTAGGCGCGTTGCCTGAGGTTGTCGATAACGAAGTGACAGGTTTGCTATTCCAGATTGGAGATGCAGGTGAGCTTGCCGAGAAGATTCAGTATCTTTGGGACAGGCCCGATCTATGCCGGCGGATGGGCGATGCAGGACGCGATAAGTTCCGTCGTAGTTATTCACCCCAACAGTACTACGAACGTCTCATGGTTGTCTATGAGAAAGCTATCAAACTCGGACCGCCGATTCTCCACGGCAAACAGGTGGTCTAATTCTTAATATGGTTTTATCGCCAAGAGAAGCTCATACCTGAATTATGTCCAGCATGCTCACGAAGAGTCAGCAACCGATAGTATACCGCAAATATAAGGTCCTGAATGTGCAGTTTGACTTGGTGGACTACCGTGTCGTTATTGACAATATCGACCGATGGAGACGAAATGGACAGCGGCACTACCTTACACTTAGCCCCCCGCACAGTGTGCTGATGTGCAACTCTGACAGTGAGCTGAGCAAAGCTACCAACCAAGCCAACATGACCTTACCCGATGGTGTAGGAATCATAATGGCGGCAAACCTGTTGAAATACCCTCATTGCGGTAGAGTAACAGGACCTGAGCTTATGCTCAAACTGTGTGACTGGGGCAGAGCAAAAGATTATAGCCATTTCTTCTACGGG
>Ga0172363_10000631_pt1 | contig 27245 bp, 44 predicted proteins | sample LakKivs2_kivu2a2_FD_114541 | JGI IMG/M metagenome (GOLD analysis project Ga0172363, IMG submission 114541) | Sediment microbial communities from Lake Kivu, Rwanda - Sediment s2_kivu2a2 | ecosystem: Environmental > Aquatic > Freshwater > Lake > Sediment | place: Rwanda: Western Province, Lake... | reverse complement strand
TGTTCAACGAAATTTTTTCCTGCGGGAAAAAACTCTGCGCGAGATTAATTTTAGTTATTACCATCCCCCACCCGAAGGCAGTGCTAACGATAACTTAATAAATGTCTAAAATTTATGATAATTATGAAGCTGAAAATTTTAGGTTCTGGTGCATGGGAAGGAATTCCAGTTCCATTCTGTAAATGTAAAATTTGCGAATCTGCACAAAAACCAAAATCAAAAGATAATAGAACAAGACCGCAAATTTTAGTTGAATCAGAAAAAGGGCAATTTTTGATAGAAATTAGTCCTGACATACGTATTCAATCCACAAAATTTAATTTGCCAAATATTAGCAATTTCCTAATAAGCCACTGGCACTTTGACCATATGTATGGCTTATTAGAACTTCACGCATGGGCAGAATTTGCTTTAGGACAAAAACCAAAATTATTTTGCTCCCAAAAAACAAAGGAATGGCTCGACCAAAGTTTCGGACATATTCCTAAAGAAGTAATTGTTGTCAAGCCATTTGAAAAATTTGATTTATTTGGCATAAAAATTACTCCACTTCCAATTTACCATATGAAAGGGCGAGATAATGATGTAAAAGAAAACGAATTGAACAATGCTTTTGGTTTTCTTTTAGAGAAAAATGGTAAAAAAGCAGTTTATCTCGCCGATTATTACAAATTGCCAAATAAATCCTTAGAACTTGTCAAAGATTCCGATATTGTTATCGCAGACGGAACTTATCTTTTTGAAGAATTTTTTCCAGACAAACCAGAACAAAATAATTTAAAATCCGACCCAGACCATTTGCATGGAAAACAAATTCTTGATTTTGTTAGTGGATTGAATGCTAAAAAAGTGATTTTTCACAGCATTGCTCACCTAACTGAAAAATCACACGAAGAATTACAAAAATTGCTTCCTAAAAATATGTATATTTCTTATGATGGGATGGAACTGGAACTATAAACGCACTGCCTTCCCCCGCCCTTAAAATAGTGCCATCGCTACTTGCTCACTTCGTTCGCACCACGCCTTGCGGGCTTTCATAAAATCAAAGATTTTCTTCGGGTCGTTGAACAGGGCTTAAGTGAAATTCAGATTTTGGGCTTCAAGTATGTTTCTAAAGAATCTAAAACTCGAGCAGAAGTTTGCTTTTGATACATTAAATGGACACCCTCTTTTACTAATCTTGCAAATTGTTCGGGGTCCCTAATATCTACGTCTGTTAAATCTGATAATTCGTGAACGCAACCCTCATTTCGAGGTTGTCCATTTTTTCTTGGTTTCAAAGAATATGTACTTAATTCTTCCAGAAATCTTGCTCTATAATCATCTCTTAAATTTTCTGGCATTGTGTCAATAGTATAATTTATCCAAATCGCAAGATTTCTTCCATATCTGCCTGCTCGAGTTTCCTTCATATTAAAAATAGTATTTTGTCAAATATTATAAATCTAACGCCCAAAATCTGAACTCAAAATTTCTACGAAATTTTGGGGACGTTGCACTTTAGCTTTGCTCACCCTCACTTAACAGCGATTATACGCAATTTTTTCCTTTAGTGGAAAAAACTCAACTCTTTGTGAGTTGCCTTCACATTCGTTCAGGGTGTCTAACACTGTTAGTTTCAATTATGCTGATGCAAAACTCAATCTGAAAAAACCACCCAACTCCACGCAGAAACATTTATATAATCTTTCTTACATATCTTACTATTAAGGAAAACTCAAAATGGACGAAGAAATAAAAGATATAAGGACAGTAACAATAACACAAAAAGGGCAGATTTGTATTCCTAATATAGCAAGAACTTTAGCAGGATTTAAAGAAGGAACAAAGATAAGCATAGTTGTTTATTCAGACAGAGTTGAGCTTAAGCCCCTGAAAAAAATCAAAGAAGACTTGCTTCCAAGCCTGATTTCTGAAGAGGTTCTCGCAGAAGCATGGGATAATCCAGAAGAGGATGAGATATGGAAGGATTTATGAATTATGAAAAAGGAGATGTTGTGATTTTCAAATTTCCTTTTTCTGAAGGCGAGAAAGCAAAGAAAAGGCCTTCTTTAGTTGTGGCAAAATTAAAAGGAAACAGCACTATACTCTGCCAAATCACCGGGCAGAAAAGACCAGACCAGAATATTTTAGAATTAAAAAAAGAAGAATTTCAGTCAGGAGGAATTTCAAGGGACAGCTTTATCCGCCCTTCTGTTTTGTTTACTATCAGCAAATCAAGAATAGAATACAAGGCAGGGAAACTAAAAAAAGAAAAAATTAAGCAGGTTGAAAACGAACTTGTGAAAATCTTTACAGAATAATTCTTTATTTTCAGGCATTTTACCTTTCAGAAACATTGCATTAAAACTTCGTCCTCATTTCATTCGGAGAACAGAACAGCGATTATACGCAATCTGCCTCTGCCGTTAAAATTTGTGCCATCGCTACTTGCTCCTTTCAGTCAGAGAGCATAACAGCGATTATACTCAATTGGCATAAATTATATTTAGAGAGTTGCCGCCGCCTCGGTGACTGCTGTCACATATAGTTGCTCCGCAATTATTCCTCCTTCCTACCCCCCAACCCACCCGCCCAAGAGAAAGTTTTTTAAACTACGTTCAGATTGTTTACTTATGAAGAAAGGTTTAATAATTGGAGTCATTGTTGCATTAGCAGTAATTGTAATTTTCGCCATATTGTATTTTCAACCGAACTCAAACTTAACTGAAAAAGAACAACAATGTATCTCTGCCGATGGCAAAATTGCAACAATGCCTTGCTATTGTGAAGGTGTTGACGATTTTCCAGAACTATGTGAAGTAGGAATTTGTTCTTGTAATCCTGCCGCAACCAACTATGAAAAAGAAATTAAGATTTGTGATTGTGGTTCTGGAAAATGTTTTGATGGTGCCCAATGTATTTCTTCACCATAATAAAAAAACTTTCTCTAACTAAAAAAACTCTCGGCGGCGGCAGCTCTCCGTAATCGTATAGTATGCCAACTCCTCCGCTTTTTTCTGATGAAAAACTCAATCTGATGATTGCCTTTCCATTCTCAATTCCTCAGTTCTCGGATTATCCCCATAAATTGGAGGAGCCTCACGAGGTCAGGGGCACATAACTAATTAAGTTCAATTAATTTAAGGTTTGTAGCCACCGACCGCCCGTCCCTATTTAATCGCCGTCAATCTATACCAAGGTGTCTTTTTCCCTCTTTATAACAAATATCATTCACCATTCTTTGCATTTGTTCTGTTATTGCTCTGTCATATACCCCCCACAAGATATATTGCTCGTGATGGATGATTAACCACGGAAATCTCGCGACTACCCCCAATTTTCGAGGTAAGTGAAAAAGAAATACTCCTCTGCGCTATTTGCCAATTATCTTGTTTACCTTTTTAACCATTTCTATACTCTAGAATATACGCGCCCCCTTCCTGCCTTGTGTTCCCCAAAAATCATTTATATCCCAAAACATACAAGTATTTTTAAACATTAAATAAATAAAAAAATAATGGGATTAAGAAGAATATTGGCAATTAGCGGTTTGGCGAGTATTTTAGCTTTTTCAGGATGTGAAAATAAAAGAACACCTGCATCTCAGCCTTATACAGACAATCCGGCAATTGCAGTTTATGAAAGAGTCCAGAAAAACGCTGAGAGAACCGGAATAAGAGAATATAAATTTGCAATTGACAACAAGCCAGTAAGAGCAGAGCTAACTAAAACTCATTTAATAATTTACATAGGAGAGACAAAAATAAAATATCTTGGAAGTGAGATAGGAAATTATTCAAGACTAGAGGTTTGTTCAGGCAATGCAACTATTGATGATAATTCAGGAGAATTAATAAGGCATGCAAAAAAACTTGCTGAGCAATCAGTTCCTGAAATAGAAAAACTGCAATTAGCAGAATTAGCAAAAGCTAAAAAACAGGCCAGAAAAGATTTGGGATTGGAGTGAAAAATTTTAAAACCTGCAAAAACTTATTAACATCTAATTCTATAAAATAATATAAAATGCAAATCATTCCAAGAACAAAATGAGGAAAACTGTCAGTTATATTAATTGTTTTTATGCCGGCATTTTCAGCATTAAAAACAAAGAAAGAACTGTTCTTGTTTTCTTATCCAGTTTTTTAGGATTTCTTATTTTATGGGGGTGCTTTGCTGAGATTTTGTTTCCTCATTAAGTTTCCAGAATCCTCGCCCTCAAATCATCATCTAACTTCTCAATCGCATATCTCAGCATTGTTCTCGGCATATTTTTGTGATGTACGCCAAGAAAATCCCGCAGGATTTTCTCATCTTTTTTCCCAACTTCTCTCAGCATCCACCCGACAGATTTATGAATCAAATCATGGCTCTCATTATTTTCAACAAAAAACTCAGCAATTTTCAAAATATCTCTAAAATCATTATTTTTAATAAAAGCAAAGCACGAAACAACAGCAATTCTTTTTTCCCATAAATTTCCATTTAATAACCCATACAAAATTTCCCTGTTATTGTTAATGAGAAAATCCCCGATAATTTTGTAGCATGACAAATCTACTAAATCCCAGTTGTTTATTCTTTCTTTTTCAGCGTTTTTCAGATAAAACTCAAAAATCTCTTTTTTCTTATTTTCATTTTTCTCCCTGCCTGCCTTTTTGTATTTTTTCATTAATATCAGCAGCCCGGCAAATCTCTCTTCATGAATTTCAGAATCAAGAAGTTTTTGTATTTGCTCTAATGTTAGTTCATATTTTTCAGCAATTTCTCTTGTTTCAGGAACACTAATTCCAAGAAAAACATCTCCTTCTCCATACTCGCCCTTTCCTGTCTTGAAGAACCTCTGGAGATTTCTTGCCTGTTCCTTATCAGCTTTCCTCCTTAACTCGCCTCGTAAATTTTCGAGCATAAAATTAGACAGAAAGCAGGTTTAAAAATTTTGATAACGAATTTGAAAAACCAAAAGGTTTATAAATAAGATAATCTTACTAATCCTATAAACTTATAGGGAGTCCAAAATGGAAAATATTGAAATAACAAGTGTAAGCTCAAGAGGGCAGATAGTAATCCCCCAGAGCCTAAGAAACAAGCTGAGAATACATGAAGGCGAGAAATTCATAATTATAGGAGAGGACAGCACTATTGTTCTGAAAAAGCTTGAAATGCCTTCTTTTAGCGGAGTAGATAAATTGCTAAAGAAAACAAGGGAATTCGCAAAAAAGAAAGCATTAAAAAAAGAAGATGTATCTGAGGCTGTAAACGAAGCAAGAAAAAAATGAAAATGGTTTTAGATACAAATGTATTTATTTCAGGAATATTTTGGGAAGGCAATTTTTGCTCTCAGATTATTGATAAGTGGAAAAAAGGAAGTTTTCAGTTGGTGAGTTCTCCCAAAATTGTTGAAGAATTAGTCAGAACCTTAGGCAGTTTTAAGATTTCTATGGATAGGGAATTAATAGAAGAATGGAAAAATCTTGTCATAGAAAACTCAATAATAGTTGATTCAGCCACGGCTATAGAAGCAATAAAAGATGACCCAGAGGATAATAAGTTTATTGAAGCTGCTGTTTATGGGGAAGCAGATTTTATTGTAAGCCAGGACAACCATCTCTTGAAATTAAAAGAGTACAATAAAATCAAGATTTTAAATCCAGAAAAAGCTGTTCTGATTCTTCAAGGCTCTTAGATATTTTCCCGTCAATCCCCAGAAATCTCTCCTGCAAGATGGTTCATGCAGTTCTGAGGCAGGTTCAATTATTCATGTCCCAATGAGTTTTTTAGAAAAATTAAATGCGAGGCAAAAAAAATGAGCCTTAGAAATTTTGATAAACATATAAACTATTCCTCAGTCCAGATATCAAAAAAAGAATATCCAACCTTGTTTTTTCTAAGATAATCTCTTAATTCCCTGAATTTTCCAGCAGAAACTATAAAAGCGCCCCTCCCTATTTTCTTTTCAGACAGCCCCTTAAATTCATAAACCTTTTTTCCAGCCCTCTGCTTGTATCCATAAATTTTTCTCCATATTTTTATCTTCTCAGCCCTTTTAATATTCTCAATATTTAAGATAAACAAAATTTTATGTGAAAGATTTTCAGGCCCCCCCTTATAGCCCCCATATAAAACAATCCCGCTAGAAATTATGCTCCTCTTTAAGTCCTTCCATTCGCCAAGTTTCCCGACTTTCAGGGAAATCTCATTTTTTATCCCGCTTAGCCTGAACTTTTCATATTCAGAAGTTTTCTTATACATTTCAAGAATATTTCTTATTTTTGCTTCATTTTTTTTCTCTGTCTCGATGAACAGGTCTATGTCTGACTCGTCATCAAAGCTGTTTTGGCTGACAGAGCCGAATAATATTATTGCATTTACTTTAGTTCTGTCAACAAGAAAAGATGCAAAACTTAATGCAAAAGAGATTAATTTATTCTGCTCCATTTTTCAGCATTGCCTCAATTTTATTAAATAAAATTATCGCTTCTTTTATTTTTTCTTCCGGCTTAGGAGCTCCGTAAGTCAGGTCTTCGCATAAAAGCTCCAACTTCATCATCTCTCCGCATATCTCCTCTTTTCCTTCAAAATCAGGAAGCCTCTCCAGAATACTGCTTGATTTAAACCACCTATGATTCAGCTGCAGCCCAGAAGAAATAAGGTTTTTCCTGAGAAGATATGCTGCAAGCAAGTCAACCATTGCTCTTGAAGCATGCATTCCTATAATTCTCTGCGAGTTCTTTATTCCCTTGATTTTCAAAGCCCAGTCAAATATAGTTTCCTTATGCTCCTTGTAAGATTCAACATGATTCTCAATTTTCATAAAGATTATTATGTAACTAAGTATATAAACCTTTCGTTACCAAGTCACATATGTGACTAAGTTCATAATTAATCTGTAACTAAGTATATAACTCAATCTATATTTTTGATTATATAAACTCCGTCAATCCCCAGAAATCTCTCCTGCAAGATGGTTCATGCAGTTCTGAGGCAGGCTAAAGTGCTCCCCGCCAATATGAATTACTTCCAAGCCAGTCGCATTGCTCTTCAAATGCTCTCTTTTTACCGCTCCGCCAAATATTTCTGCAATTGCATCACTTCTGTAGCATACGACTTTTCCAACATTTTCAGGAATTTTTCCTGGAAAAGGCCTTGATATATATGTTGGGTCTGATACAGACAATATGCTGACAGGAATTCCTCTTTCATTGCACATCACTGCAAATAATCTTGCTTCATTCCCGCCAGAACTATGCCCGTAAGCATAAACCCTGTTTCCATTTCTGCAGGCTGTTTCAGCCAAACCAATATGAGCAGAAGGATTTCCAGCAGTAGCACAACCAGCAATATCACAATTAGCGCGGACATAATCAATTAATTCTCTTACACTTCCATCAGCGCCCAGCCCTTCAAAACCCGCAATATAGCTTCTTTTGCTGGCTTCTTCTTCTAATGCCCTGTATTTCTCAGGAGAAATAAATGCAGAGGTGCATGAAGGCAAAATTGAACAAACTGCCAATGCCAGCCCAGCCAGTATTTTTCTCATGAAAATTAATCAATCAGGCACTTTAAAAATGTTTATATTCCAGATGCATAGCTCGAGATGCTCTCTAGGGGTTACAATCTTGCTCTGCTCAACCATCCTTGCACTTAACCACCCCATCTCTTGGATTTGTGATTACTTTATTTCCAAGTGAAAAAATAGCTTAAAAATAGATCAGTCTATTTCTATATCCTGTCAGGAAACCATTCAGGGACATTGCACTTTAATTTTCTTTCCAAAGCTTTTCTGACAACCATTAATTTTTCAAAACCCCTGCATCCATGAAAACCCCCAACAACAAAACATGAATAATCAGCAATTTTTAATTTTTCATTATCTAAAACAGGCCCGACATACTGGTAAAAATAAGCACCGCAATCATAATATCTTGAGCATGAAACACTGCAAATTGCAGGGAGTGTTTTTCCATGAAAGCTCATGTCAACTCCAGTTTCAATCTCGCTTTCCTTAAAACTATGCCTTGGAACTCCAAGCCCAAAGCCAAATCTTCTGGCAATTTTTCTTAAAATTTCATAAGGCTTTATTCTCGCGCCAGTTGCTTTAATCATGCTAATTATTTTTTATTATTCTTTATAAATCTCTCTATCATCTCTGTGTTGCATATTAACATAAAATCAAGCAATTGCCCAAAAAACCACCAATTAGTGATGAAAATCCAGCAGAAGTTTTATTAAGAAAATCAGACATATTTAAACATGGAAAAAATATATTTTTTGGAAAGACTATTTATTCATCTGCCTGACATTCCTGAATGGATTTTGAAAAAATACAGAGGAAATGCAGACTCGCTCAGATTTATTTATGATAAACATGAAAAGGAATATAGTGGAGTTTTAAGAAAAATGAGGCAGCATAATGGGAGGTTCCCTCATAGCTTGCGATTAAAAATAATTAATGATGAATCAAAATTATGCACTAAAATAAGGTTTTATACTGCTGTAATGAGAAGAAGAATTAATCCTGAATATTTCACACAAAAACAGGAAGTTTCGGCTGATTCTTAGGAGAAAAAATAACTGCTTCAAGCGCGGCCTTATAAAATAAAGATAATGACTGCGATGGAAGAATTGATGAGAACTTAAGCTGTTGATTATTTTTTCTTCTTTTTCTGTAATCTTATTTATGAATTAATTTTAATGAATATCCCGTTCTTTCAAGTTGCTCAATAACAAGGTCTATCCCATCTCTGCACCCCATTAATAAAACAGAAGGGTCTTTTCTGGCTGATATAAGAGAGGAATTATAAAACCTGCTTCCAAAAGAAAATATATCTATGCCCCCGCCCGCGCGGTCCCATTCTGGAGAATAGACATCAACTTCGTCTTCAAGCTCTCTTTTTATTCTCCTCCTGCTTAGTCTTTTTCCTCCCCTAATTTTATATGCTTCAATCATTTTATCCTACAAACCTCTTATGAATCCTCCTTGGCTTTATTTTTAATTTCCCTGTTCTCCAGTTTCTTTTCATTCTTGTCATGCTTGATGGATGCACTTTTTTCCCATTTTATTTTTTCAAAGCTTTCCTCACAGGCGCAGAAATCTTCTTGTGCGTTGCTTTTGCCTTATGCCTCGCCTGTCTTGCCTCTTTTTTCTGTTCTTTCAAGCCAGCTTCAACACTTGCTTTTTCCTTTTCTTTCTCTGCTTTTTCTTCTGTATTTTTTTCTTTTTCCTGAACTTCTTTTTTCTCTGCTTTTTCTTCTGTATTTTTTTCTTTTTCCTGAACTTCTTTTTTCTCTGCTTTTTCCAGTTTTTTCTCTGCTTTTTCCAGTTTTTTCTCTTTCTCAATTTTCCATTTTATTTTTTCAGGAAATTCAGCTAATTCAGCTTCCACAACTCCGGAATCAAACTTTTTGGCTTTTACTTTTATTTTTGCAGGCGGATTTTTAATTCCCCTGAACCATATTTCCTGATTGAGCCATTTATCAATTTTTATTTTTTTCAAATCCCTTTCCTCAACTTTCATGTGCCTCGCAAGAAATTCTTTTAAAACCCTGATTGCTTTTTTCGCCCTTCTGTAGCGCGCAGTTTTCAGGCATTTTCTTCTTAATGGAATGATATACTCTCTTTCAAGTATCACTTTCTCTTCTTCCTTTTTCTTCGCAGATTCTTTTAACTTTGGTTTTTTTTCTTGCTGAAATTCTTTTTTTTCTTCAGGATTTTCTTTCTGCTCTTGCTGTCCTTTATTCTCTGGCTTCTGCTTTTCAGTTTTTTTTGCTTCTGCTTCTCTTCCATCTGGTTTTTCTACCTTTTCTTCTGTCATCTTAAACTTTTACCTCCAAGCCATTTACATTTTGTTTTAATCTTTCAACTGCTTTTTCTATTCCTTGTTTTAATCTTTCAACTGGAAAAAGTATGAATGTACTTCCGTCATATATCACTCTTAAAATAACAACTTCTGGATCAACAAAATCCACATCTCTTTTTTCAGCTAATGCCCTTGCCCCCAAATCTGCTTTAAATCCTTCATAGCCCTTTAACTGCCTTAAAGTATCAACTAATTGTCTATAGCAATCTGGATTTCCATTAATTTCAACAGGGTATTGTGCACTCACCATTATCCTAAATAATCTTTCTGAATCCTCCTTGGTTTAATTTTTAATTTTCTCGTTCTCCAGCTTCTTTTAACATGGGTTATTGCTGATGGATGGACTTTCTTCCCCTTTCCGCATTTTTTTAGAACACACCAGAATGGAGCCCATTTTGTCTGCTTTCCTGCTTTTTCAAGATGCTGTTTTTTTGATTTTCTTTTATACTTCCTCGCCATTTTATTTCTTATCCCTCCAATTTGCTAAGCGAAAGTATTCCTCAATGCCCCTATATTGTTCAACCACTCTTTCCCTGACATAATGGCATGCTCTTCCGCTGAATGTTAGGCTAACTCCTTTACTATAAGGGTAATTATCACTTAATTCCATTACATCAACATCATTGACAGATGTTGCAGAATATGGTATTATAAATATTCTTTGACCCGGCTCTAATGTAAGGCATAAACGCCCTTCTCTTTGAGGCTGGTTTCTCTGTGAGTTATTTTGCTGATTATTCATTTTTCTCTCCGGCAATTTTAATTGAATCTAAAAAATCCCTGCCTTTTCCAGTTAATCTTCTCCCGAATTGCTTTCCTGTGATTTTTTCAACAAATTCTGCTTTCTCAGCCTGCTGCAAAATAACTCTAATAATCTTACCTGAGGCTTTTTTGAATCTTGGAGGCTTCATTCCCCTGTCTTTTCTGCTTCCATATCTTATCCTTAGCCTGTTAATGCCAACAACTCCTTTGATATATAACTGCCTTAAAATTGATGCAGCTCGTTTATACCACCAATCCGCATCTTCAGGAGGCCTTTGCTTTGAAATTCCTGTCTTAACAAAACCAGCCCATTCAGGCATTTTAAACTCAGGGATTTTTTTTAAAGCTTCTGCTAATTCTTTATTGTATCCCTGAGGCTCCTGCTCAAATATTTTTCTTGCCATATTTACTTTTTATTTTATTATGGTTTTTATCTCAAAGTTTTTATTATCTGGCTCTTCTTGCGAAGATAAATCGCCACTTTGTGGCTTTAACCTGAATATTTATTAAGATTTTGATTTATAAATGTTTTTATGAACTCTTCCTTGTGCTCACACCAAAATAAGGTTATCTCAACAAATAAGATAAACTCTGCTGAAGAACAGAGGTATATGAAGAAACTGGATAAAATTCAAAAATAGGTATTGTCACTTCTGGCTCTCGACGATAAGTTGTCTCTTTTTATACAAAAAATAAAGAAAGATTTAGACTTTTGTGACACCAGCCCACCTAAATAAACAATTATCCTACTGTTTATTCAATCACCTGCTTTAGATATGGACACTTAATGCACCAGAAAATTATAGACTCACTTTTTTACGCATATACAGAGGAGTAAATTTTTCTAAAAATTCATCAATATCTTTTATGCCTTCATCATTTAGCTCTTCTGCCAAATTTATCTGCCTTCCTGATGTTACTATTAATGTAATGTCATTATTATGCGCATCTCTCAGTGACATTGAAACACGGATGCCATCACCTTTCGCTGTTGTTCTTTTTCTGAAAACTCCTTTTACTTCTGGCTCAGATATCCATGCATAAGGCCTGAGGGCGAGAATAACATTCTGAAAAACAGGATATAATGTCTGTGGATGATGATGGTAGTGCTGTGAAATAATTATTTTTCTTGGAAGCCTCTCCTCCTGAATTGCAAAATTAAGCAGTGCATCGCATAGTCTCATTTAAAAATATTGGGGTATTGGTTTAAAAAGTTTATTGTAGTAAATTTTTACTCCTTTTTCACTGCCTTCACAGATGTTGGAGCCTCTCCGCCGTGCCATGTAAATCTCGGGCGGATTCTGCAGGGGTAGATTCTTTCAGAATTATCATCTAAAACTATTGCAGAACCTGTTACTCTCGGAAGAGCATCAAGCTTTGTTTTGATGTTTTCGTAGACATATGACTGCATGATTTCATTTAATGATTTTACATCTGGCTCTGATGTAACCCTGTGGGAGATTACAACATCTGACTGAGCCATAACATCAGAATGAATTTTTCCTGGTTGCTGTGTCGCAAGAACAAGTGAAATGCCTGGCTGCCTGCCTTCTCTTAATAACTGGATTAAAGCATCTGTTGCAGGAGTTTTCCCTTCTTTTGCAAGAAATTCATGGCATTCATCTATAAAAATCCACACTAACGGCATCTTTCTTTCAGGAGTGTAATACAAATAATCTAATCCATGCTGAACTGCCTGTATTTCTTCCTGCTTTCTTGCAAGCATTCTCTCATTAAATAATTTTTTTGAAACCAAGCCGATAACCAAACCTCTTACATTAAAACTGCCAAGAGATGCATACATTGACAAATCTATTATTGTGGTAAATCCGGGGGAGATGAGCTGTTTTATCTCAGTTCCCTGTTTCTCATCAAAAATTTTCCATGTTTCAGCAGCATCAAAAAGAGATGCAGCAGAATTTTTAATTTCTTCTTTTGTGTTTTCCAGATTTAAAATTTCTTTTTTTATTTCATCAAAACCATAGCTTCTGCCCTTTAATTTTCCAATTGCAGACTCTATTGCAACAGCAGCAGGCTCTGTAAATTTTAATTCAAATAATGAAATCCAATCGTCTGTTTCAAGTTCTGAAATTTTCAATGCAAATTTATTATCAACAGGAATTCCCTTGTCTTTGTAATCCTGAAAATAGCCGAATGGGGCAAAAACTTTAACAGGAACATTCTGAGGCTCTAATCCCCATTCATTCAAAAGTTCTTTGTCTTTCTGATTTTTAAATTTCATTGTCCAGAAAATTCCCATTGTATCAAAAATTAAAGAAGAAATATTGCCTGCCCCCTCTCTGGGCAGGTTAGAGAGCGCTTCTGCAATAACACCTATGCTATGGCTTTTTCCCGAACCTCTCTTGCCTGAAATCAGAACAACATGGCTTCTTGCGACATCAAGAAAAATAGGGTTGCTTAAAGATGTATATTCCCCCATGCTTACATAGCTTTTTCCAATGTAAACAACCCCTTTTTTTCTGAAGCGTTTTTTATCTTCCTTATTTCTGCCGATTATAATATCATATGGCATATCAATATAGAGAAAGGATGCTTTTATAATTTTATGTTTTTATGATTATTTCAGAACCTTTCCTGTTTCAAGATACCAGAGGTATAAATCAAGCTCTGCGAGATTCATTTCTGCTCTGCAGGCAATATTCTCAAGGAGTTTTTCAGTTTCAACATATTTTTTTGCAGTAAGGGTTTTGGGTTTTTCAATTATTTTTTCTCTTTCAAGCAAATCCAGAATGTGAAAATCAATAATTGCAACATCTTTGTAACCAATGTTTCTCAAAAAATGAGATGCTTCTTTCATTCCCAAGCCATTAATATTTTTTACAAGCCATTTTCTCATTTCTTTCCCGTTTTTTTTCATTAAGGCGCATAACTCTGTGCTGCATTCTCTTGCTGAAACTATGTGCTTCGCCCTCTGGGGCCAGAACCTGTGCCCTGCTTTTTTTAATTTTTCAGCGAGCTCTTTCTCAGGCAGGAGAAGAAAATCCCTTCCCATTTCCTTCTGGATTTGAATGCATTTTTCTGCCTGAAAATTCGCAGTCAGCAGGCAGAAGCAAAGCTCGCTGAAAACCCTATCCTGCTTTTCTTTCCCGGTTTCCTCAAATTCCAAAAGCTTCCGGTTTACTAACTCTGATAGTCTGGAATTTTTCAGGTTCATAAGTTTCTTGACCAGATCTTCCATGTGATTATTATGGGAAATGGCTTTTTATTTTTTGCCTGCGAACTTTAAATGTAAGGAAGATTATATAATCTCAAAACTCTTTTTCCCGCGCACTGTAAGGATTTTATTATGAATTTTTTTCTTTAAATCCTTATCAAGTGTTGCAATAACAACCTCATTATTTTCTGCATATCTCACAATTCCTTCATCAACATTTTTAGCTCCAAGGGGAGTTTTGTCCAAACCCTCAATTAACTTAAGGGCAAGCTTAGCAGCTTCTTTGTCATTGTTTCTCTCGCCCTTTCTTTCACTTATGACTTTTAGTTCTTCTTCAACTTCAATGGGGATTATCCATTCAATTCTCTCGCTGAAAAGCTCATCAGCAAGATTTTTGAAGTCAATTTTTTGCCTTATGCAGGTTATTAAAAAATTTGTATCCGCAAGGATTTTCATAATATTTAGAACAATCTTAAGTATAAAAATCTGCTTATTATGCGGGTTTAATTGGGAATCTTTAATCGGTAAGATTCAAAGATGATATAATGTAAAAATATAACTTGTTCTGCTGATGATGAACTTGTACGACTTAAGATTTTTTCATCGATGTCATCATTAGGATTTGTAATTACTTTATGCTTGCCATTAAGGATTTATAGCGATTAGATTTTAAAATTAAATTTTGAAAACAGCGAGCCATCTGAATTTGTACGGGGCAATTTCCCCCGCCTTCCTTATCATAATTTTTTTGCTTTTTAGTTTTTTGTTTTTTTTAACTTCATAAAGAACTTTTTCTTTTTCTCCAAAGCCATAATAATAAATCCGGGTGCCTTTTTTTGAAAGTTTTTCTGCTGTTTGCAAAAAAGTTTCCTTCAGGTTTGGACGGGGCATGACTATAAAATCAAATTTGCGGGTTAATTTTTCAGGCAGTTTCCTGCAGTCTCCAGGAAGGATTTTAACATAATCTGCAACTTTATTTATCAGAATATTTTTTGCACCATATTTATTTGCCCTTCTGTTGAGCTCATTTGAAATTATTTCTGCTTCCTTATTTTTTTCCCTGAGTTTTTTTGCGATTATAATAGGAAAGGGCGCGACGCCTGCGAACATCACAAGAATTTTTGAATTTTCCCCTGCTTTTTTTGCAATTTCTTCCGCAATTAGTTTCCTTTCATTGCACAGTCTTGGAGAAAAATAAGTGTCATCTACGTTTAAAAAAAACCTGCATCCTGATTCAATATGGATTGTTTCTTTTTTATTTTCTCCTGCGATGAACCGGGTTTTTGCTTTTCTTAATATTCCTGAAAATTTTCCTGTTTTCTCCAAGACTGTTTTAAAAGCTCTGTTCTGTTTTAGAAATTTTTTAGAATATTCCAATTTAAAATTTTTTTTAGCATCGGGGGAAAATTTAAGTATAGCAATATCTCCGACAGCGTCATAGGGAATTTTCTTTTTTTGATTCATATAACTTAAGGGTTTTATAGATATAAAAACCTGATTGTTGCACCTTCTAAAACTTTAAATAACATACTTTCCTCTAATTTTTATGAAAGAAGCAGATAATATTTTAAGAATTTTCAGGGAAGCGCAACAGGCAATTTCCGAAAATGATTCTTATAAGATAAAGCAACTTTCCAACCAAACAATTCATTCTGCAACAATTTCGCAGGATCCTGACAATATAATCGTCGCTGTTCTTGTTTATTCTATAAGCAAGATAATTGAGAGGGAGAACTACCGGCAGATGCCTGGCTGGGGGGATTTTTATTTAGCTTTGCTGAAAAATCTCAGCTTGGCTGTAAAACAATTAGAGCAGGATAAAATAAGCGATTTCAGGGAGACAATGGGGAGAATAAGGAACTCTCTTGACAGAATTTCAGGAAATTTAAAAGATTATATAAGAGATGTTTTTTACAAGGCAGAAATTAACAAGGCATTTAAAATTTATGAGCATGGTCTAAGTTCAGAGCAGACAGCGAAACTCCTTGGCGTGAGTTTATGGGACTTGTCATCATATATCGGGCAATCAAGCATAAGCGAGGCAAAGGTTTCTGAGAGTATGCCTATTAAAACAAGAATTAAAATTACAGAGGAAATTTTTTCATGAAGCCTGGAAAATTTTTGATATTTGACGCGGGTCCGATTATCTCGCTTACAATGAATGGAATGCTTGATGTGCTTGAAAGATTAAGACTGAGATTTCACGGCGAATTTATAATAACCCCCCAGGTCAGAAAAGAAGTCGTGGAAAAACCATTAATGATAAAAAAATATGAGCTGGAAGCATTAAAAGTCCAGAATCTAATTGATAAAAATGTCCTCACTATCTCTTCAAAATTTGTTTCGAACAATGTCTTAACAAAAAAAACTCACGAGTTCATGAAAAAAGCAAACAGCATTTTTCAGGCAGACAGGCAGAATATTGGTATAATTCAGGAGGGAGAAGCTTCGTGCCTTGCTTTTTCAGAATTATGCAAATGCGAAAATGTAATTGTCGCAGATGAAAGGACTATAAGGCTGTTGGCAGAATCTCCTGAAAACCTGGGGCATCTTATGGAAAAAAAGCTTCATACAAAAATTAATGCTGACATGAAAAAGATAAATGAATTTAAAAATTTCAGGTTCATCCGCTCATCTGAACTTCTTTATTTTGCTTATAAAAATAATTTTCTTTTATTAAAAAAGAGCAAGGTGCTCCTTGATGCAGTTTTATATGCTGTTAAGTTCGCGGGAACTTCAATTTCTTCAAAAGAAATTGCCGAGATGAAAGAGATGGCAGGATAATATCCGGTAATTAATTCATTATATTTAATGCCGGTAAGGGGCTGCCCCGCGGGACTTGTTGATGACTAATGCTTTTTATAACTATTGCTTTTTGAAAATAAAGACATAACCTCAACTGCACTTTTCACTTCCTGCTGGTGCTCTTGTGAATTTTAGCATTAATTATGCCCGCCTGCTGCCAGCCCAAAAAACATAGATTTTTAATATGTAAAAAACAAAATATTTATATTGCTCAACATGGATAAAATTGAATAAAATCAGGGGGCATAGTTCAACGTCAGAATAAACGGCTCCAGAATGTATATTTGAGGGAAACCGTTTGATGAGGGTTAAATTCCCTCTGTCCCCATTTTGTCAAAATCTTTATAAATCTCTCTTTCCTAACTTTATCATGGCAAAAAGAGGCGCTGTCAACTTTCCTAAAACTCCTGCAGGGAAAAGGATGACTGCAAGGGACCGTGAGGAGATACTTATTGAGAATTTTGTCGGCTTGCAGAAAGCAATGACAAATCTTTCAATAAAATTTGAATCATTGGCAGGGCAGATTTCAGAATTATTAAAAGTTTATGAAATGTCCGCAAAAAGCCTTATTGCAGAAGGAAGCCATGAAAGTGACAAGGATATGCTCAAAAAAATCGACTCTCTGCTTGACCAAAATAAAACAATTGCAAAGGGGCTGGTTTTAATGGAGGAGAAGCTGAGGCAGAGAACGGGTCCGCAAAGTTTTGAGCCAAGAAAACCAAGACCTCTTCCGGTGATATGAATCCCTCTTTAGCTGCGCAATCACCCCTTGTAAAAACATTTACTCTTTCAGTTATAAGAGACTTCCCAATTCGTTTTCCTGCATACAGAAAAGAAAATGTAATTAATGTTGACATTATCCCGAGAGTTTCAAAAAAAGTTTTTTTTCAAAAGCCTGTTAGAACAGAGAAAATAGAGCATCCTGCAGAAATTTTGAAAAGAGAAAAGAATGATCTGAATATCCTGACAAAGCCGATTACAGTAAAGCCATCGCAGCCTTCTGTAAAGGTGCCTTTAGTTTACCAGACACCATATTATCTTAATAATCGAAATCAGGGAGAGTACGGAAAAATCTCGCCATTGCTTAATGATAACTCTGTCAGCACTATTGAATGTTCGGGTCCTGGAAAAACAATAAGCGTGATAAGGCAGGGACAGAAGCAGGTGACAAGAATATCTCTTTTATCAGATGAGATAAAAAAAATCCTGGAGAAAATTTCAAATGAAGCCCATATACCCCTGATTGAAGGCGCATTCAAGGTTGCTGTTGATAACTTTGTTATTAATGCGGTTGTATCTGATGCAATCGGCAGCAGGTTTATAATAAAAAAGACAACCCCTTATTCCTTGATTGAACCAATGAGGTAATTATTTGAATTTTAAGGCATATAAAAAAACCTCTAACTATAGAAAACTGATTATATTTTTAATAGATTTATCCATAAACTTAGCATCAATAACCTGCTTTAATTATAATTTTTTCAAATAATCTTCAAAAAATCCAAAAGCTCCAAATTCCCCCCGCAGTTCATTAATAAAACCAACCATATAATAAATATTAAATAATGGAGTTTATAAAAATTGTTATGATGCTCTAAACAGCAAATTAATCCTCTTCTTTTTCCCAAATATTTAAATAACCTTCCTGCTCTTATTTAATCATGCAAAAAACAATAACAAAACAGAAAATAGAAAAATATCTCGCGCTGACAGAAACAGCCCTGCAGAAAGCAAAGAAAAACGTAATAAAAGGAAAAGAAGCTGAGGCGGAAGAAATTATAAGCATGGCTGAAAATTACATTTCAGATTCAAAGCATTTTTTTGATAAAAATGATTTTGTAAACTCATTTGCATCAATAAATTACGCACACGGCTGGATTGATTCTGGCGCAAGATTGAAAATATTCAATGTAAATGACAGCAAATTATTTACAATATGAAACAAGATTATCCAAAACTCCCTGCCTTAAAAAGATAGTACAGGCATGGCCTGAACATGTATTCATAGATTGCTTTCCTCAAGAATTCTGCCCCAATTCGCCTGTCAATCACTAAACAGGACATTTTCGGATTTCTTGCTCTTCTTGCAGGGGTTCTTCGAAGAACTGCTCTCCATTTTGCGATGTTCACCTCTCTTTCTTGGCTATATAATGGATTCCCTCTCTGAAATATCCTGTCTCCCTCAATTAAGGACTCTAAAAAACTTTTTACATCAGAATTATTAACCCCTGGTGTTTCAGGATGAATTTCAAATTCAATAATAGAAATGCCCTCTCTTGTTTTTACAGCAGGTTTTACTGAAATTGCATTTTTTCCACCTTCCAAAAGCATACACTCGCCGTCTTCAGAAATCCTTGATTTTAATACTCTCCTGTAGTCAGCATGACTCGCTCTTTCATGCAGGTATTTTATCAATTCAGGTGTTGCGAGGGTGTAAACCATAAATTTTAAAGCAGAAGTAGGTTAAAAACAATTATTATACTGTAGAATATAAGTTTAAATATCAGGAAAAAGTAGTAAAAATATGGAAAAAAATAAAAGATGGGTGATTTCACTTGGCGGAAGCAGGATTGCACCTGATAAAGGAATTAACTATAACTTTATATATGAATTTGAAAAATTAATCAGGAAATATTCCTCTTATAAATTTGTCGCCGTAACCGGCGGTGGCGCTACAGCGAGAAAATATATGAAAGCAATAAAAAGATTTAGGAAAGGAACGAAAGAGCAGTCAATGGAAGGGATTGCAGTAACAAGAATGCATGCAGGATTTTTAGCGAGAATTTTCGGGCCAAGCGCGAATGAGCCTGACAAAATTCCGAAAAGCATAAAAGAGGTAAAAAATCTGCTCAGAAAAAATCATGTTGTCTTCTGCGGGGCATTAAGGTGGGAAAGCAGAAAAACATCAGACGGAACTGCCGCAGATATTGCAGGAATGCTAAAATGCCCATTTATCAATATTACAAATATAAGGGGGCTTTATACAAAAAATCCGAAAACAAATAAAAAAGCAAAATTTATTAAAAAAATTTCCTGGGAAAAATTCAATGAAATGGCAAAGAAAATAAAATTTAGGGCAGGACAGCATTTTGTCCTTGACCAGGATGCGGCGGAAACAATTTTAAAAAAGAAAATTCCGACATATATCACCGGAAGCCTAAACGATGCCGATAAAATTATTTCTGGCAAAAGCTACAGGGGGAGTTTAATTCAGGGGTAATATGGAGCGGATAAATGCTTGAATATCCAAAAATCATAAGATGAAGAGCAAAATAATAAACTCCAAGGCAGGAATTAATGATGGCAATGGCATTGACTTATATATAATTGACGCAGATGAGAAAACAACCAGGAGCATATTTGATTCCTTAAAACAGAAAAATTTTTCGGGGAAAATTGCAGTTATCGGAAGGGACAATAAATTCAACCGCCGGGCAGTGGAGACACTAAAGATTGACTATTTAATCTCCCCTGAAAGAGAAGTCAATGAAAGAAAAGACACATTGAAGCAGAGAGATTCTGGGTTAAACCATTTTTTGGCAAAAGAATGCGCCAAAAAGGGAATAAAAATTATAATTGATTTTGATGATATCCAAAAAATGCAGGACAGAAAAGAGAAAGCAAAAAGAATTGCGAGGATAATCCAGAATATAAAAATCTGCAGGCGGGCCAAATGCAGAATTATCATCTGGAAAGATGGAAAAGCAGATAAATATTCTATTCAGGCTTTTGGCTTTTCATTGGGGATGTCAAGCCAGCAGGTTAAAGATGCTGTTAGATTTGAATAAATAAAAATTTATGCGACAAGAATGCTTCTCTCTTCCTGCCTTTTTCTGCTCATGTTTCTGCTTACAGCCATCAGCTCCTGATACATTGCTTCTGCTCTCTGCTCTGAAAAGCCGAGTGTTCTCATAACCCCCATGTAGTCTTCGCTTGTCAGCCTGCATCCAGAGTTAATCCCAAAATAAAGATTTGTCTCTTTTGCAGCTCTTGTCTCTTCAATTAACCCATTAAGTATTTTCCCATGCCTTGGATACTGCCCTACAAATTCATCAATTGCTTCTCTCATTGTTCTTGCTTTCTCTGTCACATCATCTGTTTCAACCCTTGCATAAACTCTTTCTCCTGAATATCCTGTTCCAGGCAGTTGAATTGCTCCTGCAAGCTTTGGCTTCATTCTCTTCAGTTTTCCCGACATGCTTGAAATTGGAATGTCAATTCTGTCAGCAGCTATAAGCCCAATTATCTGCCTTTCAAGTGTTTCTGTTGTTTCCATTTTATTTTACCTCCTGATCTTGGTTTAATTAATAAAATAATGAAAAGGAATTATTTAGATTTATGAGGCTATAAATGTCACCACAATATTTATATATTTAATTCTGCTAAAAAGAGCATGGAAGAGCTAAAGCAGGCAGGGTTGACTGAGAACGAGTCAAAAGTATATCTGGCATTGATAGAAACAGGCCCGAGCCTGGCAGGAATAATCTCAAGAAAAACAGGCATGCATAGAAGAACAGTTTATGATACAGCAGAAATGCTGATTAAAAAAGGGCTTGTTGGCTATATCAAGCAGAACAACAGGCGGCTTTTTCAGGCAAGCAATCCTGAAAGAATTCTGGGAATTATAAAAGAAAAGCAGAATATTCTCATTCCAGTTATTTCAGATTTAAAAGAAAAATTTTCAAAAACAAAAGAAAAAGAGGAGACTAATTTCTACAAAGGCAAGGAAGGATTGAAGACAGTATTCGAAGACCAGCTTAACTCCAAAGAAATACTGATTATTGGGGCCAGCCCAAAAGCATATGAAATTCTGAAGTTTTATTTTAAGTGGTATGACCGGGCAAGAAAAGAGAAAAAAATCAGGGCAAGGATAATTGCAACAGACAGGAAAATAAAAAGAATTCCTCTTGCGGAAATCCGCTATCTCCCTGAAAAATATTCAAATCCTGTTGCAGTGAATATTTACAATGACAAGGTTGCGATAATACTCTGGGCTCAATCTCCTTTGGCAATTGTCATAAAAAATAAAGAAATAAGTGATGCCTACAAAACTTATTTTGAGCTGATGTGGAAAATTGCGAGAAAGTAATTGCCTCATTTAAATATATAAATATTTATAAACAACTGCACTTATCAGATATTATGAGTCTCTTAGAAAAAAGCAGGCAGATTATGAATGAATTAAAAAAAAAATCAGCACAAAAATCAAAAATATGCCGAGAAGCAGGGATGCATGATGTTTCTAAAGGAAGTTTATTTTATGTTATTGGAATAATCCAAGCAAGCATTCCTGTTCATGGATGCAGAGTTGGGATAAAAGTTGCAGGATACTGCCCAAATTGCCATACACGTTATGAAAGACCGCCAACAAAAGAAGAAACGCAAACTAAAGAATATCAAGAAATGGCAAGACGTTTAGACACCTGCAAATCAGTTGAAGAAATGCTTCATAAGCCTGTGAACATTTGATATTTTTATCTGGCAAGTTAATTATTCATAAGAAATTTTTCCACGTGAAATCGCAGCTCTCTTTCCAATGTTGTTTGCCTTAACAACTGCCTTATGAACATCTTCCATGCTTAAATTTCCAAAAACTTCTCTCATTTCTGATACATTTTCCAGGCATTGCTTTCCACAAACTGGTTCCCTGGTCAATAAACTTACGCATGGCTCACAGCATCCTGCAAAATATAGCAATCCAGTTAAGATTAGTGAAGCATACTTTATTTTCATTCTTATTATTCGTCCCCATCCTGAACTTTTAAAATTTCCTCTAAAAATGCTTTTTTTCGTTCTCCTGGGACATTTTCAAATAATCTGCCGGGTGGCTGGCTGACATCAAGTGTTTCATTTCCAGGGCAATCAGTTATGCGCTCTCTTCTATATACCCTGTTGCCTAATGGATATTTACCATTTGAAAAATCAGGAAAATTTGGTTCTGTTTTTCCTTTTTGTTGTTCATTTGCCATGAGATATTAATCATTTATATATTTATAAATATTACTATTAAGTAATAACACCCCACAGTAAGGGGGTGCAATCCGCAGTTTGCAACTGCAAGGATAGTTTTTTATACCTTTTTTATCTCATTAAAACATGAAGAAGAAATTTTATATTACAACTGCAATTGATTATGTGAATGCAAAACCGCATATTGGGCATGCATTTGAGAAAGTTATAGCTGATGCTCTGGCAAGATGGCACCGCCTGAAAGGAGATGATGTTTTCTTTCTTACTGGAACTGATGAAAATGCGCAGAAAAACGCACTTGCTGCTGGCGAGGAGGGAATTCCTGTCCAGAAGTTTGTTGACAGAAACTCGCAGTTTTTTGTGGAATTATGCAAAAGACTGAATATAAGTTATGACAGATTCATAAGGACAACAGAAACAGAGCACAAAAAAACAGCGCAGAGAATCTTCAGAAAAGTTTTTAACAAAAAAGATATTTACAAGGGAAAATATGAGGGATATTACTGTACTGGTTGCGAGGCATTTATCACTGAAAAAGATTTGGTTAACGGAAAATGCCCCGAGCATAACAAAGAGCCTGAATGGGTTTCTGAAGATTCTTATTTTTTTAAGTTAAGCGAGTATAAAGAAAAAATTGAGGGGTTTGTTAAAAATTATATTGTCCCAGAATCAAAGAAAAATGAAATTTTAGAGAGGCTTAAAAGTGAAGAGCTAAAAGACTTGTGCGTTGCAAGAAGCAGGCTTGACTGGGGGATTGAAACCCCTATTAATAAAAATTTCAAGATTTATGTCTGGTTTGATGCTTTGATAAATTATATTTCAGGCGCAAAAAAAGGGAAAAAGAGTTACTGGCCTGCTGATGTTCATGTTATTGGAAAAGGAATAAACTGGTTTCATTCTGTAATCTGGCCTGCAATTTTGCTTTCAGCAGGCTATAAGCCCCCAAAAAAACTTCTTGTTCATGGCTATCTTACTGTTAATGGGCAGAAAATCTCCAAGTCTCTCGGAAATGCAATTGACCCTGTTGAATTAGCGGAAAAATATGGAGCAGACTCAATAAGATACAACCTGCTCAGAGGGAGCACATTTGAAGATTTTGATTTTTCTGAAAGTGAACTAATCTCAAGGAACAACAATGAATTGGCAAACAAGCTTGGAAATTTAATCTCAAGAGTTTCAGCTTTAGCTGAAAGATACGGAATTGAAAAAACCTCAAATAAACTGCTGAAAAATCTCAAGTTAAATGAAATTGAAAAAAGTTTTGAAAATTTTGAACTGAATAAGGCATTAAGCCTGATTTTTGAGTTTATTGATAAGTGCAATTTATATGTCCAGGAAAATAAAATATGGGAAACATGCAATAAAAAGCAGTTATACGAATTAGCTGACTCAATTAAGGCAATAGGAATTTTGCTTTTTCCATTTATTCCTGAAACAAGCGAGAAAATTGCGAAAATCTTTAATTTTAAAATCAGCTTTAATGAAATCCCCAGGCTATTAAAAATTACTAAGATTAAGAAGGGAGAGATTTTGTTTAAGAAGATATAAAATCGCGCAACAACTTTCTTCTGAATTGCAACTTCAGATAATTTTAAGTCAATTGCGAATAATGCCCTGACTACTGGGCTGTCCATGTTTATCTTGAAAAGATTGCTTTCCCCTATTTTTCGCGTTTCTATTATTATTTCTTGCTTTATTAGTTTTGGCAATAAGTCAATAAGAGTTGTATAAGCAACCCTGCTTCCTTGTGCTATTTGGGGCAGAGAAAAATCTAAGGCGAAATTGTCCATTAAAAAGTCTCACACTCTTATCTTAGGATTGTTTCCAAGATAGTGCAAAAAAATGATTCTTTCATCAGTTAATAGCAGGAAATACCTTTATTTAAATTAGTTTATTGTAAATAATAATGGAAATTTTTGGGGATAATTTTAAAAATCATGTTTTTGTTAATAGGAAATGGAAAATTCAATTAATTTTTCAGATTGGGAGAAACTTGATTTAAGAGTTGCTGAAGTTAAGAAAATAGAAGATATTGATGGCGCTGACAAGCTGTATAAATTAACAATTGATGTCGGAGAGTTAGGGGAAAGAGTTATATGCGCTGGAATAAAGAAGTTTTACAAAAAAGAGCAATTAAAGGGCAAGAAAATTATTATTATAGCGAACTTAGAGCCGAGAAAAATGAAAGGAATTGAAAGCAAGGGAATGCTGCTCGCTGCAGGGCATGACAGGGGAAAATGCGTCTTGTTAACTTTGGATTCTGATATTGAGAATGGAAGCAGGATAAGCTGATGTATAAAATGGCATTATATTACTTCAAGTTTACCTTCTGAATAATCTTGAGAGAAATCCTCTTTTTTCCTCGACTTTTCTTCCGAGAATTTTTGCAGCAATAATTTTGTATTTTTTTGCAGCCCTGCTTCTTGGGTGTGTGTGAACAACAGCATCTCTTTTTGTCAGGGATTCCTTAACTGAGTCATCCTCAGGCACAACACCTATAATCGAGGTTTCGAGCATTGATTTTATGCTTGATAAAGGCATTTCATATTTTGCATTCTTATGCCTGGTTACTATAACCCCCTTTACTTCCTTACCCTTCTGCCTTGCAACTTTCACGGCTTTTAATGCATCTGTGACAGCAGGCATTTCGGGATTTGTAACAATAATCACCTCATCTCCTGCTTCTAATGTAGCAATTGCCTCTTCCCCAAAGCCTGCAGCAGAATCAAAAATGACAAAATCAGAGATTTTTTTAAGCTCCTCTGCAATGTAAGGGAGTTTTTTTGTGTTGAATTTTGTCAGCTCTTTAACACTTAAAGAAGAAGGGATAATTTTTGTTCCAGAAGAGTGCTCGTAAATTGCGTCCTCAATATTTGCCTTTCCCTTTAATACATGGTTTAAAGTTACAGGGACAATCGGTGCTCCAAGATGAACCCCTATGTTGGGGGTATTAAGATTGGCATCTACAATTATAACCTCATTATCCATTTTATTTAATGCTGCACCAAGATTAATTGCAGTTGTTGTTTTTCCAACACCGCCTTTCCCTGAGACTATTGAAATAGATTTTCCCATTTCTTTTTTTTGCCATTTACCTTAAGATGACTTATTTATTAATGTCACTTAGAAAGAAGGTGCTTAACTTCGCTTATAAATCTTTCGAGTACTTCAGAATATTCTTTGAGCCTGCCCATGTTAATTTCTGTTATTTTCCCCGGCTCAATGATTTTAAGAGCAACATTTTTCCTGAACTCGCCTTCTCTTGTCTTGTTTAATTCAGGTATTCTCCTGAAAAATATGTAAAGAGAAACAGATTCCTGGACTGCTTTTTCTTTTTTAAAATATTTCTGGATAAATTCTATTCTCTGTTTCGGGCTGTTTGGTTTTGAGGGGATTTTCTTTTGCCTGACGCCTTTTTCAATAATAGCATCAAAGCTCATTTCAATCATGCTCCTCCATCTGCTTATAAGATTCAAAATCACATCGCATGTTTTTGTATACTTAAGGCTTACATAAAGCAGATGATCTGCACTAGTTTTTTCTTTTAATATCTCTGAAATCATTTATCTAAAACCTCTTTGGTTTACAAGCTGAAATTAAAGGCAAAATGCCTTTTTATATTTTTATATGGTGCGTGAATGGCATCACTAAACAGTTATGCAGTTGTTTTAATAGTATTATCAAGCCCCGCAAGGACTTTTCTTACAGAAGAAAGAAATATTTTTACCTTTTCAATATCAACAGTTTCATACTCCTCTCCTAAAAGCATAACGAACTTGTCTTTTTTTACGAATTCCACTGAAGCTGACTTATGTTTTTTTATTATATCAAGAATCTTCAGGAGGTTTTTCAAGTCCTCCCTTTCCATATATCTTGGAGCTATCTTCTCAACAAAGGTTTTCATGTTTCTCGCGGGGTCTCTGTATAAAGATACCCGCTTAAAATCAGACTCATAATACAAAAATGCCTTTATTAAATTTGAAACAGACTCTGACAATTCATTTAAAATTTTAATTATAAGCCTGTTTTCTTTTAAAAGAGTAAAAGTTATATATGCCATGTGGTCTGCTGTCTTGAAATGCCTTCTTGCTTCTTCCATGCATCCGGCGAATTTTTCTGTTTTTTGCATATCTTAGCAGGGGGAAAGAAGTATATAGAGATTATTGTGATTAACTTAACCCCATTATTGCTTCGGCAATATCGCCGTTTGCATTTTCAAGGGCTCTTTTCGCTTCATCTTCTGGTTTATTAGTTTTCTGCATGACAATCTCAACATCCCCATCTGTAAATTTTTGTCTGCTTTCTGTTCTTGATTCTCCTGAAATCTGAAATGTTTCATTTCCCTGCATTTTGACTTTTGTAACAGAGGGCTCATCAATGACAATATTTTCATCTTCCATTTCAATTATAACTCTTTTTGCATCCATTGGAACATGGGAGATTCCCATCTGCTTCATGACTTTTTCAACCTGCTTTGCATTGATTTTTCCGAACATTTTCATTAAAAGCAGTTTTAGTTTATAAACTTTTATGATGGTATGGTGCCCAAAAGGGGCATTAACTTTTTCCCGCCAGTGTTGTTGATGCTGCTCTCACTTCGCGGATTGCCATTACTGATTATACTGCAACATAGAATTTGTGGATACAATGACAGATTTATTCTGCTATTCTGCAGGAGATTCTGAAAATTG
>Ga0172363_10000629_pt1 | contig 27310 bp, 27 predicted proteins | sample LakKivs2_kivu2a2_FD_114541 | JGI IMG/M metagenome (GOLD analysis project Ga0172363, IMG submission 114541) | Sediment microbial communities from Lake Kivu, Rwanda - Sediment s2_kivu2a2 | ecosystem: Environmental > Aquatic > Freshwater > Lake > Sediment | place: Rwanda: Western Province, Lake... | reverse complement strand
CCATTTTATAAATACAAACAGATATCCTAATCATATTTATAAATACTTTCTTTAAATCAATTTTTATAAAATCTGGTTTTAAAGAAAAAATGATAACCTATTTTAACCCATTTTGTCGAACAGCACCACGTGTTATCTTTGGATTAAAAGGTCGTAATGTATTTCAATCTACAAATAGCAATGCAACCACTACAAATACGATGAACCGAAATAATATCTTTTTAACGTCATTTTCAGGGGCATGCACTATTTCAAACGCTAATCAATACACAAATATGACTTTTATTATTGTTCGTAATCCTTCCACAATTACTTATTCCAGCACAAGCGCACCTCCTCCCTGGAAAATTGTAGGAAATAATGGTCTTTATGTTTTTGATGGAGTGGCTGTCACCGCATCAACAGGTGTATCATTTACAGGTGGTGAAGTTATTCTTGAATTTGATACTCTTGATAATGATAATGTAATTGCGGACCTAAAAGAAAAAAATATCTATTTCACTCCGGATGATACCTATTTAGTCGCCTTTTATACCACATTATCCGGGACAAATTATAACGTTCAAGCATCTCTATCCTGGCAACTTAACTTGTAGTCGGGTATTTTCGAAACCCTTTCATTAACTCCGGATCCATTACCGGCTCGATTAAATAATTAAAATTATCATAATAAGCCACTGATTTTTCCGGAAATTTCGCATCCATATAAGCCATCATATAACTTAATGTCGAATTTGTTAAACAATGATGAGCGCATTTCGTTGCCGCATATAAACAAACCTCCACATCATCGTCCAAAAATACATACGTCAAACCTATCTTCTCCCATACCGATGGTTCTAAATATTTCTCTAATTTATCACGATTCTCCGAGCAAATCATCACATGAGTTAAATTAGGATACTCCATTTTTAACGTCTCACACGCTTTAACAATACTCATCTTATCAAATAATATCACATCTCCACTATCTGCCGGCGAACCTAATCGTATATGAGCCGAAATTGTATCTTCATAAGGTAATTTAGGCGCACGGTCAATAATGAACTCTGAAAACCGCATCCATTCAATAAACTCTCGACGTCCATATTGATGATACTTATAATGGAAAAACCAACCCGAAAATACAAAGATATTTGTCTCCATATCTATCTTTCTCATCAATAACTCCAAATTCCAATCATGATAACCCGAATCGTGTTTCACATATGAAACACAAACATCTCGATCTCGTATCGACTTCTCATCATCATAAGGCAAATTAGGAAAAATCTGACCGAATGTTAATGCCTTCTTCCTTGGATGCCCTCCAAACGCAGGTGCTCCAAACACCTGGTCGTTCCATATCCTCACAGAAAGTAAATGATCGATTCCATGACGACGTGCGTATTGATATAAAAAAGATAACTGGAATAAATTATTTCCAAAACCATCAACCAAGATAATAGAAAATCGCATTTTCTATTACAAATGATTTAATTTCATCATTTAAACGATTTCAACCTTCACATCTTTCACATATAAAGGATTCTCATTCATCTCTATATCACATTCCTGATTTAAAACTCTTACCACATTCCTCGTTCGTAAAACAATCAAACGGGAATCAACTGGAAACCATTTCGTTCGATTCACCCAATCCAATACTCGATACTCATTCCAATCAGCCAACGCCCAACGTTCCGGAATAATTAAACGCACTCGATAACCACATTGCGAAAAATGCCATTCAATAAAAGCATTTCGACGATTATTATGCCCGAATAACATAATATGTGTCCGATCTTTTGGCAAATCCCAATATTTACGAACTAATTCATATTGATCTTCATCTGGATCTAATAATATCGCTAAGGCATTATGCTTCATTTCTGTTTAACAAAGAAGAAAACACTTATTTTAGAACGCAATATTCTGGATAAAACATTGTATCAATTGAATTATGAAGATTCTGTTTGATAAAGTCTATTGCGGGCTTCCCAATAGGATATTTGGTTGGTGGTCTATATCCTTCCATTTTCACTTTATCATATTTTGTTTCTAAACCAAATTGACGAATCAATTGTTCGACATCTTCCAATAATCGCTCCTGACGAATAATAAAATAATTCTTCACATGATATCGTAAAGCATATAAATGTTCGTGCTTTTTATTACGTAAGTCAATCAAATTATCTGCTTCTTCAATAAAATAATTTTTTGTTATTGGATCGAAACTCCACGAATCATGACTTTTTTTCGTTTCATATGAAACATGTTTCTTTCGAATAAAATTAAAAGTTGAAGAACAATCACACTCTGGCATATGCCAAGGTTTATTCTTCATATCACTCACCCAATCATGAGGATTACGTATAATAATCACAAATAATGTATGATCCGCATCGTGTATAGAACGATTCATTTCTGTATCTGTCGTTGTATTCTTTCGACCACGAGGCTCAATATCTTGGATATACCAATGTTTATAACCATATTCACCCGTAAAGGGAATTTTCAAATTGGTTTGGAGACACTTCAATAAATAATTTGTTCCGGTTCGTCTCTCCCCAAAAATTGTAAAATTTGTAATCATTCTGTTTAAATGTTGATTTTTTTTAATTACGTTCGAACACACACCTTTTTTTCTTGTTTTTTACTAATTATGTATCAATTTATTTATTTATGCGGAGGTCTTGGTAAGCAGAAATTTAGCACCGGTCTTTTCCATAAACCACTCAATAACTTATTTGGAAAACCTATGTTCTTCTATACTTTACCACAAGTATCTAAATTATATGTCGTTTATAATGAAATCTTACAAGACCAAAATCTATCAGCAGAAATCTCAAAAACGTTCCCCCATAAAAATATTCAATACTATCAACTCCCCTATATCACACGAGGTCCATTAGAAACTGCCTATCTTGCCGTCAAAAATCTATCATTAGACCCGACTCTCCCCCTCATTTTTATTGATAATGATAATATTTACGATTTTCCCGAAAATATAAATTGTGGTTTTCCATTTATTGCTTATTCACAAGGAACGCATCAAGATTCCTCTTTTATCTGTTTTGATGATAGCCAAAAATTAATTGATATCAAAGAAAAAGAATTTATCTCCAATTATTACGCTATTGGCGTATATGGGTTTCCCAATCTTACCTACTTTTTAAATAAAGCAAAAGAAACCATTCACCATAATATCATGTCCTATCACGAATTCTATTTCTCTAATCTCTTTAAATTCCTTTTATCACAAAACCAAAATATTCAAACAATACCATTTAAAGAACCAATTCATTTAGGTTCGCCAGTCCAGGTAATTGAATCATTTCAGCAAAATCCACATTTATTTCAAAAATTACGTATTTGCTTTGACTTAGATAATACATTAGTTAGTTATCCCAAAGTAGCGAATGATTATACAACATGCGAACCTATTCAAGAAACAATTGATTTTTTAAGACGTTGTAAGGAGATGAATCATACGATTATTATACATACGGCGAGAAGAATGAAAACACACGGAGGGTCTATGGGGAAAGTGATGGCAGATATTGGTAAAATTACTTTCGATCAATTAGACCAATTTAATATTCCTTATGATGAAATCGTTTTTGGAAAACCGGAGGCAGATTTTTATATTGATGATAAAGCAGTCAATCCATTTGTGCCAGAATGGAAACATTGGATAGGATTCTTAGATGAAAAAATCCATAATAAAATTATCAATCAACTGCCAACGAATAATATCAATTCAATCATTCGTATGAATGATAATCGTATTCATAAGAAAGGTCCTACTCATTTTATGAACGCACAAGCATCTTATTTAGAACAAATCACACATTTACCAAAAATACAAAATATGTTTCCAACTCTTTTTTCTTGGTATCGAGACGGAGAAACAACTATTTTAGATATGGAATATTTACAAGGTGTTCCTATTTATAAGTTATATCAAGAAGGATTATTAACCAAAACAGTTTTATTAAGAATATTCGACCAATTAGAATTGATACATCATACATCCTACGAACATGATATTGATATTCGAGAACAAGTTTATCAAACATGGTATGACAAACTTGAAACTCGTATTCAATCTTCATCATTATATGATGATTTTCAGGAAATTGCGAAAGAAATTCTAATCAATGTGAAAAAATATTGTGAGACGATTCCAGAAGATAATTTGGTGGATATTATTCACGGAGACTTTTGGTTTAGTAATATTATTTTAACATTTGAAGATGAATTGAAGTTTATTGACCCTCGTGGAAAAATAGGTGATATGATTACTTTAAGTGGAGACCGTTATTATGATTATGCCAAGTTTTATCAATCGTGTTTAGGGTATGATTGTATTTTACACGAAAAAGATTTTCCCGATAATTATATTGAAATCAAAGAAATCACAGAGGATTGGTTTCGGCATAAAAATGTTGATATTATGATGTTGAAGTGGCTTACAAAAGGATTAATTTTAGGAACATTTCCTTTTATCAAAGAAATGACTTTCACAATGAAGTCTCGTTTTATTGACCTTTTAAGAAATGTTTGAAAGAAGTAATGTTTTGTCGAAAAGATTACATCCATGATATTGGAAATATCGAACGTCTTATTTGGGACTTGCCAGATTTAACGGATCGAGATAAAGTATTAGTTCAATTACGATTTAAACGTATTGGCAATTACGTGAATAAACATTTTCGTAAAATTAGCCGATATTATAATTGGACGAAGGTATTTGTGATATGTGCGGGTGTTGTGAATCCTGCTATATTAAGTATTCAAAAGGCAGATAGTAGTGAGTATTTGTTTTGGATTGTTTGGGGATTACAATTAGCGGTATCTCTTACAACGGCGATTCAATCCTTCTTCAAATGGGATAAGAAATATTATTTGTTCCATAGTTATCGAACAAAGATTATTCAAGAAATGTGGCTATTTTTAGAATTAACCGGACCATATGCCGATGATAATGCGACTCATAAAGAGAAATTAAATGATTTTTTATTACGTATAGAAGTAATTTATCGTAAATTAAAGGATTCCAGTTTAGAAATTGAGAGTCAAACAGAAGAAGAACGAAAAGGTAAGGTAAATAAAAAAACAGAAGACGAACATTCCGGATCAGAACAAGGCGATATGCGACAATTTAAGTTTCGATCGGAACGGAAAGAAATATCTCCTATTCCAAAACCACAGTCTTTCCAAATTAATCAATTAAAACAAACTTTCAATCAAATCCTGCCTTTAATTGCCAATTTAGATAAAAATAGACAAATACATTTTGAAAAAATAAAGAAATTTGAAACAAATAAATTATCACTGACTTCCATTGAAAGAAATGAATTAAATGATAATCAAATCAAATATGAAAATATAGAAAATGAGTTAGAAGGGTTAGAAGAAGAATTAGTGAATACAGTAAATCGTCTTTTTATTCCTGTTGGAGAATTACCTGAAAAAGTAATTTTGATGATTACAAAAATGATTCAAAAATATGAAATCAGTTTAGAATTGAAAAATAATTTACTTACCAGATTAAGATGCCAAGTAAATGAAGTTTAATAAGAATGCGTTAAAATTTCATAAACATAAAATGATATCATCACACCTGGAATAGCTCGAAGAGAACGATAAGAAGCACCTTTCCATAAAGCCATTATCCCTTCCTCTTTGATAACATTCCAAAGACAATGTGGTAAATTGTGATATTTACCAGAATAATTTGTTTGTAGTCGAGTTTGAGCCACATCGAAAGGGTTATTTATTAAGCAGACAATACCACCACCGATTCCACCAGCGACCGCACTTGTCAAAGAATTTTTTGGCATTTCTTTTGAATCCTGATTTTTGATCTTTGCTTCGAAAGAATGAAGAGGACGAAATATACGATGATAAAAAGTAAAACGAAGACCAAATGTAAGTGATTCTTTCATACAAGTGCTGGATAACCCCCGGTAAAATCCACTTATGCCTTTTTGTTGATAGATCTGTTTCGTAGATTGAAATAATGATAATTTTTGTTGATGTTGCGTTTGATGATAAATACTATTCATTTTAATATTATCGGTAAAAGAGGAAACGGTAACAGCAGTTAAAACACCGGCGACACTTCCTGATAAAAAGTTTTGTAAATCTGGATACTTTGTCAATAATTGATGTTTTCGTAATAAGTAATGTGTTTGTTCGTATCCAGCAAATTTAAACATAGACCGAGGAATAGAGCCAATTAGTAAAGGCGTCATTCCACGATAAAATCCAAATAAACCCCAGTTTTGATAAGTTTGACGACATATTTGACGAAATCCGTAATAGTTTCCTTGAAATTGAACTTGACTTTTAATGTATTCGGTAGGGTAAATTGTAATAAGAGATGCTAATCCGGAAAGCCCTCCGGCAATAAGAGTTCGATAGGAATCATGACCTTTGTAATTCATCGAAAAACTCTTTTTGTTGTTGAATTTGTGTGAATAACGTAGGAATTTGAAAAGACAATGAAGAAATAAGAGATTTATTAACAACGGGTGTTTCCAGCGGTTCGACTCTATTATTGAGTTGATAAACTTCATTTATCATTTTAACGAGTTCATATTTGGATACAATTTCAGGACTAACTAAATGTTTAACACCTTTCCAAAATAATTCCTTCTCCATACATTGATGGATAACCTTACCAACTTGGAGACAAGTTAAACCATTCCAAAAATGATGTGTATATCCAGAAATCGTTTTACCCTGATGACTGCGAACCCATTCTAATAATGATTTTTTTCCAGTTTGTTCTTCACCAATAATAGATGTTCGAATTACCATCGCATCGGCTGGTTCTCCACAAGATTTACTTACGCCATAAATATTAATTTCTGTATGAGGTGAGTTTTCTTGATAAGGTCCTTCTTTACCGTCAAATACACAATCTGTGGTAATATGAATCAGGCGAGATGAATGTTGATATACGGTTTCTTGAAGAAGATGTGGAAAAATAGAATTAACTTGAATAAAATGATGAGTTTGATCTTTGACGGAATACTTTTGTGGGATTAATCCAATACAATTAATGATAATCGTATTTTCATCCCAATCTTTTGAAATATGATGAAGATTGGATGGAGAACAAGCATCAAAATCTTGACGAGTTAATCCAATCACATAGTAGAACTTTGAAAGATACAAAAACAAAGTTCTCCCTAACATCCCATTGCTTCCAAAAATAACGATTTTAGGATTCATAATAATCAATAAGATAATTTTAAAATTAAAAATATCTATACTTTGATAAATGGAAAAAATCGTTCATTTTATCTGGGATCTCAATCCGTTATCATTTTTTAATTATATAAGTGTTGTTTCTTTTATCAAATATCATCCTGATTGGAAAATATGGATATGGAGAATAAATCATATATCACCAAAAACATGGACTACGAAAGAACATCAAATAGATTATAAAGGACCTAATTATTTTCCTAAATTAGAATCACATCAACAAATTGTTTTAAAAGATATTGATGATCTAAAACCATTATTTCCATTTATTGAAAGAAAACAATTAAAAGGAGTTCATTTATCAGATTATTCAAGATATGCTATTTTATCTGAATATGGAGGTGTATATAGTGATTTTGATATAATATATTTAGATACTATTGAAAAACATATTGAAATAGATGCTAATTTTGTAATACCATATAAACTTGTTGGAAAATATTTTCCAATTGGTTTTATTTATAGCCAAAAAAAATCAATTACTTTAAAATATATATTAGAATTATGTGAAAATAATTATAATCAAAAAGAATATCAATCACTTGGTAGAAAATTATTTAATAACCAAATTTTTACAAAATTAATTTCATCTACTCATCATCTTATAAGTTTGAATATGACAAATTTTTTTAAAGAAAAAGTTCATATTATTCCTGGATATACTTATTTAAAATATGATTATATACAAATAAAAAAATTTTATGAGCCAGGATGGAAAGGTGAAAATTTAAAAGATTGTTTTGGAATACATTGGTTTAACGGATTACTTGAATCAAAAATATATCAAAATGACATATCTTCTAAAATTTTCAAAAATGTTGCAATGAATCGTATTATTCAACCCTATTTACAATATCAATAATTATTACGGTAAGCTTCTTGAACTCCTGCTTCTGTTGCTCTTTTTATACTAAATTCGTTCATCTTCATCTTGATATCTTCTGTATCAGTTGGTAATGGGCGGAAAAAAGCACGTGTCCGTTTATTTTGATATTTATCCTGTTCCTCACTTAAATAGGAAATTGTTAAGAAAATACGTTTGGATAATTTTGAACCATGTGATGGTTCTGGATTTCCATGCCATGAATTATCAGTATTTGTAAAGAAAATAGCCCTATTGAATTGAGGACTAATACTTACTATTTTATGATGTAATTTTGCGTCATCTACTTGTGAATTATCCCCAGACCAAATCTCTAATTCACAACCAAAATTATTATTCCAACAAGAACTTAAATAAATTCCAAATGTTAATGCTTTCTTTTGTCCGTTCTTGGGGTGAATTCCCGCATCCACATGAATTTTCAAAAAGTCTTTTTCATCATATGTATGAACTCCCCAATAGTGTTTATAAGAGTCTAATAATAATTGAATTCCTGTTAATTTTGATAATGCTTGAACCCAATCTGGGTGGGTAAGATCATCAAAAATTTTTTGAAGATTTGGTGTTAAATCATTTTTATCACGTAAAGTCCATTTTTGTTCGAACATATTATCATAACGATCCCATTTTGTTGAATCCATATTTAAAATTTCTTGTTGTGCCAGATATGCCAAATCAGGAAGAATCATACGGTCTATTATACCAAATGGATATGGTGTTTTAGATTGATATTCTTGTGAGTCGATTTTTGATATTTGTTGAATCATATAATCGAGATTTATACTGGGAAGTGGAATGGTGAAGAAATGAATAGAAGATAAATATCCAAGTAATTCTTCTTTACTAACCTGGTCGAGACCACTATGATAATGGAAATAATTTTGTTCGTCATAAAAATTTAAATAACTAGGAGTGATATGATAAAAATTGTCATATTCAATTGTGCGAATAGCCTGTGTTTCATTGATAAGAGATTCGTGAATTTTTTCACCAGACCGCAATCCACTAATTTTTATTTTTTTATTATATTTTTCGGAGAAAAGTAAAAATAAATCTTGAATCAACATTGCTTTTAATTTTGGAATACAAATCTCACCACTTTTTCCGTTTAAGATTGCGTGTTCGATTAATTGAACGGATTCTTCGAGGGTCATAATGAATCGAGTCATTTTGTCGGATGTCAATGTTAATTCTTTGTAATTAGGGTCTTGACATTTATTTTCTAAAATAGGGATAATGCTACCACGAGAATTTAAAACATTTCCATAACGAACACAGACAAATTTAATAGTAGAGATATATTTTGATTTTTCAACCATCAATGCTTCACAAATGCTTTTACACATTCCATAAACATTTACAGGAGAACATGCTTTATCAGTAGAAATGAAACATACTGTTTTTAATTCTTGAAGTTGGTCTAAATTTGTTTCAATCGCATCTAAGACATTTTGAATTCCAATTATATTTGTATTCAAACTTTCATTAATTTCGTATTCACAATGATCAATATGTTTAAGAGCAGCAGCAATGATGATGATATTGGGTTTATGACGAAGTAGCGTTTGTTTAACTTTCACAGAATCACGAATATCACCAATTACATTTTTGAGTTTAGGAGATTGATAGTGAAGTTCCATCGACCAATGTTTATTTTCATCACGAGAATAATTTATAATTTCATTATAAGGAAGATAAGTTTTAATTAACTGATTACCCAGAGAACCTGAACCACCAATAATGAGTATTTTATTATTGTGAATCATTCTGTTTGTAAATAATAAATTAGTTTTATTTACAAAACGCAATTTTTTATTAATTTGTTTGTTTTGATTGATTGATTTATCCACCATTCTTTTCTCTGTTCTACTGAATTATTATGTAAGTAATGTGGTATTTGATTGGTTTGTAAATAATTTATTACAGAATCAGTAGCATCGTTTGCTATAAAAAAATACTCATTATCAGTCATATCTGTATATTTCAATAACTGTTCATGAACAAATTTTAACCAAGATACACTTCTATAAATTAATCCAACATAGGAAATTCGAACCATTTTATTAATATTTGATTTTTTTTATAATTAAAAAACGCACAAATAATTTTTTTTTCTAAGTTTAATTAAAAAATGGCAAAAATGCCAAAAATTAGTATTATTATGGGTTATTATAACCGAATCGAACAATTAACTATTACATTAGATTCTATTCAAAAATCAAGTGAAGTTAAAAATATAGAAGTAATTATTATTGATGATGCGAGTTCTGATAATCATATTATTCCAAAAGAATTAATTGATAAATATACATTTGATATAAAAGTATGGAGAGTCCCGATTCATTTAAAAAAATGGAGAAACCCAGTCATTCCATATAATTTAGGATTTGAAATGGCAAAAGGGGAATGGATTATTATTCAAAACCCAGAAGTATGTCATGTAGGAGATATTTGTCATTATGTTACTACTCAAACAAAACCTGATAATTATTATGCTTTCAGTGTATTTTCTCTTCTCAATAATGATATTAATCAAATTGTAAAAAAATATAATTCAATGGAAGACTCTTATTCAAACATAGTTTCAAAATTAGGAAGTGAGATAAAAACTTCTTCTGGGTGGTATTGCCATAAAGATTATCGACCAAAAGCACTTCATTTCTGCACTGCTATTCACCGTAGTAAATTAGATATTGTTGGTGGTTTTTGTCCCAGAATGAAAGATGGAGTTGATTATGATGATGATGAATTTCTTTTACGTGTATCACGTGTCTGTAAGGTTTTTCATGTATGGGATGTTGAATCAAAATGTTTTGGAATCCATTTATGGCATCCTAAATTCGCTTACCAAGGAGATCAAAATATTATTCAACAATGTCGAAATAATAATATAGCAATCTATCAACAAAGTGTTAATAATCCATTATTCATTCAAGCAATTCGTTCAAGATTTCTTCCCCCGGTTGATGAATTAATTCACATCTCAAACTCTTCGTTTCATTCAAATTAAATTAATTATTTGATATTTCAACATGAAAACAGTTGTTTCTATTACTGGGATTCGTCCCGATTTTATTCGTATGAGTGAAGTTTTCCATAAATTAGATGAAAATTTTAATCATATTATGATTCATACCGGTCAGCATTATGATACCTTTTTAAGTGATAGTTTCTTTCGAGACTTAAAAATTAGAAAACCAGATTTTCAATTATCCACTGGAACTCAATCCTCCAATCATTACCAACAATTATCATATTTATCCACTCACGTTATTAATTGTTTAAAAGATAATCATATTCAACCCGATGTTATTCTCTTTCTCGGTGATTCTAATACATCAGCCGTTTCATTGCCTCTTAAAAAAGAGGGTTATATCATCGGGCATATTGAAGCAGGAATGCGTTCTTATGATAGACGTATGTTAGAAGAAATCAATCGAACTGTTTGTGATATCTGCACGGATGTTTTCTTTGTATATCACGATGATTATAAACAGAATCTGTTGAAAGAAAACATTCATCGTCCTATTTACATTGTTGGAAATACAGTTGTTGAACCCTGTTTGAAAATAGCAAATCAATTAAACCTCTTCCAACAAGAAAAACGCAAAGATATTATTTTAATGGATATTCATCGTCCCGAAAACTTTCAATATCCAAATCGTCTCACCAATATCTTCCGTTTCGCTAACTTACTGATTCAACATTATCAATTACCCATAAAATGTCTCTATTTCCCCCGACTGAAAGTAGCACTTCAACAATTTAATATTCAAATCGACCAAGTAGAAATGATTCCCTTAATGACTTTTCCTGATTATTTAACCACAATCTATCATTCTAAAATTCTCATATCAGACTCGGGAACCGGTCAAGAAGAACCCGCTCTCATTCATACACCCGTTATTGTCCCCAGAGATTTCACTGAAAGACCACAAAGTTTTCAGGGGAATTGTAGTATTCAACTGAAAGTAGAAGAAGATTTAATATTCCAATTTCAAAAGATTGAAAAATGGATTTATGATTATGAAAATAAGAATCTACAAATTGATACAACCTGGCTTGGAAATGGCAATACTTCACAAAAAATTATTGATGGATTAATTGATTTTTTAAATTAAATACCATATTTTCCCTTGATATCTACATCACGTGAAACTTTCATAATTCCTCTATCGGCAAATTGTAATGGTCCAATAGGTGTCGCCGGTCTATAATCTCGTTCGCACAGTATTCTCGGTGCTCGATACCACGCTAAGTTTTGCGTCAAACGATTCATGGATGGTGATAAACTTGGATCATCTCCCATCTCTCGCCAGTTCGCTCCTTCCTGTCGATTTAAAATAGCCTCAAATTGTGATGGCACATAAACTTGCGTCATACCAAAAGCCCATTTGCGACGAGGCTCTATCTCATTCACCATTCCCAAATACCCATGATGTGGAGTATTTCTCAATTTTTCACTAACTGCTTCTAACATCACCCCACACGCTTCATCTGGCGAATTACGACCCAAATCACCAGAAGGACATACTATCTCACTATCAGCGGGATTTACCCAATAAAACATAGCACGCACATCTGGATTAGCCCCTAAATAAAACATCCACCCTCCTTCTATTGGGACTGCTTGATATCCGTAAGAACGTAATGTGTTTGTTAAAAATAATTGACCCAATGCGTCTTCATCTCGTTGATAACAGAAAAACTCTAAAACACTATCCCACGGTATTAAACCAGCATGACGAATCGTTCCTAATAATGCTGCACCCGATACCCACGCATTCACACCAAACATATCAAATAAATAAGTTAAATCACAAGCCATTTGATAGGTGCAGATAATTGTGCCTGCTGATGTTGTCTGCTCCGGATGTTGGTCTGGATGCATTTCGTCTTCACTAAATATTTGAAAAGAACTTGGTTTCTCCTTTGGATAAGAAATAGAAATCTTCTCTGGCTGATTCTTCTCATAAAATAAATATCCTAAACCCAATATGGTCGCACCCCCTATTGCCATTAATGTCTTCTCCATATCTAACCTCTTATAAGATTTTTAAGTTCTTCTAAATTCGTATCACTGATAGCACTTCATCTCGTTTCTGTTCCTCTGCGTTCAATTTGATCTCATTTAACATCTTCTCACGACGTTTGATATCCCATTGTGGTAAATGTAGCAATAATGTTTTATGTTCCCACTTGCTCGCTGTCCCGACATCACATGGTGGTTCTAATACAGATGTTGGTATTAAACTATTCGACCAATTACGTTGATTCCACCATTTCGTCCAGGGTTTCGCCATCATTTTTGGTATCCAATCGGTTGCTTGAAATTGTGGAACATCTGGTAAAACTGATATAAAATTTAATAGAGGACGATAAGCATTCTCATCTCGTTCTATCTCAATCACATCATCTAAATACTCTTTTTGATTCACATTTGACATTAACCAACGAAGAATTTGACTGGGAAAAGGTGATATGGGAGGCTCATAACTATTCCGCCACGATGGAGGACGATGTGTCATATAATATTCCAAATTATATTGTAAAGTTCCTAAATAGTCTTTTGATGATGGAATAATCGGTTCAAAAGGATGAATTTGTAGATGAATTTGTTCTAATTCATTTTCCATAAATCGATTCCTTTTTATATTTGTTATTTTTTCAAGATTTTCGTATAATGGTATCATAATGGGAGACCAAGGATGTTCGATATTTGTAAAGTCAAGATGAGTGATCCATTCATCAAAGGTGGGTGTTTTATTATCACGAGGTTTTTGTTTTCCTTTTTGTAATATCATCTTTATATATTGGTTCATCCAGGACACTTCGTGATTGGCTAAATAACTGAATAAACCAACTAAAACCCGTAAATTAAAAGTCCAACGATTTCGAATTGGGTTTCGTTCAATTAAAGAATGAGTGCCACCTGTTATATCTAAACTATATCGATAGGCGGATTGAATATAATTTTGACTATCACGCCACGTGCTTGGTAAAAAGAAAATTGGTTTGATAAAATCATTTCCTACAAAAAATGTTAATGCTTCTTGATCTCGAAACATTGCTGTATCATCCAATTGAATATCTCGAAGTTGTTGTCGCACTGTTTGGATATAATAAGAATACATCTTGGGTAAGTCTATTACCATAAACTCTGGGAGTGATGAACGGTTCATTCCCCATACTTTGCTTAAATGTTCTTCAAAGCGTTCTTCCATTTCTCGCAAGATATAAATGTTTCGGGGTCGTAGAGCATAGGGTAAAACTAATAAATCGGCATCTTTTGAAATGAGATAAATATTGGTTTGAATGTTATTGACGGGAATTTGTTTGGAAATCCATTCTAATATTTTTTGTTCGGCTTCTCCCGGTGTAAATGGTGAGTCATAAATTATTTCTGGAATTATTTTTTTATATTTGGATAATTCTTTTAATAGAAATTGATGGAGTTGAACGTAAAAGGAAGAGCCGGGTGTGAATTCCATCGTTGTAAATTCTTTTTCAGTCGTTTGATTGGGGTTTTTATCAGGGATATATGGAAGACGAGGTTTTTTGGAGACAGGTGCTTCTATTTGTAGAAAAGACCACCAAGAACGAGTTAAATATCGTGCGGCACGACGTGCTCTTTGTTCTGCCATTTTTTGTTGCGGAACAACTCCATCCATCGCAATATAGAGAACTTTTTTAGGAGTGTAATTGTTTATGATTCTTTCAAGATTGATGGCAATATTTTGGAGGAGAGCATTTGAAAAAAGGTTATAATTTTGAGGATTATGAAATTTGGTAGTTTGATGAAAACAATTATAAAGAATGGCGTTAAAGTCCCAAGTTAGAATATCAATGGGATAAGGTGGGTTCGGGTGAATAAATTCGGGGTGATTTTTTTCGATTTGTTGGAAGAATCCAGGAATCCCCATTACCTTACTTGTTCTGTATAAATTAAAAATGGAGGTTGTTTATTACAAAAATTGATTCTTTTTATCTTTGTTGGAGAATGATAAAAATGAAGCTTCGAGTGGATACCCCCGTTCTGTTGAACGCTGCTAACGACCTGGTTTTTCAGGCAATTGACTGGCAGGGAGGAGATGAGCCGGAAACTCTTAAACCGGGCGATGTTTGGCCCGTTGATTGGAAAAAGAAGAAAGAAGAAATGGAGGAAGACTTAGACCCGGAAATGGAGCCGAATGATGAAGATGATGAAAGACGGGAAGAATTACATCGACAAATGGGGCAACGAATTCATATGATTCGAATTTTTGGTATTACGGCGGAGGGACATAGTGTATGTATTCACATTCGTGATTATCATCCATTTGTTTATGTGAAACCGCCACGAGGTATGGTGTGGGGAGATCGAGAAACAAAAAACTTTGCGGATTGGCTTGATAAATCCTTACGAAATTGGGTGGATAGTTTTTCTGGAAAGACGAAAGATAAACACGGTGATTTACTTCAAATAGAGTTAGAACATCGTAAAGACTTTATTGGATTTCGAGAGGAAAAGCCAGAGCCATTTTTGAAACTGACATTTAAGAATTCGGCGACTTGTAAGGCGGTAGCACGATTTTTAGATGAAAAAGCGCCTCGTTTGCGAAATGGAGACATTCCTTTTGAGGTATTTGAGGCGAATATTGAGCCGATGATTCGTTTGATTCATCAACAAGATTTAGCGCCAGTTGGTTGGATTCGTATTCCGGCTGGAAAGTTTAAAATCTTACAACGTTCGCAGAAGTGGTCTATTTGTCAAATTGAAGTAGAAACGACGAATGTGGAACTTTATCCAGTAGATTCGAGTTCCATAGGACCTATGTTGATTGCCAGTTTTGACTTGGAATGCACTTCTGGTGATGGAAGTTTCCCGAAACCGGAAAGACTGAGTGATGCCATTATTCAAATTGGAACAACTGTTTTTAAATATGCGGAAAGAACACCGAGTGCGCAATATATCTTTACGTTAGGAGAGTGTGCGCCAATTGATAATGTGATCGTGGTATCTTGTCGAACAGAACGTGATTTATTGAAAGAATGGGCGAAATTCATGCGTAAATTGGATGCTGATGTGGTGACAGGGTATAACATTTGGGGATTTGACTGGGTTTATTATAAGAAGCGATGTGAGGTTTTAAAGATAACGGAGGAGTGTTTTCAGTTGGGTCGTTTGATTGGTCGTCCGTCAATTTGGACGGAGAAGACGCTATCATCTTCGGCATTAGGAGATAATTTCTTAAAATTTTTTGATTTGACGGGTCGAATTCAAATAGATATGTTGAAGGTGGTTCAAAACGGAATGGAGAAATTGGATATGTATAAACTTGATTTTGTGGCAAATCATTATTTGAAGATGAATAAAGTTGATTTATCGCCCAAAGAGTTATTTCAGCGTTATCGATCGGGGACTCCTGATGATATTAAAGAGATCGCAGTATATTGCGTGCAAGATTGTGCGCTAGTGAATCAGTTGATTAATAAATTGGAGATTATTACGAACAATGCGGGTATGGGAAATGTGTGTTATGTGCCTTTATCGTGGTTATTTTTGAGAGGACAGGGAGTGAAGATTTTTTCGTTGGTGAGTCGTCAATGTAGGAAGGAGGGATTTTGCATGCCGTGGATTCGACGTGGAGTTTATTGGCGACGAAGAGATTATCCACAGGTGAGTGAGGAGTCAAGTTATGAGGGAGCGATTGTGTTGGTTGCGACACCGGGTATTTATTTAGATCCAATTTTTGTGATGGATTATAATTCTTTGTATCCGAGTTCGATGATTGCGGAGAATATTTCACACGATTCTGTGGTTTGGTTTCGAATTATTGATTTGGAGGGAAATATGGTTTATCAATGGGGAGATGAGAGTTATGATAATTTGCCGAATTATAATTATTGGAACATTGAGTTTGATAATTTTGTAGGAGAAGGTGATAAGAAGCAAAAAAGTGGAAAAACGATTGTTCGTTATGCTGAAAATAAGAATGGTGTTAAGAATGTCGTTCCTCGTATTTTACAAGGTCTTTTGAAAGCACGTAAAGATACTCGAAAACAGATGGAAATCCAGGTTATTAAAACAAACGAAAAAACATTAGAGGGTTGGTATGTGGAGAATGGAGATAATGTTGAAATTACGGGTGTGGATGGTTCAAAAACGAAACTTTTGAAAACAGAAATCATTGAGAAAAAAGATAAATACAATTCATTTCAGCAGAAGGTTTTGGATGGTCTTCAATTGGCATATAAAGTCACTGCCAATTCTTTATACGGACAGGTTGGTGCGGCAACATCACCGATTTGTATGAAAGAGTTAGCGGCATCAACAACTGCGACGGGACGTCAGCAATTGAAGATAGCACGAAACTTTGTTGAAAGAGAATATCCGGGTGCGGTGGCTGTTTATGGCGACAGTGTGACAGGTGATACACCATTAATATTGCGTCATCCTGATGGTAAAATAATGATTCGAACGATTGAGACGTTATCAAATGAGTGGGATTCTTATGAGAATTTTAAGCCGTGGGATACAGATCGTAAAGAAAAACAACAGGCAAAAGTTGATTTGGAAATTTGGACGAATGGAAAATGGGCGAAGATTCATCGTGTGATTCGACATAAAACGTGTAAAAAGATGTATCGTGTTTGGACGGATAAAGGTGTTGTTGATGTGACAGAGGATCATTCATTATTGGATGAAAATATGAATCAGTTGAAACCAGGAGAAACGAAATTAAATGAAACAAATCTATTACATAGTTTTCCGGAACATTTAGACCAATTAATTCAATTTGATAAAAAGGGGACAAAAACTTGGGCTCAAATTGAATATTTCAATAAGAAACAGCAAGGTATTCAAAATATTCAAATAGTAGAACATCATGGTTATTATACAGTTGAAGAATCTACTTTTATGAATACCGATAAAGTGCGTAAAGTAATTGAATTACCTGTCATTGATGATTCTATTTTTGTTTATGACATTGAGACCAGTGAGGGAATTTTTCAAGGTGGTATTGGAGAGATTGTATTGAAGAACACTGACTCAGTGTTTATTAATGCTGTTCCTCATTTGAATAAGATACATAATCGTGAGATTCGAGGTCAGGAGGCGTTAGAGTTATCTATTGAATTGGGTCAAAAAGTAGCCAAGCGTATTTCTGCGGAATGTTTAAAGAAACCGCAAAACTTAGCATATGAGAAGACGTTATATCCATTTATTCAGTTGGCGAAGAAGCGTTATGTTGGTAATTTATATGAGGAAGACCCGCATAAGTTTAAGTTAAAATACATGGGTATTGTTTTAAAACGTCGAGACAATGCGAATATTGTGAAGAAAATATATGGAGGGATGATATCAAGTTTATTGAACGATCAAGATTTGGATAAGGCGATAGCATTTTTCCAGGATCAGGTTGAAAACTTATTAAATGGGAATGTTGATTTGAAGGAATTAGTAATTACGAAGACATTGAAGGGTTCATATAAGAACCGAGACCAAATCGCTCATGCGGTATTAGCGGATCGAATGGGTCTTCGAGATCCGGGAAACAAGCCGGCAGCAAATGATCGCATTCCATATATTTATATTGAGACGCAATCTACGAATAATAAGATATTACAGGGAGATAAAATCGAGCATCCGGATTATATTAAGGCGAGATTAGATGAAATTCGTCCTGATTATCGTTATTATTACGAGCATCAGGTGAAAGTTCCTTGTATTCAGTTATTGGCATTAGCATTAGAGAAGTTGCCGGGATATCAGGAGGGTTGGTGGGAGCGTTGGGTAGAGTGGATGGACGAACAGAAATTGGAGGGGAAGAGACGAGAGCACAAGACGAGTGAATTAAGAGAAAGAGAGACAGAACGTTTATTGTGTAGTATATTTATACGAGATGATGATGCGAAACGCAAGATGCGAAATGATGAGAAGCAGTTAAAAGAGGGAGTGAGTCGAACGGTGGGTCAGTTAAGTATGGCACGTTTTGTAAGTCAAACACCGATAAATACGCAAAATGCGGAGAAGAAGTTAGAGATATTGAAGAAACGAGTCGAACAAGAGCAGGAGGAGCAGAATAGGAAGAGTCAATCAAAATTGAAGATTGCTGGAAAGACAATTGATGAGTTTTGGAAGAAGCGATAGTTGATGTTGTTTTTTTTATATGAAAAAAACAAATTGTTATAATTAGTGATGAATGTGGAGGAGTTAAGGAAGAATGATTTTGACAAGAAATTAAATGTGGTAAAATGGAGAGAGCAGAGACATTTACCTGATTCTGCTGGATTTATTTTTGTTTATGCTACTTGGTGTGAGACGTGCCATCAGTTAAAGCCGTGGTATGATAATTTGGGACGTTATTGGGAGAATGAGTTTCATTTGGGGTCTGTGAATGCGATGGATATTGAAAATGAGAATGATAAATTGACGGCGGAATGGGGTATTGATGGTTATCCGGTTTTTTACTTTGTGAGACGAGACGGGAGAGTATCTCGAATGAATGTGAAATTGAATAAGGATTATATTTATGATTCGATGTTAGAGATGGTTGATAAGGTGCGGTCAGAGAGAGGTGAATGAGGTGAGGGTGCGATGCGAGAGATAATACGAGAGCGAATATTTCTTTGTTCTCTTTGATTTTTGATAAAGTTGATACAATCATCCCGACGACGAATATCACCGCCAAAATAGGATAATAGTATTTTTTCCAAAGATGTATAGGTTAATGGGGTATCTTGACAGGTAATTGCTTTTATACCGAACCAGTCATTTCCAATTTGTAGGGGTCTTTTTGTATTGTGGGTGTTTTCAAGATTATCGATGATATCTTCTTCAATGGGTTCTTGTTTTTCACGAATGGTTTGTAATTTTTCTTGTAAGAGTTGAATATTGGTTTGAATATTTTCACGTTCTGTTTGATATCGATACCATGTTCTTACTTTCAATTGAGTGTCAGCAGAAATGGCTCCCTGAACGGGGCTTTGCGACATTTCAACTTAATAGATGATAACAAAAAAATATAGGAGATGACATCTTTTATTCTGGTTGAATAAAAAATTGATTTTCTTAGAGAGATAGGATATTCGTTTAAAACAATGGAAACAAAATATACGGGTAATAAGTGGCAACCGATGGGTAAGAGTGGGAGTTATCAGGGTGGAGCACGTCCGTGGATTATTTCTGTGAATGGTAATATTGGTTCGGGTAAATCGACGTTAATGGATAATTTGGCGAAGGCAGCAACAGGTGAGACGAAATTATTTGATTTAATTCCTGAGCCAATTGAGTCTTGGAAACCGTGGTTAAATTTGTTTTACGCAGACCCAAAGCGTTATGCGTATTCATTTCAAAGTGTTGTTCTTCTTCATCAAATGATTCAATATGAGTTTATTTGTGAATCACAAAAGATGATGAAACCGATGGTTTTATTTGAGCGAGATCCGCTTGTTTCACATCATATTTTCGCCCAGACACTTTTGGAAGATGGGAGTATTCATCCATTAGAAATGGAGGTATATCGTGAGATGTATCGGCGTAAGTTTCATTGGATTCCTGATTATACGATTTATATTCGAACACCGCCGGAACTTTGTTTAGAACGAATCCACGAACGGAATCGTTCCAGTGAAGGCGGTATTCCGTTAGATTATCTTCGAAAACTACATACACATCACGAACGTCTTTTTATTGAGGAAGCGCATCGTTATGAGGGACGAGTGATTGTGATTGATGGTTCGCAATCTCCGGAAAAGGTGGCATTTGATTTATGGGAGAAGATGCGAGATGTTTTTCCTCGTATTCCTGAGTGGGAACAAGTTAGTTGGACGGGTTCGGCAGATAAAATGGAGATTGTGCGTCCCGTCCCTGCGTCAAAGCACGAATAAAATTTTTCTTTATGAAGAACAAAGATGTTTCAAGATGATATGATGTATTTGTATGATGCGTATTGGAGTTCTAACTTGATGTTTGAGGTTGCTTGGGGTAAATCTGTTGATACCGTATAATCATACGAAGACAGGTTATATAGTAGGTTTCGATAAATTCATATATTTCTTCGGGAGGTGGTATAATTTCCCATATTTTTTCCACATGATCTGTGAAAAGAATGAATTGTAGCCAGTCTGCTCTTTGATAGGAGGATAGCCAGTCTTTAAACCAGAGAGGGGAATTTTGGCATTTATCTGGATGATATTGTAGGTTAATATGATAATATACTTTTTTAATCCAAGGTCGTATCTTTTCTGGTAAAGTTGATAAAACATCTTTTTCGGAACTAACTGCTGATTCTTCTTGTTTTGTTTCTTCTTGTTTTTCTTGTTCTTGTTTTGTTTCTTCTTGTTCTGTTTGAAGTGTGGCAATGGTTTCGATTTTGGGAGTATTGGGAGTTGGTTTTTCTGGTGCTGGTTTTGTTTCTTGTTTTAAACTCATTTCTCGAATTTCTTCTTCAATGGTTAATAAATCGAGATAATTCACACGCAATTTATTGACTTTATGACGAATCTCACCATTTTTGTCCTTTAATTGTTGTTTCCACCAACTCATATACAATTCGTATATAATACTACTTATATTTTCTTTCTCTAAATTATCATGTTTGATGTTTGTGTTGTAGGAGCGGGTTTTTCAGGTTCTGTTATTGCGGAGAGGTTCGCATCACAATCGCATTTAAAAGTGTTAGTTTTAGAAACAAGGGATCATATTGGTGGGAATGCGTATGATTATTTGAATCAGGATGGGATTCGTGTTTCAAAATATGGCGCACATTTATGGCATACATCACGTCAAGATGTATGGGATTATGTGAATCAATTTGGTGAATGGATTCCTTGGGAGCATCGTGTATTAGCCCGATTAGAGGACAATACGCATGTTCCAATTCCAATTTGTTTAGGTAGTTTTCGTGCTTTAAACTTAGGAAATACGGTAGATGAAATGCGAGATTGGTTGGATAAAGAGACTTCTGGATATCGGGAGAAGCCAATTGAGAACAGTCAAGATGTGGCATTAGCGAGAGTTGGATTTTTTCTATATGAAAAGTTTTTCCGTCATTATACGATAAAACAATGGGCGAAAGATCCGGTTTTATTGGGTAAAAGTGTATTAGAACGCATTCCTGTTCGTTATAGTGAGGATGATCGTTATTTCAGTGATATTTATCAGGCTTTACCGAAGAACGGTTATACGGAAATCTTTCAAAATATGTTAAAACAGGATGGTATTACAGTAAAGACTGGTGTGGATTACTTTGCGGAAGAGCATACTTTACGTAATATCGAGACTGTTATTTTTACGGGACCGATTGATCGATATTATTCATTTTCGGGATTAGATAAATTGGAATATCGTTCGATTCGTTTTGAAGATGATTTCGTTGAATTAGAAAATCCAACGGATTATGTGCTTCCTGCGAGTGTTGTCAATGAGCCAAGTCCTAATATACCTTATACCCGCACGGTGGAACATAAGCGTTTTTTGAACCAAGTTGGTTATGTGAGTCAATTAACGAGAGAATATACGACAAGCGAGGGAGACCCTTATTATCCCGTTCCAAACCCACGAAATCAGTTATTATATGAGTCTTATCGAGAGATGGCACGACGAGAAACGGAACGTCAGCGTCGTCAGGTTATATTTTTAGGTCGATTAGCGGGTTATAAGTATATGAATATGGATCAGGCGGTAGGTGCGGCATTAGATACTTATTTGGAGATGAGACCACAGAAGATATGAGCCCAACTTCTTTCGAAGTAGTGTCCTTCTTCGGGGTTAGGATGATCGTTAATACAGGATATGAGATTTTCATAGTAAGATTTGGGGTGAGAACGAATGACATCACGATGAACGCTAAAAACGGCTTTATATTCGAGATAGTATTGATTGGGCGTTGGGCGAGGAATTTGAAGGTATTTATCCCACCATTCACCGAAGGTATAAGGACTCGGGCGCATATTTTTGGAATAATTACCAAGAGTTAGTTTTCCCCATTGAATGGGTTTATTTTTATAGCGTTGAGAGAATTGTTTGACTGTTTTTTGTCGAAACGGCGTTGGAAGTCCGTAAAACCACAATGGTTGATATGTTCCAATATCGTGAATGCTTCCTTGTGTAAAGAGGGTCATTGTAGCGAGGTCATCATAGTTTTGGATAATATGGTGAAGGTAGGTATGAGATTCACGACCGACATTGGGAATGGATGGTGAGTCTTGTGGATTTTTGTGATAGATGGTGAGATGTTTATGGTAGGGTTTCGTCCAATCGAGATTTTCTTTGAAATGGGCGACAACAATTTCGAAATCTCTTTGAGATGTTCGAGTCATTTACAAAGTAGAAGAAAAAAACGTATTCATTTAAAACGTTTTATAATTTTTTGGTGGAGAAGGGGATGCGACTTCCGGTTCGTTCTCGATTACGAATGGATAGAGTGGGATGGGGGATATCGGTTATTTTGGATCGAATACAGGATATATAATGAGGGGGCCATTCTGTGGGTAGATTCCAGATGTATAAATTTTTGGTAGGATGATAATTAAAAATGGGAAAGTCGTAATCGGGCGATAGAACATTCCAAAGAGATTCAGTGATTTGAATACAATTGGGTAAGTAATTGATGATTTCGATTTTAAGTAATTTCCTTTGAGGGTGAAGCCAGGCTCGGGTTTTTATGCAGTCAAAATCTTGAATGGTATCTTCAAACTCATTGATTACGATTTGCCTCCATAACATTTGCGTTTATTTCTATTAATAATTTTCGAAATGTTTAAATGGGGGTATTGGTAGAGTTTGTTCCTATCAGACCGATGATTGAGTGGAGAGATAGTTCATACCATTTTCATCCAGGATGCGTTAGACGCCGACAAACGTGAAGTTTGAGTTGGATGAAAATAGAGAGAACAATATGTTTTGCTTTTATTCCTTTCTGGCATATCTTGAAGTTCATTCATTGGTTCCCATTTCGATAAAAAGGGATTCAGCGATATTTTATCTGTATCAAAGCAGGTCTTTGAGACAGAAAGGGGAGAACGGATAAAATTGCGTTGAACGTTTGTTTGGGGCACAGACGCTGTTGTAAAAGCCCTGTTGAGTAGAAAACGACAAAAAGTAATAAAAAGGGTTAAAAGACGCCACAAGTAGGGCTTGAATTGCTATTAGTTGTAAAATTTCTTTTTTGTAATATATCCAAAGGGGTTTCGCATTGTAAGTTTTGAGGGAATTTGTTTCCCCAAGTATGTTTTGCGAGTTTGAGTGCATCGTTCCAGCCTTTTTGGGAGGAGATATGTTTGGCTGCTTCGTGTAGCCAGGTATTTCCAAAGCAGTCTGTATAGTGTAGGGTGCTGAGGGGGAATTTCTGCATTGCGATGTTATGCATCACAATACGAGTATCATCGTGAGGGGGTGTATCGGTGAGCCAGATGCTCCAAATATGATGCCAAATAGTTTTACCGTAGGGGTCTCGTGGGAGACTTTGATATTTATTTTTATCGGGTAGATAATTTTGAAGATGAAGATTGATATCTTTTTGAAATTGGGTGATACTGGGAATATGTAGAGAGGTGAGTGCTTTACGGCTAATTTCACCCCAGCGAATACTTGACGGAAGTGGTTTGAGTATCCACCAATCTACATCGAGTAGTTTCCATCCTAAACGTTTCATTTGTTTCAAATCTGCTTTACAATAGAATATCATAGTAGCCCATTGATATTCATTTGCTTCTGCTTTTTTGACAATAATTTTATAAACACCGGGTTCATCATCAGTCCATGATAGTCCGTCACCTTTTACACCATTCCATTCAAATTCTTTTAGAAAGTATTTAGATTTTGGGGGGATATCTTTGGGACCGTAAAAATTGGGATTAATCCAAGGATACATTTTGTTTGAAGATTGATCTACCTACGGTTATAAATCAATTTTTTATGTTTAAAAAAATTGATAAGATTGATATAACAGAAGAAGAAAGGGCATCAATGTTAAGCGTGGATCAAAAGAAGTGTGATTTTTTGAGATGGTCGAAGCGAGACATACCTTTTCATTTTGAATTGCCGGCAACGGTATTATCTTTTTTGGAAAATATTGAATTAAATGAGGAAGAGGATGATGTGGAGGTCATTATCCATTCTTATCCTTTATGGGTGATGCGAGATTGGTATTTTATTTACGATCAAATTATATCTTCATTTTTTACAAAATTGCCGGTTCAATGGCATAGTCTTCCTTCGTTGTATGTAAATCAATCGAACCAATGGCGAGTGGAGTCAATTAGGATGGATGAATTGAAGAAGATACAAGATGGATTGAATCCTTTTTTGCAGTATCTTCATCGTGGGAATTCAACTTTTCGAATTCATTTTCCAGATGTTTGTATGAATGAGTTTTTTGAGGATGCTATAATGACATATAACTATTATTTATACCAAAAGACGAATTAGTTTTTTGAGTTATGAAAACTTAAAAAACATCATGAATTATTAATTAAAATGGCGCTGGGCGAGAACGAGGGCGAATATGTCCGCCCATTCCTTCTGGCAGAATAACCGGCGGTTGAACCGACTTCGGGAATCGCTTTGGTTTTGGTTTCGGTTGATAGGAGTGTTTATTCTCAATCAAATAGCCACGGTAATTTGGAGAAACACCAAATTGGTAGAGAAAATCTTTACTTGCTTTCTCAGGATTCTCAAAAGAATCCTTTGACCCGTTGAGTTCATAAGAATGGAAAATCATTTCTTCTTGACAGACTTCGGGGACAATCAATGTAAGCATTTCCCATTCCATACCTTGCCAAGGCAATTGAACGTTCTTACTCAATAGGGGATACAATTTGTCTACCATTTCGGGCGGAGTAATTCCAATGGGAATCTTCATCCGTGGAATCCACATCATATCTCCATTCATAACACGATTTACCATAGATTGCCACGCTTCCCATTTTTGATGGGATGTGTTGAAACTAATCCACCATTCTGTTCCAAAAGGGGTATTCATTCGATGAAGACCTGATACCCGAACGTCCAATTTTGGAAGAAGTTGGAAAGCGTTCTTCCACAAGAGTAGTTCTTCTGGATTCATCTTTCCAAATTTCTCATAAATCGTCCAATACATATCATTTTCGCCGGAAGTCCAGGAACAATGATACTCATTGCCAATTTGGTTCTTCCACTCTTCAATAATTTGAATAATTGGCTGAGCCAACGGAATCTTAACGTGTGAGGATTCAACCGGGATATCCATTCTTAGGTAATTATCCTATCATTTCTATCTTTTAAATCAATTTTTTTTTAGATATGAGATTTTTCCTTGTTAAATGTAGAGAAATGGCGACTCGCAAAGGTTCAAAAGGACTTCAATCCATTTTATCATATGCGCTTTATGTTTTATTAATTGTCATTCTTGTTTTAATTATTTTGTCGTTTATCCAAAAGCCACCCGTCCAACAACCCGTTCAAGTTCAACAAACGCAACCCGTCCAAGAAGTTGTCGATTATTCCTGGTGGAATCCCCTCTCCTACTTTCCATATCCATATTGGGGTGATAACTGGTATCATCATCGTGATGACCGTCCCATTATCATTCAAACGCAAGGTCCTCCCGGACCACCTGGTCCTCCCGGTCCTCCTGGACCTCACCCACCTCCACCGCCTCCACCCCCCGCACCGCCCGCACCACCCGCACCGCCAGCACCACCTGCACCGCCCGTAATGCCACCTCCCGCTCCTCCCGTAATGCCACCTCCACCTCCAATGATTGAACCACCCGCTCCGCCACCAGCTCCACCTGCTCCCACCCCCGAAGGATTTACCGATTATACACCATTCTCACGATACTATTAAAAAGTTCCTTTTAAATTGGTTGCCAATTTAAAAGGGGAAACGTAAAGTGCGTTCAGTGAATACAATTCCTTTAAATTGGTTGCCAATTTAAAGACCGGAAACCGCACGGTGCGTTCAGTAAATACAATTCTTTTTAAATTGGCAACCAATTTAAAGACCGGAAACGCACCGTGCGTTCAGTAAATACAACTCTTTTAAATTGATTTCAATTTAAAGACCAACCGCACTGTGCGTTCAGTAAATACAATTCTTTTTAAATTGAATACCAATTTAAAGACCGGAAACGCATCGTGCGTTTAGAGAACTCGATATGCTTTGAATGCGTGATAGGCGGTAGCGGATATGCCGAT
>Ga0172363_10000628_pt1 | contig 27321 bp, 34 predicted proteins | sample LakKivs2_kivu2a2_FD_114541 | JGI IMG/M metagenome (GOLD analysis project Ga0172363, IMG submission 114541) | Sediment microbial communities from Lake Kivu, Rwanda - Sediment s2_kivu2a2 | ecosystem: Environmental > Aquatic > Freshwater > Lake > Sediment | place: Rwanda: Western Province, Lake... | reverse complement strand
GAAGGTTGGCAAGTTGAGGCGGAAGGTCCTGCGGCTCATGAATGGGTGCCGCAAACCCAAGTATCAAATAAGCTTGAGGCAACGAGTCTACTAACGCCTGCAAGGGCTATTCAGCTGCCATTAGGATATGCAAAAAATTTCAGACATTGCAACTGTTACAGAGATTACATAGCTGTTGATGAGAGACCGCTCTCCTAATAAGGAAACCTATGAGAAATTGGAAAAATCGGCAGTCGAAGCCGCGCGCGCTACCGGCTTAGCTTTTCCTTTTGTCTATAATACGGAAACTCCCAAAACAGAGAACCAATGGTTAGATTACTCTTGCAGTGGAGGTATCCTGTTGGATCGCTTAAGACTGGTTTTCTTTGAGCCAGCCAAAATAGAACAAAGCTTCAAGCTGGAGCTTTTAAACTGGTGCCGGAACCAAATCTCACAAGCGCTCTTGCACTTTACCATGTAGCAGATCCTTTACAGCTTGGAAAAGTTAACCAAACTTTGGAGAGAGAGTCTGTGATCCTTAAAATAAGGGATTTGAACCCCCACCGTGGAGACATCTCCCGCACAACCCCTCTTTTCTTTGTGCAAAAGTGACAAACCAATCAAGTCAATTCTGGCTCAGGTTTTCTTAGAAGCCGACCTAAGAAGACTAAGAAACACACGCATTGTCTCTGTGACTGGCGCCAGAGTAATGGATGATTGTGTTAGTAGAATATAATTAAGAAGGGAGTGAGAAGCGAAAACACCAAGTAGCTTGTCTGCACCCATGTTTGCTTTCACTATGGGCAAGGCAGCATTTCCAATCACTACATCATTTGAGAAGTCGAGCAGCAAATCCCATGACTTAACATTGTCCAAAAGCATTTTTACTACAGTGTCACCTGCAACGCTTGATTCATAGTAAAGAAGCGTCTTGATGGGCCTATCTATTGAAAACTGTCCAGTAAAGGAAATGCCAAAGCGCCCAGAACAGTCGAACGAAATCAGCTTTCCTAACTTCTCCAAGTCTTTCGCTAAATTCTCTTTGTTTAGCGTCTGTTTTACTTCGATTATGAAAGCGGCCGCGTCGAAAGGGATGAAATTAGTGTCGCCAACCCTAAGAACTATTTTAGGGCATGCATTCTTGAATGTTGCAACAACATCAAAATCATTCTCACCAGTACTGAATACTTCAAATGCTTTAAGGTCCTTGTCGATTAAAGCTACTCTGGTATGGAAATCAAATATGCCGCCAAGATAGTTGTTTAGAAACGTAGACACTGCCTTTTCGTATTCGTAGCCTTTTGTGTTTTGATTGAAATACTGTTCGCGAATCTCTTTGAACCTATTTCTTAATGATTCATCTATACCTTTGAGAATACGGCTTGCGTTTTCCTCAATCCCTGGTTTCATGACAGCAAATAATTCTACTGTTCTAGCTTTAACTTTTCCCCAATATGAAGTCTATCTAAGAGAAGTGTTCTTGAATTTGGCAAGTAATGAATTATGTGGAGTTCCATACGGTGCGGTGAGTTTTCTTCGGATATCCCATTTCTCTGCAGTCCAGCACAGTATGCCAAACATTCTGACTGCTGTTAGTGCAATTGGCAAATCACATGTTTGATTGACTAATTCTTTGAACGCAGACTCTTATGACACCATTATCTCTCTTGCGCGCTCGGTGCACAAAGGAAGAAATTACTTGAGAGGATATCTTAGTCCATATTGGAAGTAACGATTAAGCACGTCTGAAGGTCCGCTTCCTCTTAGGGCCATCTTGAGCAGTTCGTTTATTTCTTCAAAGGTCAATATTGTCACGTTTTCATTACGAGCCTTTTCCTTTGTTTCTGTTTCAACATCATCTTGTTTGATGCACGTAAACATCGTGGGATAGGTGTCCATTTTGATTTCTTGGAAAAGCCTGTTCGCTCTATCTTTCAGTTTTCTCATTTCCTTCCATCCAAATACATCAATCTTGCATTCTCCTACAATCAGAGCTTGTGGTTCAGAGGAAAACATCAAAATGTCTGGGGCATCCTTTGCGAGATTTCCTCGGTCTAACCATTCTGCACTGAAGCCACAAATGTGAAATAATATACTCACAGCATGTTCAAAATCGACTGAACTCTGCCTTCCTTCTCCATGTAGCCAACTTGCCAGTTTTTCGGCGCTTGCCTCAAAAATATCATTAGCCATAAATCGTGAATTCATTGTGGTCTTAAGGTTTCTAACATATCGCTTGTCTGATGGGCCTTCGTTCTCTCTGCCTTTCAAAAACGTGTATAATTGAACGTCTGCAGTATCCTCTAAATTAATGGAGGATTTAGCTAATTTGAAGCCACCATGTTTCCGTATTTGATTCATGTTGAAGGTTTCCTGACGCCTTTTAATCGTTTTCCCACCTGCTATTACATTGAGGCGTAAGTCATTTGTGTCAATTGATGGGTGGAACTTTATCTCGAAATCCAATTGCTTTCCTTGGAGTCGGCAATTCTTTATCGCCAGATAGTTAGGCAATAGTATATAGCAACTCGAACTTCGTCCCCCATCATACTCTTGGAATAAATATTCGTGCAGTCCTAAGAATTCCCTAACGACTTTGTAGGTGTCCTCGTAAGGTGGGTCATAACAATTCAATCTTTCACTAGCAATTTCTAAGAGACGCGACATATCGTTTTGAAATTTGTGGCTTACTTCCCACTTGAATACATCCAATGGCCAATCGATGCCCCAACGCTCGATTGCCCGTTCACTGTTTTTGAGATACCAGTTCTCAAGCGATAGGTCGTGTTTTTGATCAGCGAAGAACCTGATCTCTGTTCCATCAACTTTCATTTCGTCTCGATCTATAATTTCCAACAGAGTAGGAAAACTATCTGCGCTAATGTTTTCGAAAAGAATCATAAAGATGCCAACATCAATCTTTCTTTGAATGAGATTTGTAGGTTTGTTGCAAGACAGCAGAATTCTTGTGCGCACGTTATACCAAGAATCTTCCTGTTTAATCGCTGCTATTCTGAAATCTATACTCTTGTAGAGCTTTCTCCTTTTGTTGAAGACTTCAACAGCTTCTACAACTTTACTCAAACTGATATCACCCCTGTAATCCTATTGTTCACTGGTTCATATTAGTATTGAAGGGAAATCGCAGTATACCGTGCGCTATAACACACGTTATTATTCGGGGTCGTTGGGATTTGCACCTGACCTGTGCGAGGGTTCGAACCTGTCCCTACCATCGTACTCAGGTTAAGGCGACGTTCAAACTTGCTCAATGATGGTGCGGCGTGCGCCGCTAAGCTGAAATATTCAAAAGGCTAGACTATTGTCAGGGGCTCTTCAATTTCCAATTTTATCGCAAAAACGATCTTTTTGAAGAATATTAGTCAAGCTGAGAAGATCTTGAGCGTCATCAAGATAAAAGAAGAAATTCAACCTCTAAGAAACTTGAAACTTCATCCAGAAGCTATCAGACCTGTTAGAGATCTGCTGGCGAGAACAAGACCAGCCTCAAGTCCAATTGCACAGATAGCAAGATTGGTTGATGAAACTGTAGAAATCGCATTGCCTCTTTTGATTGTTTTTTCCGTTTCTTGTTTAGAACATTTTCTAAAGGAGATAAGAAAGAATGGTAACGGCAATCTTTCAGAAATGATTGAAGACTTCAGGCAAGAAGCGGAGATTGATTTAGTTCGTGACGTACATGAAATACGGATAAAAAGGAATATTATCATTCACAGCCCCCAGCATAGAGTCGGAAACCGGAACTTGCGTGACTTCTTGAAATATCAAATAGAGGGATACTCCTTAGGAATGAAGTTGAAGTTGAGTCTGAATCAAGTCAAGGAAGACCTGAACAAACTAAAAGAGTTTGCAAATGCCATTTCCTAGTTCATTTACCATCACCATCAAGGGCATGCATACTGCATACAAAAGAGAGGATTTAGCGCGCGCGGTCCTTGAGCTTTTGGTTGGCATCTCTTCCCTCTCAATTATTGAAACAACATTTTGCAGAACGCTTGTGAAGATTACTTCTTCCGGCAAACCCCCCAGCGAACAGTCAAAGCATCTCTACGATGGGTTATGACGTGCTGGAGAAAAACCCTGTGGCAGTCTGACCAGTTCTCTGACAGCAGATCCAAGCTTTTTTGCGGTAAAATAAATCAGAAATGCTTCGTCAGGAGTATACAAGTGTTTACCCGGTGGAAGGTTATAGTCATGTTTTGCCACTGTATATATAATCTTATTGAAATCCTCAAGCTTCTTGAGCAATTCCGCTGGAAGATTGTATTGGGTTCTCTTTAGTGCGTTTATTATGTGTCCTAGAGGATGCTTCAAGGGTGCGTTTGGATCAAGGCTGCTGAGTAGATATTTAGTGCAGTTTTCAACGTAGTCGCAGGATCTTCTCACGAAATCCCTTGAAGTGTGAGTGAGATCAGTGTTATTAACAAAATATCTGCAATATACAAGAGCATGTTGAAGGCTATCCCAAGATTCCTCTAGGGGCGTTATGTTTAGAATATCCACAAAACCGCCTTCTTGTTGGGCAAGCATTGGATCTTTTCTGGAAATGCTAAAAGTTCTATCCAGTTCATAGAAAGCCCTAATTCCTTTGCCTCGTGCCTGCTTGTACTCTTCAATTACATCCAGTACAGCTCTTAATTCATCTTCTGTCAATACGCCTGTTGCAAGCAGGAGTATTTCTTGTTTGATGTTCCCCGAATTCATATTCTAAATCACTAGGATATTGATCAGAATGTTGGTGTGCCACGTATATGAACGATCCTAAATCGTCTTATCATGAACGTAGCGCGCGCGCTATCGATCAATGATGCCATTCAAACCCCTCTGGGACGCGTTGCATGTCTAAGATGAGTGTTTCACATTTTTGGCTAAGGCTTTTTCAAACCTAATCATCGCATCGACCATCTTTTCAATAATCATCGGCCAAGCGTCGGTGTCTCTCAGGCCTCTATTCTCAACGTTACTGATTATGTATGATGACTTCTTGTTATCAAGTCGTTCCCACGTCAGTTTTTCACCATAATCTGCTTCGATTTGCTCCTTTCTTTTGTGAAGCTCATCGAATATTTTCTTGTTTTTTCCGGTGTCGCCGCTTTCGATAGCAAGCTGAATTCTTGCATCGTGCTTGAGAATAAGATACTGATATACGACGCCACTTACGCCGGCACCTGCAGATATCCAATGATCTTTGCTGGGCGATACTCTTGAGAACAAGTTCGTCTTTTTCTTGCTGTTTTCTAAAAGCTGATCCCAAAATTCAAGCCTCTTAATGTGTCGCTCAACAGGCTCTTCTCCACCGGCTGCAACGAGTCTTTTCACCTGCATCCTTCTTGCTCCTGGAACTGAAGCATCCACATCAGCGCAGAGTGGTTCAAAGAGGTGAATGTGAACATTTTCCGCATTCTCCCTAACAAAGGTCTTCAATTCAATGACCGTTGGTTCTTCTTTGAAAGCTTTCAATGCTTCAGTGACTCTCTCGGCCACCTCATCGATGACGACTATTATCTGAGGAGTATTGGATATCAAGTCGGAAAGAAATCGGTACACTTCTTTTGAGCCTATTTTGGCTTCTACGAACGCCTTCAGCATCTTGTCTCTGTCAATTTCGCTGTGGATAGCGTCTGAGACTTCTTTCTGACTATCGGCATTTCTGATTCCTCTCATAAACCTGTTGAGCTGCGGCATGATATGTTCGTCTACAGGGTGTGAAGCCAGTTCAACCTCAACGATGAACCATTTGCAGGGCTCTGAGAAATCTATCACATAAGCATCCGGAATCGATCCAATGCCAGTCTTGGAAGTCAATTTATGTTTCAAATCAAAATAGACGGTTGCTTCGCCAAAGATCTCCTTGGAATGTTCTCTAACAATGTCCTCAAGGTTTTCTTCATCTTGCGGTGTTCGGAGAAAATACTTAACGCCGTCACACAGGAGCATGCGAACCATCACGAGTACTATAGGTGTGAATAGTATATAACAATTGAACCCTGTCTTGCCTCAGTCTCCGGTATTCCAGAGTTGTTGTCAATATCTTCACTACCTCAATCTAAGGGTATGCCAGCTTCCCACAAGAGATTCACTGCTTTCTATTTGTTCCTTTTGTGCTCTTGTATGAATCTCAGAATTAGCATAACAGAAAAAAAGGATAAGCCTAGACATAGGCTTCCTATAAGTAAGTAACCCCACCATGTAGGCAATGGCAAGGTTATACCATATATGGGCAATATGATGGAAATGAAACCCAAAACAACTAACAAACAACACTTGAGGCAATCTCTTCGCAACCCAAGTTCTCTGTAGTCTCTCTGTCTACATCCCCATTGAGATCAGACAAAGCGCGCGCTATTAGACGGACAGAAAATGAAATAATTAACTGCAGATGTCATGTCATCAGAACTTGAAGGATACGAAAGCAGTGCAGTCAAGGATGAAGAGGACGAAAAATGAGAAAAAACTGTTTTTGCTCAACAACATGGCAGCATGTAGCTACACCAATATTGAATTTCCTCTGAACAATTCAGCGAGAAGATCTGGAAATAGTATTGCACAATATATCCTTCCAGAGTCATTGAGTATCTTAAAATGATGATATGCTGCCTGAATTGAAGATTCCACCTTCTTGTTTCTCTTACGAGCATAAATCAAGACAAAACCATCAAATTTCCAATCTTGAGCTTTTGAAGTTTCGGATCTAATCATATGTTCCGAGATATCATCATTTCGACTTTTTATCTGAAATCCTATGATCGCATTTTCTAGGCTTTTGCTAATGTCGATTCCAGAGTACTCCTTTACTCCATGAAGATTAATTTGGTAGGAAACCTTAAGCGTGTCTAATAATTCATTGAAAGCCTCCATTAGCACAATATGGGGCTCCTTTATGATTGAGAACTTCTTCAGAATAGCTTCTCTTTCTTCTGAGTACAGTGTTCTGTCAAACCCGATCTCAAAATGTTGAGAGATGAAATTCTTAGCCTTGTTGAACTTGTAAATTTTGTCTGGGCGTTCTTTCCTTACTCTATTCAGAAGAACATAAAGGGTCGCCGAGAAACTGGCTCTTCTTAATCTGTTGATACGAAAAAAGTCTCTTTTGATTTCCTCAATTTTTTTCGTGAAGTTTTCTAGGCTAATATCTGGATTTTCCTCGAAGATCTCTGAGATCAGTATCGCAACATCTTCTCTATGAGTATACTCATTTTCGTTGAAGTATCTAAGAGTAGCATCGAGATATTTCATTTTGCTTCATTTAATGTCTTTGAATTCTGGGTCTTTTCGTAGTAAAGAACTTAGTCTTAGAATGCTGTCTATCTTGCTTTTCTTGTAAATGCTCCATTGTTTTAGTTCCACTAGCCCTCTGCTTTCGAGTTCGTTTAGTTCTATACTCACATTTTGAACATGTATCTGGAGATACTCAGCTATTTGACCTGAAGTTCTCTTGCCATCCACAGCGAGATACACTTTTGCAGTTCTTCTTTTCTTAGAGAAATAGTTGACAAGCAACTTCGCCAGTTCTGATGCTTCCGAACGAATTAGCCAAGCCATTTGTGCATCTATGGATCTCACATGTGTCAGAATTTCATCAATTCTATCAAGTTCTTCTTTTGACATTGTGACATCCTCAGATCGGGAATAATTTCTTGTAGAATTTTCCACCACTTTTCTCCACTTCTCGAATTATCCCAATTTCCTCCCATTCAGTCAAGATGACAGACATATTAGGTTGGCTAACTCCCACGATTCGGGCAATTTCTGACACCGAATGGTTTCCATCGCAGGCGTTATAGCCCTCGATGTACTTTTCTGGATTCCGCTTTTTGTGCGTAACTATCTTTCTGACATCTTCTTTGCTAAAGGCAATTCTCCCAAGTAAGGAGATTATTATTTCGTTCTGACGGATTATTTTCTTTAATTCTTCATTCATTGACTTTTTCTCCCTCGTCTAGTCGTTTTGCAAGGAGACTCGCAAGTGAAAGATATTCTAGAGTTCTATATGGATCCTTTTGTTGAATCTCAGCGTGAGCTTTCGGGTTGCGAATGCCCGTCATAGCTCCAACATATATGAACCTAAATCCAGCTTGTTCATCGATCTCAAAATCTCTCTGCATCTCGTTAAGCCTGATAATAGGGTTCTTTTCGTTGAAAATTTTATGCATTAAACTTGCACCTCTTTCGTTTATTCCAGATTTCTCCTTTGCAAAAACCTCTATACATCTAAATGCGTTGAAAATGGCATCTGTGTAATGCCCTGATTTAAATTGAGACCTGCTAGCTTTTACTATTCTTGGATGGAAGTTCAAAAGATCATACAACCTATTCGGAGCTATCGATTTTTCTTCAGTGTGTGTCCTTTTGCTAGTAATCCCTCTAAACTTTAAGGGACCCGAGGTAACCTTTCCTCTCGTGCTCTGCAATTCTCTAAGCTTTCTCAATTCAGGCTCGGAAAGGATATCGTAGACGGGGATTCCCAATTCAGCAGCTAGTATGTTTGCTGCTTCCTCTCTTGTAACTAGGCTTTCCTTCTGAATTTTCTTGATTCTTACATAGATCGCAGCTTGGCTCGTCTTCTTACGAAGTTCCGACATCACTTTCTTGTTTATCAGGAACTACCCCTCCTTCGACTTTAGGCGGAGTTCTCGCAATTTTGGGCACTTCTATGCCAAAATCATCGAGTGAGAAAATCCGTTTAGCTCTCTCGCCTCTCTGCACGGAAGCTGATTCAGCAATTCCAGCTCTTATCCAATCTTTCCACCATTTTGCAATGGAGGATTGGCTGACATTGGCTACGTCTGCAACTTCTCTACTGGTTTTTTCACCATCACTTATCTGATATGCAATCATCTCTTCTGGACTTTTCAGGATGCTCAACAGAAGCTCTTTGACTTTAGGAATACTGGCTACTTTAGTCCATTTGACAAGTTCTTCGAGTAACTCGATCATTTTATCTTCTTTGTTCATTCAAATCCTTCTTGTCATCCAACTGTCTCTTCATCTTGGGAGGCTCCCTTGGTTTTCAGCTTATGCATGATTTGATAAATGTTATTCGGCTTCTTGCTTAGAAGAATCGCAATCTCCGTGGGCTGAAACCCACACGATGAGAGTGCTTCCACCTTAGCCATGACACTCTTCAAGTCCTTCACCAAGTTTAGGGAGAGTAGCCTCAAAATCATGTCAAGCTTCTTATTCAGCTCATCAAACTGCTTCTGATCCACCACTACCACCAAATTGATCAAGTAATTAGAGTGTCGAAATTTATGTAACGCTTGCTTGTTTTCTTTCCAATACCTAGAATCAAACCCTTCCTTTCCCATTCTGGTAAGAGTCGTTCAAGAGGTCTAGGATTTGAATAGCCAGCCTCTTTCGCTATCTGCTCTATCGTCTTTCTTCCATCGAGCGAACTATAGATCTTCTGTTGCATTTCTGTCTTAATCAACGTTGTCTTCAGTTCCTCTATCTTCGGTCTAATCTGTACATACAGTAATTTACAGATCGTGTCCAATTTGGCAACAATCTCTTTGTTTGAATCACTCATTCTTTTCACCACCTGATTCTTGCTGAGTCTTCTCCTCCTTTGGTTCACTCTCTCTTTCAATCTGCGGCACTTCTATGCCGAAATCCTCTAATGAAAAAAGTCTCCAATACCTTCCCTTATACTTTGGATAGGGCTCGATTATGCCCAAGACAGCCCATTTTTTCCAATAGTTCCTCACAGTCCAATCAGAAACTTTCGCTTTTGATGCAATTGCTTTGCTGTCCTCTCCATCGCTTAGTTGATAGACTAATTTCTTAATATCGTCATCCAAAGTCACTTCCAAGACACTCTTAGCTTTCTGAATTCCTTGGAATTTTGTCCATTTCAAAATCTCCCGAAGAATGCCCTTGGTCTCTTGATCATTGTCCATGTGTTTGCACCTCATTCAAGAAGCCCAGATGTGGCATAGTACACTTGTCTCCCTTTTCTTTCAGTGACAAGGAATCCCATTTCTTTGAGTTCTGAGACTTTCTTCATCGCTGTTATTTCTGCAACTCCAAGTTCTTTCGAAACTTTCTCGCATAATTCGGAATAGTTTAGCGACCCATCAGAGTAATCAAGTATTCTAGTAGCGATTTTGTCACCACGTATCTTGATCTTATATTTCTCAATGATCTCCAAGTTGCTGAGTTTTGTAAGAATTATCAATTGATCCAGCTTCTGAGAGATTTGTTTGAGAGTTCTTAACTCTTCACTCAATTTTCTGCACTTCCTCCTTAGGCGCCCATTTGGAAGGAACATAGTCGAACTGTCTCCTCGGAAAACCTCTTTTTTCAACAACTAGCAATTCAGCGTCTAGAAGTTCCTTTACAGTGATTTGAACAGCTCTCGCAGAAATCCCCGTTCGTCTAGCAATGGTGCTAGTATCTGTAAAACCATCGCTTAAAGCCCAAACCATCTTTCTTTCGTTTGTAGTGAGTATTCTTTCCAATTCTTTTTTTAGGTTATCCTTTAGAGCAATCTCCAAAAGTTGTCTTATTTTGACGATTTCTTCGTATAGGTTAATTAACATTTTTTCAGACATGTAAACCAATAGTTTAAGTCTCACGTACAATTTAAACATTATGATTTATTATATAAAACGAAACAAGTGTTTAAAAGTAAAATTCGGAAAGCAGTATATACTTTATTCAATGTATGCGCCATTATAATAGAAACGTGTAAAAAGTGCAAAAGTGTTATAGCTGAACCGAAAGAAATAATTAGAATTGCGAAAAGCCAAATTTTATAACGTGAAAACTCTAGATTAATAAATAGTGGAAATCGTGGTGTAACAGGACCATGATAATAAAGAAAAAGAAAATAAAAAACTTGGAATCCATTTTAGGATTTGTTAAAGAAGGAACAACTGTTGCAGTCGGTATCAAGAATCCTGAAAGATACCCAGAAATTTTAGGAAAAGTCGGGTTTGCTCTGCCTTTAAACGTAGGGGATTCACTTCTTCCTCCAGCATCTATAGGTCCCACTAGCAAATTTAATGCAGAGGGAAAATACATTAAACATAAGGACCAACCTAAGGAAACAGCTTATAGAGTTGTTGAATGGCATTGGCAAGAATATGATGGACCTTATGATACAGTTGAACAATCTAGACTTGTGGATGTCCCTTACAAACGATATCCGAGGACCCTTATCCCCCCTTACAGTGTGGAGATTACTGTTTCGAAAACCTTAGAGGGTGACTTTGTTCTGATAAGTCCTTTCGTCGAATATTCAGAGGCAAATAAGGAACTCCTCAAGCACACTCTGAATCTTTTCTTAGAGATTTTTGGCGAATGTCAAGTATTTACGGAAGACCTAAATGAAGTAATCAAACCGCCTATTCATAGATTAAATTGGAAGATATTGCCCGCTGGCCGTATGCCTTGGGAACAACTACGTCAAGAATTGGAACCTATAATCCAGTCGGCTCCAGAAGGAAATCGCCCTTTCATTCTGCATCGTTTAGAAACCATCAACAATTTTAATCCTAATTTTACTGCTGTAGGAAAAGCTGGTTTTAATGGCTATGTCATTATGGGCTTCCCAAACAAGAATATCTATGTCTGTGAAAGCATTTTCTACGGAAACGCTACATATATTTTTGCCGAAGGATGGGAGGAACTTTCAAAGAAAACAAAAGCTGAGATACTCGATGATAATCTTCAAGAGGAAAGAATTATTCATAGAGCAGAACGATGGGATAGAAGAATCAGAGAGTTGCTAGCTTAACATCATAATAACCCCCACATTCTTTTGGAAAATACGCAAGTGTTATAGCTGAATTAACCGAGAGAATTAATTAGAATAGCAGAGCGTGAAAGTTATGTCTGAAGATGAGGAAGAGGAAGAGTTAGAATGGGACGAATGCTGTGTTTGTGGTAAACATTGGACAGGGCTGGCAAGTGTTGGTCCACAAGCTTCTTTCTATAGATGCAGTAGGTGCGGAGAACAGTGTTGCGAAGAATGCTGGGACGAAGAATTAGAGATGTGCTCTGATTGTGCAGAGGAAGCCCGAGAAGAGAAAGAAGAATAAAAAGTATGGTTGTAAAGAACTTATACAAAGATGTTACTAGTCAATCCGTGTTTTCTCTTTCTCTGGATTTAGGATTCATCGAGAGGCATCTGCACCCCAAAAAGCCGTTTAGACAAAAAGGCTACTCGCAACCCGTTTGGATTCTAATCCTCACTGCTCAGATAGCTCATGGAAAAGCAGATAATGTCTTACTAACATACATCAAAGATGGGTTAAAATGGCTCGATTTCCTCAAACTCAAGCAAAGAAAGGAAGTCAGAAATGGATTCAGAAACTCATCAATGACAAGCCCGAAATTTTGAACTCACAGATTTGGAGCACGCTCAATTTCTCAGAGAAAGAACACATTCAATGGTTTTCACCTCTGAAGAATGATGATTACGCGGAATATCGCGATCAAGCTTTCTTGAAGTTACTTGATGTGAAGTTGGAAAAGTTACCGTTGGATGAATTCTGGCCTAAAGGAGGACCCCAGTGGGACGCTCTTGGGAGAAGCGCTTCTGGAAAGTTGTTTCTGGTCGAAGCGAAATCACACATTCAGGAATTGATTTCAACGTTACAAGCTAAAGATAAGGATTCGGTAAAAAGAATACTCAAGAGCCTTGGAGAAGTTAAAGACTATTTGAAGTCAAAGACGGATCTTGACTGGTCTAAATGTTTCTACCAATACACGAACAGATTGGCTCATCTTTACTTATTAAGGAAGAACGGAATATGCGCATACCTTGTCTTTGTCTATTTCATAAACGATTTACAGATTAAAGGTCCTACAACAGTCTTTGAATGGAAAGGCGCGATCAAACTGCTTCATTCTTGCTTGGGAATCGGAAGACACAAGTTGAGAGAGTATATTGCCAACGTATTTGTGGATATAAATCAACTTCAATAGGGCGTGTGGGACTTGACCCATTTGGGTATGAGTGCATAGAGACTCAAACCCTTTTGGCGGCAGTCTGATGACAGTCTGATTGTGTGTCTAAATATTTGGAAAAAAATCGGGTGCTTAGGCAGCATCGGATCTTGGATAGATCGCTCCATTAATGGTTTGCCAAGCAGGTGAACAGCAATGATTTAAGGACTTCCTGCTGTGATAGGTATTCAAGGGATTGAATTGCCCGATGAGAATTATCACACTGAAAAGCGAAACCGCTTCGGAGATGCAGCGGACTTTCTAGCGCGCAGTAACAGGATCTTTTCCCATGATCCCTCGGTCCAAGATTATTTCTATTCGGCAATGCACGAAGCTGAAAGCTTCTTGGCACGGTTAGGCATACACTCACGTAATCATAATCAAAGAGAAAACTTTGTCACAAATTATATGGTTCAATCTCTCGGCACTGTTGTAAGCAGAGCTCAATTTAGCAGAAATCCTCGACACCCGGCAGATCGATTGTTTGACAATGATTCTGAATTCTATTATATGCAGCTTCTCAGTCTCAGACTTGACGTTGTTTATGGTAACGAGATCCTAGGACGCTTAAGGCATGCAAATCGAAGAGATGTGCAGAGAGCCCGCGAGCTTCGTGTCAGATTCTTGAATTCGATAAGCAGGCACGAACAAAACTTAAGACACAGAGGGATAATATGAGCGAGAAACCAAATGCCTTGAAAGTCCTTGATCTTTATTTGGCCCATGTGATTCGTGAAGCCAGAGATGCATCTGAGGAACTGCTTGGGTCCTTCTTGATCCAAAAAGGTTATCGAGGAAAATACATTCGGGTGTACATTCTTTTCGTGTGCAAAACCGAACGACTGAATGTTGAAAATGAGATAGAGATATGGCTTAAGATATACAAATGGATTGAAGATAAAAAGGACGAACTGCTTCGTCGGTATGAGATTGAGGATCGCAGCATGATTGTCTTGTATCCTCGGTTCATAAATTTCAAAGAATATCGATCATTAAAACGCATCGACAGAGCAATTCTAGATAAGAACAAAATTGTTTGGTATAGTAAGTTTCAATCCATTCGCTGACACAGAAGATCGATTCATAAATATGTTCGGAAATGCTTGAATATGAATAAGCAGAATCGAGTTAAAGCACTTCTAAATTGTCAATTAATTCATTTTGGAACTTTGCTGCGTTTTTTTGTAGAATCCAGAGCCATTCGTTCTTTGTATTTGCGCTTGAAATCGTATATGTTGATTTGATAGCTCTTGGCTTTCTTCTTTGCCAACTTATCTACAAGTTTTTCTGTTCCAATATCAATGAATCTGTCGGCCACATTTAACCCCAAACCCGCAAGGAATCCTCCGACTGAACCAATTGGTCCTGCTGCGACACTACCTATTGCAGCCATTGAAACAGGAATACCAATTTCCAAACCTTTAATTCGTCTTGGCAAAGTTTTGTCATTCCAAATATTATCTAATATCTCCGAAAGTTCTTCAGCATTCTTCTCAAGAAGGTCCGGATTGTTTGTTGCTATTCCTTCATTTAGGGCTTCCTGCACTTTTCTTAAATCATAAGCATCATAATGGTACATTAATTCTTTACAGGCATCCAAACTCACCGGTGCATATGTCAGTTTTTTTAAAAGAAATTGGCCAATCTCGCATGGAAAAGAAATCTCTTGGGGCTGATAAGGTGTAGGAAGAATTGTACTACGTTTTATTTCATCCAACGAAAAATTACTTAGGTTATAGCCAAGTCGTATGTTGGGGGTTACAACGAAATTCTGGCAGACATGAAACATTATGAACGCTCTTGGAGGGTCATCGACCATTAGGTTTTCTATTGTTTCTGCCAAGATTGGATGTTTAAGTTTAAGGTAAATGTAGATTTTTTCTGCTGCTTCTGCGTAGGTTTTGGCTGCAGTCCAATATCCCCACTTTGTGCCTATCACTTTTGTCAATAATTTGGAAAATGCTATTTCGCTAATGCTGAGGTAACACTCTTGTGCTTTTTTAATCTCATCCAAGGAACCATAACTTGTGACCGGCGGTCCCGATATCATTGGAGGGTTTAATTCTTCAAATATCTGGTCTAAATAATCAAGTCCTTCGTAATGTGTGGGGTATTCTTCTAGTGTTACTTGAAGTCGCCCAGTTGATTTGATGAAGTCAATTATGGTGGGTATCTCGGAGATTTTGAAATAGTCTCTTTCGAACAGGTCGGGTGGACTGCTGGGTAGTCTGAGTATGAGTGATCCACTGAAAGGAATTTGGGTCCAGAGATCACCAATTTTTCCAGACAAGTCGCTGGCAGTTGCTAATGGATTTTGTAGATTCGTGAAACGATTAGCCGGAGGATAAATATCCTTCTCTAAGTTAAATGTTCCATTGCTCAATCTTTTCAAAAAAGTTGAATACTGTTCGTTTTCTCTTTCTTCATAGTCTTCTAGATATTCTCTATCCAAGACATTGACCTGTATGAGCTTATGGATGTTTCGCTATTTGTTTATTGTGTTGCGAATGATGGGTGAATTGGAACAAGTCGCGCTTGTATGATTCAATTCCCGTCATTAACATGTCCTTACGGAGAAAACTTTCTCTCGATAGCCAACTTAGGAGGTCGTTCGTGACGAAAAGTAATCTCAATAGTTTGTGAATATTTGTTGCTATTAAAGGCATTATATTCTTCCCGCCCACTACAATCTCGTTATTTTGAACATCGAAATTAAAATGGGCGACATCGTTTCTGAATTCAGCATCGATAACTGAGGCTACTTCTTTTAACCCATTAGCACGCAGGAAAATGAGTTTTGCATTCAGTGGTATGAATTTCTCTTCCAAATCTTCTAGTGAATTAGCTTGGCTTATTCGTTTTAAATAATAATTATTTCCAGGGTTTGCAATTTTGGTTTTAGTCTTGCTAGCGTTGAGAAGAATAACTAAAATGTTGACCACGGTATGGTTGATGCCTTCCAACACACCCAGATACCATAAAATCCACTGAAGTTTATCTTTATGAGTACCTGTAATTTTCAAAGTGTCATGCGCCAAGTACCGACTTATTTTGCCGTAATGTTCATGTTTTCTCAAATAATCAAAGTAAGCTTGCCTGAACATCTCTAGTTCTGAATATTCGCGAGGAATACATCTAATAATATTCATAAAAGGTTCAAGTTCTGCTTCCACTTTTCTCCCAAATGCTCTTGTTTCTTCTGCAAATTTCTTTGCTTCTTCACCATTTGAATTGGCTTCTTCCATATTCTAGCAACAACTCCCCTCAAGCATAGACATCGATCTCTCTTGATGTATTGTTTTTCTTGATGAAAAGCTTGCCTACTGTGGCTTGAACCCATTTGAGTTAAGTCCTGTCCGCCAAAAATAAACCCGAGACATATTTCTGAATTATCTGAATTTTGAAAAATATACGTCCACTAATTCGTATTTTCAAAAACTATTGAAGAATCATTCATTTTATGTCTCAAAAAGACCCTCATAGTTTGATCGCTGATGAGGTAACAATTGCCCGATAAACAAGGTTTTATCGGAAGGTACGCGAATTTATGTGGACTAAACATAATATAACAAATAGATGTGGCGGTAGGCAGCTTGGGAATTCTCAGCTCTCTTTATTGTCGGGGATTAAAGGCAATTCCCTTTTGTTCAGAATCACTTGATTGCCTTGCAGAGAACATGCATGTAACTAGTATTTTGAAAAACGATAAGTGTCAACGTTATTATAGAGTGCGCAGATTACAGGCGTGCTCCCTATCTTATGTTGATATAGTGCTTTTCGATACCAAATATCTCGATACGTTGCAGCCTGATGAGCTACTAGCTGTCGGAGCTCATGAGTTTACTCACATAATCAAGAAACATGGCATAAAAAAATTCTCGCGCATATTTGTGCCGTCAATGGTAGTTGTTGCGGTCGTCGGAATATTCGTTTTCATAAATGCTAGAGTTTTTAGCCATATTCTTTTCTTTAATAGCTTTGGAGCAGGCCTATCCAGCTTATTTGTAGCCATTCTTTGTTTTCTACCCGCTCTTGTTATTTCTCAGTACGTCAACGCAAAATGGCATCGCCAGCTGGAAACAGAATGCGATCTTAATGCGGTGAAGTTCGCTAATGGCGAAGCTATGATTTCCGCTCTCTATAAAGCAAGCAAGTTTCGCCCGATAAACACGAAGAGTTTAGAATACCGCTTGGGTCCTAGGCTGTATTTATCACTTGAACAACGAATTAATTATCTTAGGACAGCAATTGTGAAAAAATCCGAATCAGTAACTTGACTTAGCCTAATTGTTACGTTTAAATTCTCTACTTTAGCTTACTTCTATTTTAAGAAAAACCTTGGTTTGCTAAATGCTTGACTAAAGAGTAACTTGCAGATGCTTTAAGTAGTTTTACTTTGTGCATTCTCGTTGGAGGGAACTCCTGGAAAAGATGCTTAGAGAGACTCCCTGAGCGCGCGCTGATCGGCTAAACACCTTTACTCTTATGTCCTTCGAAGTCTGGATGAGAATCTAAGGATGACTTGCCTCAAAATCTGAGTGTGCTGTTTTAGAAGCTTAACTAGCATATTGTCGTCTATAAACATAATTTCTCTTTTCTTTTCGATGGTTTCTTCGATCTGGAGGCGAGCATCCCTAGTAATACTTTGGGAGGTTACTATCAACAAATGGTCTATCTTCTTTCTTGAGTTATCTGTCGGGTCAAAGAAGGCGGTAGAGAGCGCTGTTCTTGCTTGATCCATAGCTTCATTTACGTTGCCCTTCTTCCCAGCACGAGCATGTATCTTCACAGTCTTCGCCTGAATGGCATAGTATTCGCGAAATCCGAATTCATTCTCTTTGAAGAATGGTGCAATATCTTTCCCCAATTCCCCTGGACCATGAAATTTCGTCGGCATTACTGGTCTGAAGCCCATCGCATCGAGTACAGGAACCAGCACATGGTTTATCAAATCACTTTCGCCTAATTCATGAAGAATACTGAGCAGTGTCATATCGTCCGGTGAAAAGACCAAGAGTTGAGAGAACAGACTGTTGATTTCCAATTCATCAGCAAAATCTGTCAAGAGTTTGTCATGAATGTCCACTTTTGACGAGTCATAGTCACAAGCCTGTAAAATCTCACTTGGGTCAAGGATAATCTCTGTCTGAGGGTCTAGATATTCACACAACAATCTTACTAAGAACAAATGACCGATCGGCGAATACCTAAAATCTTCGTCGAGATCTTCCAATAAAAAACCTATCTCTTCTGGTAAAGTGTTTGATTCTTTTTCCTGCCATTGAAGAAAAGCTTGAAGATGCCTTTTGTTGTCTAAGAAAGCAGGAAGTATGGAATCAATAACCTCACTGCCAGCTAATGAGGGTTTCCTCATTGCATTTCGTAATGATTCAAGGTCAAGCCCAATGCTGTCTAACTTTGCTTTGACTTTCCCAACGTTTGAAAAGAAGGAGATCTTGAGTGTTGCACTGCTCCATTTGGTTTTTCGGTTCTGCTTATCTTTAGGATCAAAGAGAAGTATCAGATAGGGGGGAATATCCCATTTTCTAGTGATAAAGACATGCCCTGATATTAGAAGGAAACACTTTTCCGCCAAATACTTTCACCTTCTCTATGCATAAGTATACACTTAGGTTTCAACGTTGCGACTGCTTTTTCCTGAGAGTTGTCAGCGTTTTCCGCGTTCAATTACTCTTGAGCACATTTCCAAGTATTCCAGCCAGACTTGAGATATCTCCCGAACCAATAGTTAGATTTTTGGGGGCTTTGATATACCAGTTGTAAGCAGCGAAATTTGCCCTAAACTTGGCGCGCGAACTCGATCGCCGACATCAACAGTGACAACATAGTAGACATATTTGACATCGTGGTCGTTGCTTTGCACTTTGGCGAAACAAGCTAGAATCTCCTTTTTCCCTCTTCCGTGCAGTGGACTTGGACCCGTTTGGGTCTGAATCCCGGCGCACTTATAGCAGACTATCCAGAAATCATATTAAGAACATAACATGTTGGACCAAAATTCTCGAGCTCACTGCTAGGACTTGGCTCTAATCTTGGGTTCATTCAAGCTGAAAGACTTGCTCAATCGAATGGATGAAGACGTTGCATTAGAGATTCTGGCTGCATTGATAATGTTGTCCTGAATACCAAGCGCTTTGGGATGAAACTCGCCACTCGAGCATTGCCGAACGAAACGTCTGGAGCAAGATATTTATCTGCTCAAGAATATACCAGACTTGGCGTGTGGAATGCCTTTCGCTGCTTTCTGCAAGAAGTGCAAGAAGGAAAAGGACTGGGCGGAGCATGATAACTCCTATGCTTACATGATTGGTTCAAAACTAACTGACATCAAAGTAGAGATAAACAAACACTTCAAAAGTGTTCATAATATTGTACCAAACCCAGCACCTGAGAGCTTGTCTTGGAACAAGGACTTCAAAAAGGAAGAGATTGAATTATCCCAATATGGAGGCGTTTATCCAGATATGTCGCACCTATATTGGACGTTCAAAGGGCCCTCAGTGCGCCAGTTCGATTCCGATGATTATATGGTATCAGTCATAACATATCACCATTACAATCAATGTGTCGAGGCCATTAAGAATAAGAGAAGAATCGACTTGGAACTCTACGAGTATTTTTAGCGAGCGCGAACTTGTCAACAATGATGAATAAGAGTTGACATAATCGACCAAGCCAGGTAGAAAATGGACAACTAGTCCAGCTGACAGCGGCCTTGCGACAGCAGCTGCTTAAAGAAATCCGTGAAAACAAGAAGCAAAAAAAGTATGAATTGTCGCTTAAGCATTGGTAGCCCGGGAGAGATTCGAACTCGCCCACATGTCAGTTCAGGAAGAGATGGTTGGACTTGAACCCGTCTGGGTATTAGTCCCTAGAGACCAAGACCCGAAGGCTGGCAAATCCATCGGCTTTTTCCTTGCGAATGCTACTGCTCTTAATGGTGCCAGTCAGGTCGCCTAGGTCAAAACCCACTTTTAAACCCTTGAGTTAGGCGCGCTTTTGGAGGCAATGGCTGAAATCGGATAATCGGAAATCCAGATGTCTCAGATCCTCTTTTTCCTCGAAGGCGTGCCTAGACCCATCAAAAAATATCTCAGTCAATCAATGCATGAGCTGAATCGAGCCACCCAGCGACAAGCTTGATAGCTTCCTCAATGTCAGTTTTTCTCCTTCCGTGTAAGATCACTGAGCCCGTCGCGAAGATAAACATAGCGATCCTTCCATGCTTGTCTATAAATATTTTGCACTCCAGTGCTGAGAAAATCTCCGGTTCATATATGACGTAACTCAGATAAACACGACCATTTCTTTTGTTCAAAGTCCCCAGGAAGTAGTAGAGCCGTTCTATATCGATCCCGGGCTTGAATTTAATGGTTGCAGAGGTGTTATGAAGATAGAACTCTGAGTGCTTTGACGTAGGTATCAAGCCAAGAAAGCAAAGCATCTTGAGTGTGTAATCAGTCACCTTTTCAGCGATTTTGACACTCTTGAAACCCGTGGAGACAACCTTTCCTAAGCGAAATATAAGAAAGGTGCCCGTCTCTTTTTCATTAGTACGCTTACGAAACAATTGCCTGATAATTGCGCCAGGAAATCTCATTGCGCTGTATTCGATAATAGGGGCCAATCCGCTCCTCGCGATAAGCTGCAAATCGACTCTTGACTGTAACAGGGTGGTTAAGACCACGTTCGATATCGTAGGGCTTTTCCACAGAGAAGTTCCTTGAGGGACCTTGAGTCCCTCTTGTCTTGAGACAATGTGTGCATACTTCAGTTTTCGACTTTTCAACTGCTTGACAATTCTTAATAGCCACCCAGCTAATTGCCCATTCTCAATAATGTAATTGCAGAGATAGATACGCGCGCTTTCTATCCATCTCTCCACAGTCACAGTGTGAGGCCATCCTTCTTGTTCACAAAATTCAGCAAACTTTAGCAGAAGTTGTTCATTTATCATTGGTGTTTGCTTGTTCGGCTTAGGCATTCGGCCTTGCTTTATGTTGATATGATACCAAATCGTGTTATGGCTTACTCCAATAATCTCCGCGAGTTCTCGCAATGAGTAAAATCCGCTAAGATACGACATGTTGAATTCAAAGGCATCTCCTAGCTCTGATGGGCGCCCTCTCATTTTGCGATGTCCTTTCACATCAATACCTTCTTGAAGGAAGAGCTTGATTGTTCTCTGTGCCAACGTATGAAGATGGCAAGGGGGCATTTGAATTACTATGGGTTTCGTGTTGTATTTCATATGAAGATCCATTGCTATCGATTATGCGCGACGTAGCGAGAGATATGACCTGACTGTTATGATATCTTGCTCTTCCTGCATTTCTTGATGTACTCCACTAATTGCTTATACGCATGAAGCATTTCGGCGCTCTCGTAGATTATCACTCTGACCCATCTTATTGACAAATACACCAGCCAGAAGAATACGTCAACAATAATGGCGGAGTTCATAAGCACATTTTGGCCCGTATGAATGTAGTATGTCGCACCCAAGAAAACAGAAATCATCGATGGGGCAAATATAAATGCTATCTCGCGCCCTGTTTTTTTGCTTGTGATTTCCCAAACCCATAAGTATACACCTCCGCCTATACTTTGCTTTTTTATGAATTTGTAGTTCATGTTTCCGAGCAAGGATTTCCACCATTCCTAGGAGACGGAAAAACGACTGATTCGCTTCGATAGGCAAGATTCTTGCCGATCGAGTTTTCCCGACTAGCACCATTGTCACAGAAATTTTGGATTAAGCATTTTTGTGACAATGGTGTATTTGAGTAACACACGCTTTCCTTTTGTGATTATTCCTACAACAACCTTGAGGCGTTACTTTGTACATTCTCGTTAAATCTCCTCCATCTCTGTCCTTTGTTCCAGACAGATACATCGATATATTCCAAGGTAGAGCGCCAAGAAACATTCTGGCTAAACACTATACGCCCCAAGGGATAATATTGCTAAGAGAAATCTATGATAAGGCAGACTTGAAGGCGTTAGGCTAGAACCGTCTTTTTATTATAAACTTATGCCTTTTCAGAATAATGTGTAAGCCAAAGTCTTATTACACGATTCATTCAATCTATCGATTTGTAACTGCTTGCGAACCGTTCCAACGCATATCGCCATATGTCATCTATAACTCCTTCCATGCCTTGTGCTAATATTGATATCCCTTTGCTGAGGTGATGTATTGCATCGAAAATCGATGTGCTTCTTCTCAAATTGTCAATCGAAAGTTTTTCTCTAATCTCTTCTTCTTCTTTTTTCCATGACTTGAAGGTAGGTTTTATATACCCTGGCAGCAAGAACCAAAAACCATTCAGATGCAACCACTCGCTTCCTATTCTCCGTTCAACACATGCGTATTCGATATACCCTCTGGAGTGTTTTTCCATATACCTAAAGAACTCTAATAGCTCTACTGCTTCCTGAAGGTACAGATCAGTTATTGTTCGGACGAAGGTTTTGGCAGTATAGTCCAAATCATTAGTTACCAAAGCTGAGGACTCACGGTCGGTCTGGTCAAATATGTTTCCCATGTAAAGCAGCCCCTTTCCAATAGAGCAAGCACGGTCCTTGGCTTGCCATAGCATGTGAAGCATTTCCTTCGTTGGTTTCGAGAGTTCAATGTCCTCCAACTTTTTGTTTTCCATTTCGTCATAGCAGACAAGCAAGAGGTTTCGAATCTGTGAAAGGTATCTTGCTGTTTGGCTATCTGATACCAGAAGAAGTAAGGCAAGGTGAGGGTCATCGGAAAGAATTTCTCTGATTAGTTTATCTCCATTCCAAAAGTCAACCCTACTGGAATATGATTCCATTTCTTTGGAGAATTCGGTGCTCGGTTCCTCAATGTATACGTATTTCTTGATTTCTTCTGGGCGTTCAGCTAAGTCATAAAGCTGTTTTATGTCGCTACTTTCTGGCTTTTTCTTCACTTGAATCGCAATTTTTTCGACTTCACCTCGTTTTGATGCTATAAGGTCCGCCCCCTTCTCTCTGCTCTTGTCCACTAAATGCTGATTTCTAACATGATAGCCACGCACTTCAAAGAGGCGGGCGACAATAGCTTGTATTTCGGTCTCCTCATAGTTGTTGAAAATTGGAAACGGCACATATCCCAACTCCACCTATAACTTCCCTTTGCCAAATTTATGCCTTCTTGAAAGCCTGTTATCCTCTCGCATCTACTTCCTATGGTGGTATTTTGGTAAATAGAAGCATTTCATGACCCAAAGGATGAGGACCATTAAGAGACATCTACGATAAGGCAAACTTGAAGGTTCTAAACTAACGCTATGATCTGCCGAAGACATTGGGTAAATCGTTTGCCGAAATCATCACCTGCTTTACAGTGCAGTTTTTTGTCTATTTGTCCATCCTCGGCATATTGAAAAATGTCGCAGTGCCAATTATTCTTCTTTGAGTAATGCTCACTTGTTGCTACTACATAGTCATTTTTACCCAAATACGTTCTAAACTCTTTCTTGCTTTCGAAACCGTTAGGTAAACTCCATCCGTTGTCCCATATATATAATGGTTCTAGTTGTTTGGACAAGTCCCTACCTAGCATATGGTTTGTTCACCAACTATAAAAATTTGAATTGAGCAGTAGGTTAGGCCGCCGGATATTTCTCATGACGCTTGCGAAGGTATTGCTGAAGTGTCCTAGCATCCACCTTAACCTCATCGGCCACAGCTAACAAATCATGATCTCGCACGTCATATAGATAGTCCTCGCCGAAGGCCTTGAGCCAATGTGCTGCGTAATCCGGCAATAGTGCATTGACTATTTGCCATGCTCGCTTAGTGCCTACAGTTTGATAGCTCTTTAAGGGTTTAGTCGTTCCATTTTTCAGAGTGTACGTTCCAATAGTATCATTCTTCAACACATAATTTCGGGACAAGGCAGCGCGCTTGCGGCCTCAAGTTTCGGCAGTATAAATCCAGAAAGAAAAATTATGGACTTGAACCCGTTTGGGTTCTAATCCCGGCGACCGCACCAGACACCGTTCGAGTGCCCCCCTTGCATGTTTGACCCTCTCTGATTTGTCCTGACAGAGAAATTTTCTTTTGTCGAGACAAATAGGCATCGGAAATCTGTAGGTGCTATATCTTTGACAATTTCTTCAACAGCCTTAGAATAGCGCGCTTTGAACGCCGCCCTGACTTGGGTTTGATGGTAGCCCGGGATAGCTTCAAACTCTCGGGTTAGTGATGGTGCTGGGACCAGGTTTGCATCGTAATCAGGTGGCGACGTCTCCCGAAGTCCCAACTATTGCTTGGCTTTTCGCAGTTTTTGATATACCGCGCTAAGGTATAGACGATCTTGCACATAAATGTTGTTCTGAACGACCGTGTGTTTTCTCATTTTGCATTTTTAAGCTCTTGTTTTTGGTTAATCTTAACGATTTCCTTTAGTATTGCCATCAAGGCTATTCCCATGAGCAAGAAGGCTGGGCTTTCGAAATCTCTCTGACTTAGTGGTGTGGCCTGCTTCAGCGAGCTCCTGCTGACATAATGATGTAGTCTTCCTCGCACAGCGACCATGAGCTCGATGATTCCATCGGTTCCATTTTGTATCTTTTCTTCTACGAGAAGTTGCGATATGTCCTTTGAATGCTTTTCACTCGTATTGATTTGGGTCTGCATAACCCATTCAACGCTCTCACGAAGCTCTTTTGATGACTTGAAGCTCCTCTTGATAGCCTCGTTCTTTGTTTTGCCACCACCGTACAAGTCTTCGAGGATAAAATAGAAGTAATAGAACGCATCCACGTATCGAAATTGCGTGAAGAAGTTTTTCCCTTCTCTATAGAAGGATTTCAATGTCGTAAGTCCGTCATATTTGGTCTTTCCTCTTATGACTATTGTCAGAACATCCTTTCCAATTGGAGTAGGCGTGTCAGGATAGCGTCTGTTCAAGGAAACTCCAAACACTTTTAGTTTTGATTTTTCTTCAGGCGTTTCAGGTATCCATTCTTGTCTTGCTTCTTCCCAGTGTATTTTTTCTAGATTTCCAATAAAAGCTAGATATGATTCAATGTATTGGAAGTCAGATCTAAGATCTCTAAAGATGCCTTCATCGGCCTCAACGGTAATCTTCATTCTTACCTTTTCATTCATTTCTTCTATCTTTGAATAAAATTTCTCAGGATTATCCACTTTTTTTATTATTTTGAGAGAAACAAGCATACCTTCTTTATCTGGCGTGAAAATATACTCTTTAGTGTCCTCAACGATGTCTATAACAGAACCTATCGCAAGTCTCGATTTAACTTTGCATTCTAATGAATATCTCATGAATTATGTATAGCGTCCCAAGGATATTTATCCTTGACCATTTCGTTCTGAAAGGGTTTTGGAAACGGCTTTGCTCGTATCGTTGGGAGTTTGGCGAGAAGCCAAACGACATTAATGTTCTCTTAAAGACTCTAATCATGCTTGGTCCCTGAGAGGGGTATCTTAGAGAGAGGCAAGTAGGGGAGTGGCGGATGACACTTCCCTAAGCGTTGCCCTTCTTTCCCTGCGAGGGAGAGGACGGTGAAGAGGGTCGCGTTTAGCCCGTGTACGTAGCGTGGATCTACCTTTTTCCTTTTGTCTTCTCACTTTGAAGTTTTGAAAGTTTCGCCCAGTTTGTTATATTCTCGGCGGTGAGACATTCCTTGAGCTTTTCCACTGACTGAACTTCCTTTGTGAATATTGGGTCTTTGCAGAAGTCATGGAGAGCTATCAGTAGCTCACCAAGTTCCCTGAAACCATCCAATGTCAACATGTAGTCTATATGGTCTCCTTTGGGATTTTTCATCCGAACTTTGTATTGGACATTAGTTACATAAGGACCCTTGAGTCTTGCCACGACAGAGAGCTCATAACCCGCCCGATCCCGCACATGCCACACTGTATGATCTACGATCTCGGAATTCAAGATAGTGCATCTCCTTCCTTGAATTGTATTCGTGCTCTTGCTTTATAATGGATTTGTCAGTGACTTCAGAGAAACTCTCAGACAACCTTTGGTTGTTCCTAGACTTGATACGAAAATCCCCTATACGACTAGATTGATAAACTAACTAATACTAATTCAAACGGCTAAAGATCATTCCACGAAAAGATCGGAAAGCCTCAGAATTGAGCAATCACGGGGGTATTCAGAGCGTGTATTTATAAACAAACGCTGTCCACAGAAGAAGGAGAGACAATGTCTCTAAATGAGCGAGAGCAATACTGTCTTGCATTAATCATAACCAAAGGAGGAGAAACTGGGTATAAAGAAATTAGAGATACGATTCTCGAGTTTAGAGAATCTTTTAGAGATCTATCTAAGAGATACTTGAAATATCAAGCAGTAAAAGGGACTCTGTCTGACCTTGTGAATAAACAGTACCTTTCGGAACAAGAATCAGAAATCTTCAAGGTTAATCCATTCATGGTGGCGGGATTTATCCAGCAGTTTCCTATAATGATTTCAAAAAGTATAGAGAACAATCTCAAATTTCGAAAAGAGCACATACTTGAATTTGATACAAGTGGAATTGAAGTAATGTTGCTAGATGAGGAGTGGATGGGTGATGTGTTTGAGAATCCACCTTACGACCTAATAGAGCACTTGAGAGATGCCTTGAAACTTCAAAAGGTGGGTTCATACGACTCTGTTTTAGTGAAATGCGGAAAATGTGTTGAAGTCATGGTAAGTGAACTTGACGATGATTATTCGCTTTTTGAAAGACAACTTTCTACTGGAAAGATTATCGCTAGGTTGCGGGACGAAGATATTCTCAAGAAAGTGACAAAGAAAGTGAATAGGGAGAGTTTCAGAACTTTTGTTGATGGCATTAACGTTGTATATAGATTCAGAAACACAATGGGAGCACATTCAGGGTTTGAATGGGGTATAGATCAAGTTGCTACATCATGTCTGATTCTGACCTTTTACTTAGCCGACCTTTATGTTTGGAGTATCCGAAAAAGCAGAAGTTAGATATTTTGACGCGGGCTAATGTGACGAGATCAATACCTAATGGTCATCCGGTTTTTGGTAGCTTTTCGACGGTTTTGACAATATTTAAATAAACTCAAATCTTTGTTTTCACGGGGGTTGTTGCATGATAATTAGGCTGAAAATAAGGTGTCGTTGAAAGCGTGGTATATCAGAGTTTCCGAAAAACCAACTAATCGTAAGGTCTACTCCCGCAAACTCACTTTCTTTTCTAATTAGGTCTTAGTGCACGCGGCTTTTTTCCAGAATCCTTTTATGAGTTCGTTGCAGTCAACAGCGTTTTTGGCAATTTTCATCTCTTTTTGGAAGTAGACAGGTAGTTGCTGTTTGATGTTTGGATG
>Ga0172363_10000627_pt1 | contig 27329 bp, 24 predicted proteins | sample LakKivs2_kivu2a2_FD_114541 | JGI IMG/M metagenome (GOLD analysis project Ga0172363, IMG submission 114541) | Sediment microbial communities from Lake Kivu, Rwanda - Sediment s2_kivu2a2 | ecosystem: Environmental > Aquatic > Freshwater > Lake > Sediment | place: Rwanda: Western Province, Lake... | reverse complement strand
ATTATTGCAGGATTGCAATTTCTCCTGTTTGCTATGTGGTTCGACATGGAATATAATAAGGACCTCAAGTAAATGGCAAGAAAGAATCAATGTTGACAAGCGGATTCTTTCGAAGGTTGGTTCAAATTGGCATGCTATTCAATATGCAGGGGAGCCATTAATAATCTGGCCGTAGTATCTTATAACATCTTTTGGTTCTTTTAACTATTTGGCTCAATATCTGAAGATAGAAAGGAGACTTTCTTCCTTTCACAGAAATAATGCTCTTCTGGGTTATGGCTCGATGGAGAAAATCTTCTGTTACCTCTGTTTTCGCGTTGCCTATTTCCTGTAAAAAATGGGCATCGCTTCCTGCCACTCCAGGCTTATTTAGACTTCTTGCCAACTGTTGAGCTTTTCTATTCTGCTTACCTGTACATCTAGAGTTAAAAGATTCAATAAAATCGATCTTCTCCAGAATAGATTCATCTGAAGAAATAACACTTTTATACTTATAAGGATGAGGCAAGATAACCAAACCACCCTGGGAATGTATTTCGTCTATTACGTCCCGAATATTATTACTAAATACCCTGTCTTTTAGAAAAATTCCGATAATCTCATCCACTTCTGTCTTCAGTTCCACTCCAATTATTACCTTTAATTCGGGATCTCGATTGAGCTTTTGAGTTTCCAGGGCTCCTTCTATTGTGTTGTGGTCAGTTATAGCTATTCCCTGTAGTCCTTCCTTTTTGGCCTGTCTAAGGATCTCGTGAGGAGACATCAGAGAGTCAAAAGAGTATATGGAATGGATATGAAAATCTACGAAAATTCTGCTGTTCATTATCGACTCGGAATAAATAATTCTCTTATTGCCCAGAAGAAATAGATTAAGAAGGGAACAGGGTCTTCCAGTGAAAGCACATCATATTTGAGGTTCTTACTGAAGAAAGTAAATATATTTTTTAATTGTACTGATGAGGCCTTGAAGGATAGGAGTAATTTCAATATAGCTCGGATGTCGTTGAAAAGGAAACGAGTTTTCATGCCGATTTTATACTCAAACATTTCCGGGATTTCACGTTCAAGGGCCAATTGATAAAGAAGGAAGGGGAAATCTACTCCGGAAGCCACTGCTTCGTTAATCGAGCCCCAAATCCTTGGGTTAACCTCAATGAGAACAGGGATTCCATTCTTGGTTAATTTAAATTCAACCATAACTACTCCATGCCAGCCTATGGTTTCCATTAGTTTTCTTGCTATCTGCTCCATTTTCTCTTCCTGTATGCTGATTCTGAGGGTACTGGGACCACCGGATATGGGATATTCCCGCAGCCTTAAATGGGAAAACTTTGCTTTCATTTTCCCTCTGTCAAATATCATCGAGACTCCCGCCCCTACTCCAGAAATATATTCTTGAATGATGGGATACTCTTCTGGTAACAAGGAGTAATTTTTCACTACTTTCTGGTAAGTTGCCAATAGCTCTTGCTGGGAGTTTATATACCAGATTCCCTTGCTCCCCGTCGACCTTCTCAATTTAATTACTGCTGGGTAAGAAATTTTATGCATTTTTTCAAAGAGTTCTTGAATATTTTCGATATAATGGGTCCTCGGTGCCTTAATGCCTAAGTTTGAGACAGTTTGTGAAAGATTTTTCTTGTCATGAACTAACATTACCTTTTCATAATTTGCAAAAGGAACTCTCACGTATCTGCTTAATTTATCTTTGTGTTTACATATTAGTAGTGTTTCTGTACTATTCATAGGCAGAATAGCGTCTATCTTTTTTCTTTTCAAGAAGTTCAAGATTGTGTCAACAAAATCGTCTGGATATTTCTCGGGGTCAGGATAGAGAAAGTGCTCTCTGCAATATTTTGAAAAAAAAGTGGGAGCAAACCTTTTACAATCGGAAACAATAACGTAAATGCCACGTCTGCCCAAACTTCTAGCACACACCAATGATTTTGGACTTAGTCCATTTGTAATCAGAACTGTCTCCATCTTTGTTTTGCTATCCTCTCCCGCATACTTTTAACTAAATCATACATTGTACATATCCAGTATTGATTGTTATTTTTCAGGAAATTTAGAAAATTTTGGTAAAACCATCTTTTTCCGCTAATAATATTGGGATGAAGGTTGATTACACTAACTCCTCCGAAGTTTGTGATGTCTTCTATTATAGATAATAAAAGTTCCCAGGCTTCCCTTTCGTTCAAGTTCGCGTCCCTGAAGAACATATCGTCCTGAATTGTCAGAGGAATTTCCCAGAGATTGAGGCCAGGATAAAGGTACGGAAACGATGCTCCCACAGATTTATAGAACGGACTTGTTACCGGAAGAGAAGAATCGTACTCAATCCCTATTTCCGTTAGAACTTCAAATAGTGCTTTGCTCACCGAAAGAGCGGGAGACCTGAATCCCTTAACGTCGCACGGAATTTCATCAATTGCCCGAGATAATCTCTCTTTTATTTTATTCTTTCTTCTGTAGGCAAGCCCTATGTCATGAAAGTATCCGTGAAGTCCAATTTCGCAACCACTAGCTGTTAACGATTGTATTAATTCTTTTTCTATTTTGTAATCATAGTGTGTCACAAAATTGAATGTTGCAACAATTCCGTAGCGCCCGTAAATTTTCATTATTTCATTGATATATTCATAAGAAGGAGAATTATCTATGTCGTGAGTTATACAGATAGCACTCTTCTTATTATTCCAAAGTAAAGGCATTAGAATTAGTCTTTTTCTTATCTTGTAAATGAGTTGATTATAAGAACCATTTGAAGGCTTGTTCAAAATAATCTTTCTTCCGGGATTTCTAAGCCGTTTTAGAATGCCTGTAAAAAACAGCCTTTTCTGAGCAGAGAAAGTTCTTAGTATGGGGTCAAGGTATTTCCTTAAATTTCGCTGAATAAAAGGAGATTCCTCTAAAGAGAGTTCTTCCCAGAGAAATGCGATTTTATCTAGAGACAGCTCTTTGCTCACTGCTTCCTCATCAATTCCCAGAACTAAGGCAAGGTTATTTATGATTTGTTGTGAGCCTGCGCTTCTATATGTATTAACATCAAATTGCAAATTCGCTCTTTCCATGGCTAGTTTATATATTACTCGATTCCTTATAGAAAGTCAACTTTTTAGTTTGGCTTGACTCTGAGAAATCAACTTGAATTTTTTATCTTTTTATGGTAAATTATATTTGTAAAATATGAATAAGGATTTCCTTTATAAAGGATATCTTGTAAAAGATTGCGGACGCCGAAGATAAAATTTCCGATTTTTATTTCCCAACCTCAGAGACACAATCAAGAGGGTAAAAGACATTATAAATTATGAGGAAGAAACGACCACTCCGGATTTGTATACTTACTAGTGGGTTTCCGCGCTTTAAGGGAGATTCATCTGGCACATTTTTGCCTTTCCTTGCAAGAGAATTAATTAAAACGGGTCTAAACGTATTTGTCCTCGCTCCTCATCATCAAGGGAGCAGAAGATTTGAAATAATGAAAGGAATTAAAATATATAGGTTCTCATATTTCTTTCCATTCGCATTACAAAAACTCTGCTACGGTTCCGGAATACCCACCAATATTCGGCATAGTTTATTAGCCAGACTTCAACTGCCTTTCTTTTTCCTTTCCCAATTATTTTCTCTGATATGGCTTATAAAGAAAGAGAAAATAGATATCGTAAATTCACACTGGATGGTGGCTCAAGGTTTAAATGGCGCATTGGCCAGAAAAATTTTGGGAATACGCCATGTAAACACTATTCATTCTGCTGGTGTATTCGCTCTGAAGAGGTTTCTTTTTGGAAGATACATCGCTCGATTTATCGTAAGCAATAGCGATCATACCATCACGGTAAGTTCTTTCATAAAGTCGAATTTAGATGAGCTGGTAGGTTATGACACAGAAGCTACGATTTGCCCTATGGGTATAGATACCAATACCTTCGTTCCCAAAGACCGGGTTAAACTGAAAGAGAAATATAATATAAAATCGAAGTATATATTACTCTTTGTGGGAAGATTGATTGAAGTGAAAGGCATCGAATACTTAATTGATGCATTGGGGATTGTTAGTAATAAAATACCGGACTTAGAATTGTTAATCGCAGGCACAGGAAATTTGGAAAGACAGTTGAAAGAGAAAGTGAGAAAGTCAAATCTTTCTTCATATGTCTCATTTTTAGGTGCCGTGAAGCACGAGGATCTAATTGATTATTACAATATTTGTGATTTATTAGTTTTGCCCTCTATATTTGATAAATATGGCCATACCGAAACATTAGGGATGGTAATATTAGAAGCGATGTCCTGTGGTAAGCCAGTGGTCGCCAGTGATATTGGAGGCATTCCGGAGTCGGTGAGAAATGGATACAATGGATTATTGACGATTCCCAAAGATCCCGCTAATATCGCCGATAAAATTGTAAAGGCTTTTACCCAATTCGACCTTGAAGAAATGGGCAAAAGAGCGCATCAGACTGCCTTAAATTATGCTTGGGAAAAGATAAGTAAAAAATACGAACAGGTTATGAAACAGGTATCTGTCGTAAATCGTAGAGGTAAAAAGGATTTATGAAAAAGAAGATGAATGAGATAAAAAATTTTTATGACAAATTCTATGCAATTCAGAAAAGACAAAGCAAGACTGAAGAAATGAAACAAAATATCAGAGTAAATGTGCTTCGGAAATTTTTGAAAAAAAATAGGCAAGGATATAAAAAAATACTTATTGTCGGATGTGGTGCGGAGAAAGATCTATCAATTACAACCGAAAGAATAATAGCTATAGATATCTCTTTGATTGCAATTGGAACAGCAAAGAAACAATTTCCGCACAACAAATATTTTGTCGCTGATGCGTGTGATTTACCGTTTGCCAATAACTTCTTTGATTGCATTGTGTGTAACGAAGTTATAGAACATGTTGTAAATTCCGATAAAATGCTATTTGAATTTCAACGAGTGTTGTGTGAAAAAGGTATTCTAATTATTACAGTTCCCAATTGGCATAGTTTTTATGGAATAACCAGAAAATTAGCTGAATTTATAACAAGACATCCTGTGACTTCAGGGAACCAACCGATTGATGATTGGTATACTCCTGGGGAGTTAAAAGAACAATTAAATCGCTATTTTAAGATTGAAGAAATTCGTGGTATTTGGTATTATCCCCCTACGGGAAGAGGGAAGTATATGATACCATCTTTTATAGTTTATCCGATTTTTAAATTACTACAACCAATTGATTGTTTTCTGGGTAAGGTTTTACCGAATAATGGACATATGCATGCAGTGAGATGTATTAAAGGTTTGAAATAAATAAAAAGAAATTCAGAAGAGCTGATAGTGGACTTTCGTTTTAAGTTAAGGAAAAACTAAAAAAGAGGATTAATGAATACCGAGAGAATTGCGAAATTGATAATAGAAACGAAGAAGGTAAAAGATGAAAAAAATTGTACTAATCTATCCGGGCGGGAAAAACATAGGTGATATTTCTATGCCGCTTCCTCTACTGCTTCTGGCAAAACCTCTCATTGACAATGGGTACGAGGTTCGGGCTTTGGATAGTCGAGTTGAGGATTACGAGAAATTAAATTATGAGGACTTCCTTTACGCAGGTATAAGCACAATGTCGGGCGACCAATTGAGTTATGCTTTGGAAATTTCTAGATATATTCGTCGTAAGTTTCCAGAACTTCTCTTAATTTGGGGTGGGCCGCACCCGACTTTAGTACCCGAACAAACTGCAAAAAGTAAGCTTGTTGACTTGGTTGTACGAGGCGAAGGTGAAGAAACGCTCTTAGAGTTAACTGAGAAGATAGAAAAGGGAGAAAACTGGGAATCAGTAAAAGGGATAACTTTCGAGAAAGAAGACAAAATCGTTTCTAATCCTCCCAGGAAATTTTTAGAAATAGATAACGTTACCCATTTGCCTTACCATTTGTTCAGGCTGGATGCTTATCCCAATCTGAAATATAAATTTGAGTATTTCTCAAGTAAAGGGTGTCCCCACAATTGTGGATTCTGTAGCAATGTAGCAAATTCGGGAAGGACCTGGAGAGCAAAATCTCCCGAAGTGGTAATAGTTGAATTGGAGCAAATAGTCAAAAACATCAGACCCGAAAGGATAGCTTTCGTAGACGCAAATTTTTTTGTGGATAAGAAACGGGTAGAGAGAATTTGTCAATTATTAATTGAAAAGAACTGGCCTGTGACTTTTAATGCAATGTGTAGATGCGACTACATGGATGGATATGACGATTCATTCATGGAACTCTTGAGAGATGCGAAATTCAACGAGCTTTGGCTTGGTGCTGAGTCAGGGAGTAAGAGAGTTTTGGAATTTATGGAAAAGGGTATTACACCAGAACAGGTTATTAATGCCAGACAAAAATGTGTTAGATATGGTGTAAGGCCGATATTCAGTTTCATTATAGGTATTCCGACTGAGACTAAGGAAGAATTTGCTAGATCCTTAGAACTTTATGATAAGATTCTATCGATGGATCCTTATGCTGTCATCAATGGGATATTCGTATTTACTCCATTCCCAGGTGCTCCTCTAACTAAATTCGTGGAGACAAAGTATAACTATCAACAGCCAAAATATTTAGAAGAGTGGAAGAGTTGGAAATGGAGCAGTACAAATTATGCTGTCTGGATAGATAAGAAGACGCAGAGTCAATATGAAACGGTTTCTGCAATATCTCGCTTTAACTATGTAAGGCAACTAATGCGCATATGGCCTGCCGAAGAGAGAAGGAAGAGGATAGGTTCTTTTTTCTTCGTTTTGATATCTCAAATATTACTTTTTATTTTTGGCATAATGGCAGTTTTGAGATGGAAATTTAGATTCTTCAAATATGGAATAGAGTGGAAGTTGTGGACAATGATTCTGGAGAGGTTTAAGGGAAACAAATAGGATTTCTGATAGGTGGAATTTTATGATTTTGTATGATGAGAAATTTTATTGGGCAATGACCGCTGAGTATGTTAATTGGACTCCTTGGACAAAATTGAGGATGGCTCAAGTGGTTAAAATGGTACAGCCACGTCCTGGCGATAAAATTCTTGACTTGGGTTGTGCCACGGGTTCTGTGGCCCATTTTTGCAGCAAATTTGGTGCCGAGGTTACAGGAGTGGATTTTTCTCAATTAGCCATTCAGGAGGCAGAGAAGCTCCATGGTGGAAGTAAAAATACTCACTTTCTTGTCCGAGATGTGGCCAACTTATATGGTTTGGAGAATAGCTATTTCGACAAAGCCGTGGCATTGGATTTAGTCGAGCATCTGTACGATGATGTTTTTCAGAGAATGTTAAGTGAGGTTCGCAGAGTTTTAAAAAAAGGAGGTACTATATCTATTTATACGCCCAGTAGCAGTCATATCTTTGAACGGCTCAAATCCAAAAATTTCATCTTGAAACAACCTCCTGTTCACGTGGCAGTGAGATCTATGCGACAGATTGTATTAGTTCTCAAGCAGCAGGGGTTTGAGATTAATATGTCTTACTTCACTGTAAGTCATTTCCCGGTTTTTAAATTGTTGGAGCTTCTAATGCAACCTATTCCCTTATGGGGAGATTTGTTTAAGTATCGAATATGTGTTAGAGCCGTAAAAGTATAAGTATGACTATAAAAACAAATACAAAAGGCATCGTGAAGTCTGTTATAAAAGTTTTTGTTGTCTTAGTTATATTTTATTTTTTAGGAACGGCTCTTTATCGAAATTGGGGGCAAATTGATTTTAAGCAATTACATTTTAATGTTTTCTTACTCATGGTTTCTATTTTATTTCTTTTTATATATTTTCTTTTAGTTGTTTTTGGATGGGAATTGATTTTAAAACGACTTGGTGTTTCTTTATCGTTTCTTAAAACTCTTAAGATCATATTTTATTCTCAGCTAGGGAAATATTTGCCCGGTAAAATCTGGGTATTTGTGGGAAGGATATATTTCTGTCAGCAGCTGGGTATATCCACCAGCAAGACCTTCCTTTCTATCGTACTAGAAGCGGCAGTGTCTATAATAAGTGGGATCCTTATTTTTCTGGTAGCACTTTCAATTTTTCCCGGGACCCAAATACATATTAATCCATTTTTATTAATGGTTGTTGTTGTAATACTTTTTATCATTGTTCACCCGAAAGTCTTCACGAGAATCATAAATATTTTCTTACGTTTAGTAAAGAAAGGACCCATAAGAATAGATCTGAACTTTTCTCAGATATGTGGTATAATAATGTATTATTGTATCGTGTGGCTCAGTTTCGGTATTGCTTTTTATTTTTTGATAAATTCTACTACCTTCATCGCTTTGTCTAAAATTCCTCTCCTTGCAGGTTCATTTTCCATTTCTGCGACTATTGGAGCGATGGCTTTATTTGCACCTGGAGGATTAGGTGTGAGAGAAGGTGTTCTGGCGCTTTTATTGAGCAACTTTTTCCCGATATCCTTGGCCATTTTACTTTCCTTTCTGTCCCGAATATGGATTAGTTTTGGGGAGTTTATCCTGATGGGAATTTCTACCAGGATTAAATTATAAGATTGGAAAATAAGTAAAATTATGATCCTTTTCACTGGGAGACGATGGCAAAGGGAGGAGATGTCAAGGCGATGTTGGGCTGGTGCGCTTGACAAGATGAAGTTTTTTATGTTATATTTAAAAATTAGCACTCATCATTGAGAGTGCTAATTTTGGGGTAAGTGATGGATATAAATGGTTTTGGCGAGCGAAAAAAGAAGATATTGCAGGTGGTAATTAGGCATTATGTGAGGACAGCAACACCTGCAGCTTCCCGGATGATTGTCAGGGATTATGATTTTCCTTTCAGTTCTGCTACTATTCGCAATGTTCTGGCAGAGCTGGAAGAGGAGGGGTATTTGACTCATCCCTATACTTCGGCAGGTCGAATTCCCACAGATAAGGGTTACCGTTTTTATGTGGATTGCCTGATGGAGGCGCAAAAGTTAACTCAGGAAGAAGAAAAGCGCATCGAGAAGGAATATCAAGCAAGGAAAAGAGAGCTAGAAGAAGTCATGCGGCAGACGAGCAAGATGTTATCTCTTATCTCTCATCACGCGGGCTTCATATTGAGCCCCACGCTGGATAGGAGTTTCCTTAGACATATCGAATTAGTTCCCCTAGGAGGAAAGAGAATATTAGCTGTCCTTGTCACTCGTGCCGGGTTGATAAGACATAAGACCATCCAACTCAACTATGACCTGAAACGGAGTCAACTATATAGAATTTCTAACTTATTAAACGAGAAACTCTCTGGTTTGCCTTTATCTCGAATTAGAGAAGAGATGAATATAATAATTGAACAGGAGTCTGATGAATACCTCGGTTTATTACGGGCGGCAAAGGGCTTGGTTGGTCAAGCTTTCACTTCTGAAGAGTCTGAGATATATCTGGAAGGTTCGGCTAATATTTTGGCTTCTGTTAAAGAAGAGTTATATGGTTACGCCGGGGTGGATTCTGTTTTTCGTGCTATAGAAGAGAAAAGGATTATTCTCGATATTGTGAAAAGACTTGTCAAGAGCGAGGGTGTAAAAGTGCTAATTGGCAGAGAGAATTTGTATCCCGAACTGAAGGATTTTAGCGTAGTAAGTTCTACCTACAAATCTGGAAACAAGGTAGTTGGTGCATTGGGAATAATCGGGCCTAAGAGAATGGAGTATCCCAAGATGGTCGCTTTAGTCGATTTCGTAGCCAGAGTGGTCAACAATATATTAAACTCAGAAGGAGGATAAACATCTAATGAAATTTGGAGAAAAACCTGCAGAACCACCAGTAGATTTCCATTTAGAAAATAAACTGAGCGAACTGGAGATATTGAGACAGTCTTTTGAGGAGAAGAAGAAATTAGCCGATAGCTACTATGACCAGCTTTTGAGGCTTAAGGCAGAGTTCGACAACTATCGCAAGAGGATAGAAAAAGAGAAGGAAGGATTGGTTGAGTTTGGTAAGCAGGAACTGGTGGTTAAGTTACTTGACATACTGGACAGTCTCGACCTCGCTCTCCATTCAACAAAAGATGAGAAAAATGAAGCTGAGTCGATTAAGGAAGGAGTAAAATTAATTCATAAGCAATTTAAAGAGTTACTGGAAAAAGAAGGATTAAAGAGATTGAAGGTTGAGGGAGAAAAGTTTGACCCGAATTTGCATCATGCGGTTGAGTATCAAGAATCGGATAAGCATAAGGATAACGAGATACTGAAAGAAATACGTCCTGGTTACCTTCTCCACGATAGAGTTATAAGGCCAGCAATGGTAGTAGTAGCCAAGGCTAAAAAATAGGAAACTGAGTCAATTTCATAAGGAGGTTGGGAATGGCGAAGATAATAGGTATTGATTTGGGAACTTCCAATTCTGCAGCAGCAGTTATGCTGGGAGGGAAACCTACAATTATTCCCAGCGCCGAAGGTACTACCCTGGGAGGTAAAGCTTTCCCTTCATATGTCGCTTTTACAAAAGATGGACATCGACTGGTGGGAGAGCCTGCCAGGAGACAAGCGGTCTCCAATCCAGAAGGAACAGTGATGGCGGCAAAGAGAAAGATGGGTACTGACCATAAGTATAAGATTCTGGGAAAGGAGTATACTCCTCAGGAGATATCCGCATTCATCCTGCAGAAGATAAGAGAAGATGCAGAAGCATTTGTGGGAGAGAAAATAGAAAAGGCCATAATTACCTGCCCTGCCTACTTTAACGATAATCAGAGACAGGCTACAAAGGATGCGGGTAAAATTGCCGGATTAGAGGTAGAGAGGATTATCAATGAACCGACAGCAGCCTCTTTAGCCTATGGAATAGACAAGGCGGGAAAGGAACAGAAGATTATGGTCTTCGACTTTGGCGGAGGAACTCTCGACGTTACCGTCCTGGAGATGTTTTTTGATAAGGCAAAAGAGACCAGCGGTTTTGAAGTGAGGGCAACCGCTGGAGATACCCAACTCGGCGGGACGGATATGGATAATGTCATAATTAACTATTTAGCAGGAGAATTTAAAAAAGAGACGGGGATAGATGTGAGGAACGACAAGATGGCTTTTCAGAGGCTAAGGGAAGCAGCAGAAAAGGCAAAGATTGAACTTTCTACCACACTTACCACAGAGATTAATCTTCCCTTCATTACTGCCGATGCTACCGGACCAAAACACCTGATAACGAGTCTAAGTAGGGCGAAATTAGAGGAGCTAGTCACCCCTACTGTGGAGAAGTGTCGGCACTCTGTAGACCAGGCTCTCACAGATGCCAGGCTCAGTCCTAAGGAGATTGACCGCATAATTATGGTGGGAGGACCCACAAGGATGCCCATTGTTCAGCGCTTTGTGGAGAATCTCGTGGGGAAAAAGGTAGATAGAGGGATTGACCCTATGGAATGCGTGGCTATGGGAGCTGCCATCCAGGCGGGTGTGGTTACGGGAGAAGTCAAGGAGGTTCTTCTCCTGGACGTAACACCTCTTTCCCTGGGGATAGAAACGCTGGGAGGGATATTCACACAACTGATTGAAAGGAATACTACCATTCCTACTAAGAGAAGTCAAGTCTTCTCCACTGCAGCAGATAACCAGCCAGCAGTAGACGTCCATGTCCTGCAGGGAGAGCGGCCCATGGCCAGGGATAATACTGAACTGGGGACTTTTCAGCTTGTAGGTATACCCCCTGCTCCTCGTGGAATACCACGGATTGAAGTCACTTTTGATATAGATACCAACGGCATTCTTCATGTAACTGCAAAAGATCTGGGAACAGGTAAAGAACAGAGTATGAAGATTACTGCTCCCATGAAACTCTCTGAGGAAGAGATAGAAAAAATGGTTAAGGAGGCGGAGAAATTTGCCAGTGAGGATAAGAAGCAGAAAGAGGAAGCTGAGCTGAGGAATCAGGCGGATACGGTAATCTATTCCACGGAGAAGTCATTGAAGGAGTATGGGGATAAAGTTTCCCAGGAAGAGAAAGAGAAAATAGAGAAAGCCTTGAAAGCAGCAAAGGAGGCGCTGGCAGGAAGCGACCTGGAAAAAATAAAAAAGACTCAGGAAGAACTTAGCCAGGCTTCCCATAGATTGGCTGAGGAGATCTATAGGGAGGCGGCGAAGAAGACAGAAGCAAAGCCGGGAGAAGAGAAAGAGACAAAGAAAGAGGAGAAAAAAGAAGAAAAGAAGAAAGAAAAAGAAGATGTAATTGAGGCTGAATACGAAGAGAAAGACGAAGGCGAGGATAAGAAAAATTGAAATTGGAGTAGCGGACTTTAGTCCGCGTTTTAAGACGTCCCGATAAATCGGGGCTAATCCAAAATTATTGTAGGCACAGATTTCCCGATTGAAAATCGGGATGCAGAGGTAGAAAAATTTGGCTAAGAGAGATTACTATGAGGTATTGGGCATAAATAGGGAGGCCTCTCCCGATGAGATAAAAAGGGCATATCGTAGTTTAGCCCTTCAGTACCATCCTGATAGAGTTGCCCCGGAAAAGAAGAAAGAAGCGGAAGAGAAATTCAAAGAGATGTCCGAGGCATATGCTGTACTCTCTGACCCCAAGAAGAGAGTCCAGTATGACCAGTTTGGCCACGCGGGGATTGACGCTACTTACTCTTATGAAGATATTTTCCGCGGGGCAGATTTCACTGGCTTTGAAGATATTCTGCGTGGTTTCGGTTTTGGAGAGTCGATTTTTGGTGACCTTTTCGATTTCTTTGGCACCGGCAGGGGTAGGGGAAGAAGAGCAACCAGAGGTGCAGATCTCGAATATACTCAAAGCATAACCCTGGAAGAGGCAGCCTCCGGGACGGAGAAAGGTATCGGGATTTTCCATACGGTCACCTGTTCCAAATGTGGAGGGACTGGTGCCAAGCCGGGAACGGGAAAGAAAACGTGTCCGCAGTGCCAGGGTACAGGGCAGGTCAGTTATGGCAGAGGAGGATTATTTACTTTCAGTTTTTCTCAGACCTGTAGTCGCTGTGGCGGCTCAGGTGAAGTCATTGAGACTCCCTGTGCAGTGTGTAATGGCAGGGGTAAAGTTAAAAAAAGTTCTTCTATTTCCTTAAAGATTCCGCCAGGAGTGGATACGGGAACAAGCATAAGGGTTAGGGGAAAAGGCGAAGCGGGAGAACTGGGTGGTCCCAGTGGAGATCTCTATGTGGTAATCCATGTAAAGCCCCATGAGATTTTTGAACGTGAGGGAGACGATCTGTATACAGAAGTTCCCATACTTTTCACCACAGCTTGCCTTGGAGGAGAGATAGAAGTTCCCACTCTAAAAAGTAGTGTAAAAATGCGCGTTCCTCCAGGGACGCCTACGGGTAAAGTATTTAAACTCAGGGGAAAAGGGATGCCCAGCCTTCATGGGAGAAGCCAGGGGGATGAGTATCTAAAGGTGATTGTGCAGGTGCCCAGTAAGCTTACCTCTGAAGAGAAGAAAGTGTTGGAAGAGTTCCGAACTCTGGAACGTGAACGGAGTAAGGGAATTTTTAAGAAAATGTTCGGGTAATGAAATGTACGAGACTTATTGAGGCCCGAACTTTCAAACTTACGACCTTTTGACGGGGTGTTTGACAATGCCCCATTTTTTTGTATCACCAGAAGATATAAAGGGCAATGAAGTTTTGATTACCGGCGGCGAAGCGAGGCATATCATAACTGTTCTCAGGAAGAGAAAAGGGGATAAGATAGATATATTTGACGGGTATGGAAATGAATTCAGAGTGAGGATTTTGGAGATAGATAGACCTACAGGGCTTCCCAGAGTAAAAGGAGAGATAATTAACCAGAAAATAAGGAAAACAGAGCCGAAACTCAGGATAACCCTCTTCCAGTCGATTCCTAAGGGGAATAGGCTGGAGTTCATTATTCAGAAGGCTACGGAGGTTGGTATTTCAGAAATAGTCCCCATAACTACTGAAAGAACGATAGTAAGACTCGATTACAAGAAGATTAAACAGAGAACTCTGCGCTGGCAGAAGATTGCTCAGGAAGCGGCAAAACAGTCGCGAAGAAGCGCCATACCCAAAGTAGGCCCTGTTCTGGATTTTTCCCAGGCATTGAAGGAATTTTCAGCGAGAAAGTTCCCGATGGGCATAATCGCCTGGGAAATGGAAGATAAGAACCGCTTAAGAGATGTGCTGACAAGCAGTGTTGGTGGTGGGATTTCTGAGTTGCCTCTCGCCATATTTATCGGTCCTGAAGGTGGGTTTACTGCGGAGGAAGTGGAAGAGGCAAAGGAAAAGGGAGTGGTCCCGGTCAGTCTGGGCTCCAGGATACTGCGTACGGAAACTGCAGGACTGGTTGTTGCTATCGTAGCCCTTTATGAATCGCGAGACCTTGGCTGATTGGGGACAAATCCTGGTTGCTTCAGTCAGACTTAAAGTATTTTATTAAGTTCTATATAATATAAAAAATATAGATAATAATTAAGATTTTCGCAAATATTTAAGGTGAATTATTAACTTTTAGCATAGTGTTTGGAGAGGAGAAAAGAATGGTCAAATTTCAAAAGGAGCCTGAATTGAACAGTCCTTTTCTGGTTGCAGCATGGCCGGGCATGGGGAACGTGGCGTTAAAAGCAGCTACCTACCTGAGGGAGAAACTGAAGGCAGAGGAATTCGGAGAGATTGAACCTGGTGGATTCTTCCACCCTGTGGGCGCCTATATCAAAGGTAATGTGGTGGAGATACCGAAATTTCCCAAAAGCAAGTTTTATTACTGGAAAGACAGTAAATCTGCACATGACCTGGTAATCTTTTTGGGCGAAGCCCAACCTGCCCCGGAAAAGGAGTATGAATTTGCCTGTGAAATTCTGGATTTGGCGGGAAAATTTGGGGTGGAAAGAGTATATACTTTTGCAGCTATGCCTTCTGTTATGGAACATACCAACGAGCCCAAAGTTTGGGCAGTGGTAACTCATTCTTCCCTGGTAAAGGATTTAGGAGATTATGGTGTCTCTTTGATGAACGAGGGGCAAATCAGCGGGATGAACGGGTTATTGTTGGCAGTGGCAAAGGAGAAAGGATTTCAAGGTATCTGCTTGTTAGGGGAGCTTCCATACTATACTATCCAGATAGAGAATCCTAAATCCTCCAAGGCAGTTCTGGAAATCGTGTGTAAGATGCTGGGGATCGAAATAGACACTGCGGAGCTCGATAACCAGGCGAAGCGAATAGAGGGAGAGATTGAAAAATTTGTCGATTACTTCAAGCTTCACGGAGTGCAGGAGCCCAAAAAACCAATAAGCAACGAGGAAATTGAGAAAATAAAAGAAAGTTTTGGCGTACACACCAGGATTCCAGATTCTGCCAAAGAGAAGATCCAAAGACTCTTCCAGGAAGCAAAAAAAGACATTTCCAAGGCCAGGGAATTAAAAGCAGAACTGGATAGGTGGGACATATATAAGGAGTATGAGGATAAATTTCTGGACCTGTTCAAGAAAGGTCACCATTAGAAAAAAAGGAAAAAAAGTGACAGGTACTTTTTCGGTTCGAGAGTCCTCCCGAAAGGGAGGAATAACCCCCCGATTTCATCGCGGGGGCTCCAGCATATTCTCAGCTCGCCCTTTAGGGTGACGAAAGTCGGCACCCTGAAGAGTGGACGACCAGGTAAACATGGGGAATAATAGTGTTGCCACATATACTCTGGGATGTAAGGTTAACCAGTACGAGACAGCCCTTATTGAAGAAGAGTTGGCAGAGAGAGGGTTCAGGATAGTTCCCTTTTCACAGACTGCCGATTATTATCTGATTAACACTTGCACCGTCACCCTGAGGACTGACCAGAAGTGTCGTGAGTATATCCGTTCTGCTCTGAGAAGAAATTACAGGGCAAAAATAGTCGTTACAGGATGTTATGCCCAGAGGAGTCCCGAGGAGTTAAGAAAGATTTCTCCTCAATGCCAGGTCTTTGATAACTCCCAGAAAAGACAGATTGCAGAATATTTAGCAAGAGAATCTTTTGCAACAGAAGAGACCGGAGAATATCCCAAAAAGCTTAAATTGATAAGCAGGTTTCCTCACCATACTCGCGCCTTTGTAAAGATTCAAGATGGCTGCAGGTCTTTCTGTTCCTACTGCATCATTCCTTATGTGAGAAAAGAGGTCTCATCCAGACCCATTAGTGAGGTGTTAAGCGAAGTTAACGGGCTTGTAAACTCCGGGTATAAAGAGATTGTTCTTTGCGGCATCAATTTGGGAAATTATCCCCAGCTCATCCCTCTTCTGGAAAAGCTCAATTCTTTATCCGGGCTTCAGAGAATAAGAATCAGTTCAATTGAGCCTTTGCATATTAATCAAGAATTCATCGGAGCAATGAAAGCTTTTTCCAAAATATGCCACCATCTCCATATCCCCCTGCAGAGCGGCGATGACCACATGTTGAAGCTGATGAATCGGAAATATACGACTCAGGATTATCAAAAAGTTATGGAAATGGCGCGTAAGAGTATCCCTGATGCGGGGATTTCCACCGATTTGATTGTGGGATTCCCTGGTGAAACAGAGCAAAGATTTTGCAATACCTACGATTTTGTGAACAGAATTGGTTTCTCCAAGATGCACATATTCAGGTTCTCTCCCAGACCGGGAACTCAGGCAAGTAGCTTGCCCGGAAGAGTCTCTGCTTCTGAAATGAGAAGGCGAAGTAGAATGCTCGATAATTTAGAAAAAGAGTTAAGAGAAAGATTTTACCGGCAGTATCTGAACAAGGAACTGGAAGTTCTATTCGAACGAAAAGAACAGGGAAAAAGTGAGAACGGAAGAACCTTCCATTCTGGTTTCTCCAGTAACTATATTAAAGTCCTCGCCCCGGCAAGCGAGGATGAGGTGAATAGACTGATTTCTGTGAGGATTAATGAGGTAAACTGTGGATTTGCCATAGGAGAGATTCTACATTGAGAGAAGATATAAGGAACTTTTCCATTATTGCTCATATAGACCATGGGAAGTCTACTCTTGCTGACAGGATTTTAGAGTTTACCAAGGCGGTAAGTGCCAGAGAGATGAGAGACCAGGTTCTGGACGATATGGACCTGGAGAGGGAGAAGGGAATTACGATAAAGGCAAAAGCGATCAGACTCGATTACGTTGCCAGTGATGGTAAGAAATATACTCTGAATCTAATCGATACTCCGGGACATGTCGATTTCACCTATGAAGTGGCACGGAGTCTTATTGCCTGTGAAGGCACTCTTCTGGTTGTTGATGCTTGCCAGGGAGTGGAGGCCCAGACTCTGGCAAATGCCTATTTGGCTAAGGAAGATAATCTAAAGATTATTCCGGTGATAAATAAGATCGATTTACCAAATGCAGATATATTAAGCGTGAAGCGGCAAATTATGGAGATTATGAATGTTGATGAAGGGGCAATTCTGGAAACAAGTGCTAAGTTGGGAAAAGGAACTAAGGAAGTGCTGGAGGCGATTGTTCACCAGATTCCTCCTCCTCGTGGCTCTCCTGATGGACCGCTCTCTGCACTGGTCTTCGACTCGGTCTTCGATCCTTACCGGGGAGCAGTTATCTATGTAAGAGTATTCGATGGTATCCTACGCCAAGGAATGAAAATAGAGATGGTCTCTACAGGGAAAGTTTTTGAAGTTAGTGAACTGGGCGTGTTCCATTTAAAAAAGATGGTCTCTGCTCCTAGCCTTGAGGCTGGCGAAGTAGGATATCTGATTGCGGGCATAAAAGATATACATAGTGTGAAAATTGGAGATACAATTATTGATCCATCCAGGCCAACGACGAAGCCTTACGGCAGGTTAAGGGAGGTAAAGCCTTTTGTCTTTTGTGGGCTCTACCCTGTGGATAGTGGAGATTACGAACATTTGAAGAAAGCTCTGGAAAGGCTCAGGCTAAACGATGCCTCATTTGAGTACCAGGCGGAGGATTCAGTGCTTGGCTATGGCTTTCGCTGTGGATTCTTGGGACTTCTGCATATGGAGATAATCAGGGAGCGCCTGGAGAGAGAATATGACCTGGATCTGGTTATCACTGCTCCCAATGTGGTTTACCGAATAAAGAAAGTTAAAGGAGGAAAGAAAAAGGCTTCCCCGGAGCAAGAAGAGGAAACAGTTTATATAAATAACCCAGCCAACCTTCCGCCAGAAAATGAGATTGCCGAGATTGCCGAACCTTTCGTCAGGGTGACCATTATTTTGCCCGGTGAGTTTCTGGGAGCAGTAATGAAACTTATGGAGAAAAGAAGGGCAAAGTTTATTTCTATGAAATATATAAATCCTCAAAGAGTAATTTTGACTTACGAATTGTCCCTTGCGGAAATGATAGCCGGTTTCTATGACCGGTTGAAGTCGGTCAGCCGTGGATTTGCCTCTCTCGATTATCAGCATATCGGTTATAAGGCAGGAGATCTGGCAAAATTGGTAATACTGATAAATTACCAACCGGTAGAAGCCCTTTCTGTAATTCTTCCGCGGGAGAAGGCATTTTATCGAGCACAGAAGATTGCTAAGGAGTTAAAGGAAGTAATTCCCAGACAGCAGATTCCTGTGCCCATTCAAGTCAAAATTGAAAATAGAATCATTGCGCGGGAAACGATTAGAGCTTTCCGCAAGGATGTAATTGCCAAATTATACGGCGGAGATGTTACCAGAAAGAGGAAACTTCTGGAGAAACAGAAAGAAGGTAAGAAAAAAATGAAGAGATTAGGAAAAGTAGACGTTCCCCAGGAAGCCTTTCTAACGTTCCTGAAATTTGGTGAGGAGGAATAAGCAAATGGCGCATATTTTGTATTATCTAAGCACCGGGATTACAATCGCAGTCGTACTTTTTATCTTCTTCAGGTTGCCGGAAATGCAGACCGAACTGAAGATGATAATCGTTGCCGGAATTTTGGGTGCGGAGACGTTATTGCTCAGGTGGATTACCAAAAGAGCAAAGGAGAAGTTCCTTAAGAGAGTTAACGTGGCTATAGAGTGGGTAAATACCGGGCTTGTAGCAGTGGTATTAGCATGGGTAATAATGTCTTTCATCATTCAGGCATTTAAAATACCCTCCGGTTCCATGATGAATACATTCAAGATTGGCGACCATATTTTTGTAGCAAAGTTTATTTATGGAGTCCATGTTCCCTTCAGTAAGAAATACATTTTCCCCCTTCAGGAACCGAAACGGGGCGAGATAATCGTATTTCAGTTTCCCCTCGACCCCAAGAAGGATTTCATTAAGAGATGTATCGGGGTGCCGGGAGATACAATTGAGATAAAAGATAAGAAACTTTACGTTAACGGTGAACTACAGAAGGAAGAATATACCATTTATGCAGACGAAAAGGTTTATCCCAACTCCCGGCAGTTACCTGTGATGTACAGGAATCGAGACAATCTTGCTCCCCTTGTAGTTCCGGAAAATTCCTACTTTATGATGGGTGACAACCGCGACCATAGTTATGATAGCCGTTTCTGGGGGCCCTTAGACAGAGGGGGTATCAAAGGAAAAGCACTCTTCTTATACTGGCCGCCAAAGAGAATCAGAATAATAAAGTAAAAAAACGGGGTCAGAAAAAATGGCGTCAGGAAAGGAAAAAGTTAACAAAGGAACGAGAAAAAACAGCCTGTCCCCCTTTTTTAAGAATATACTTGACAAAAATAGTAATATATGTTATAAATTATATATTACTAAATCACTCAACTTTAAATTGAGAAATGGGGGTGCAAATGGGAAAGATTTATGGGGACATCACCGAGACAATTGGCAACACGCCGTTGGTAAAGTTGAATAGAATCACCAGGGGTTTAGGGGCAATAGTAGTCGCTAAACTGGAATCCTTCAATCCCCTGTCGAGCGTGAAGGACAGAATTGGTGTAGCAATGATCGATGCAGCTGAGAAAGAAGGAAGGATCAAAAAGGGAAAGACAACTATCATTGAACCCACAAGCGGGAATACCGGCATTGCCTTAGCCTTTGTGTGTGCAGCCAGAGGTTATAAACTGATACTTACTATGCCGGAGACGATGAGCCTGGAGAGGAGAGCTCTCCTGAAAGCTTTTGGAGCCAAATTAGTCTTGACTCCAGGTGCCGAAGGAATGAAAGGAGCAGTTAAAAAGGCAGAAGAGTTAATGGAGAAGACTGCAAATTCTTTTATGCCGCAACAGTTTAAAAATCCTGCCAATCCTGAGATTCACAGGAAGACTACTGCTGAAGAGATATGGAAGGATACCGAGGGAAGAGTCGATATTTTGGTATCTGGAGTAGGCACTGGAGGTACAATTACTGGTGTAACTGAAGTTATAAGAAAGAAGAAGCCTTCATTTAAGGCAATTGCTGTTGAGCCTGCAAATTCTCCTGTGCTTTCCGGAGGTAAGCCGGGTCCCCATAAGATTCAGGGAATTGGAGCGGGCTTCATCCCCGAAGTTCTAAACACAAATATTATTGACGAAGTTTTTAAAGTAACCGATGAACAAGCTAGGGAAACTTCGCAGAGATTGGCTCGAGAAGAGGGTATCTTCTCCGGGATTTCCTCAGGAGCAGCAGCTTATGCAGCTCTAGAAGTGGCTAAACGTCCGGAGAACAAGAACAAGCTGATTGTGGTTATCCTGCCAGATTTTGGCGAGCGCTACCTGAGTACGCCCCTTTTCCAGGAAAATAACTCCGCTCAAAAGTAAGGCTTTATGTCGATTGTCGTATATTCTTGTCTTGTAATCTGTCCCTTGCTTTGTTATAATTTTGAAATGGCACTCTGAAGAGTGCCCGACCAGATAGGTCGGTCGCCCTTCAGGGTGACGGAAAGGATGGAGAAAAGAAAGTGCAAAATAAGAAAATGAGTTTGATAGGACATATGGATGAACTGAGGAGAAGACTCATAATTTCCATCCTTACAGTTCTGGCGTGTTCACTCTTCAGTTATTTATATTCTGATAGAATTCTTGCCATTTTGAAAAAGCCTTTCCCCCATTCCTTAGTGTTTATATCACCCCAGGAACCATTCATTATAACCTTGAAGATTGCCATATTTGCTGGGATTATATTTGCTTTGCCGATGATAATTTATCAGGTCTGGCGATTTGTTTCCTCGGGTTTAAAAGAGAAAGAAAAAAGATATTTATTTGTCTACGTTCCGTTTTCACTGCTTCTTTTCTTGAGCGGGGCAAGCTTTGCTTACTTTCTGGTTATACCAATAGGTTTAAGATTTTTGCTCAGTTTCGGCGGCGGTTCTTTAGAGCCAATGATTTCCATAAGCAAATATTTGTCTTTCATTACTCTAATGACTCTCGCATTTGGGATCGTCTTTGAGCTACCACTGGTTTTTCTGCTTCTCGCCAGGATGGGCATAGTAAGTCCCCAGTTTTTGGCAAAGAAGAGGAAGGTGTTTATTGTAGCTATTTTTATTTTAGCTGCCATTCTAACTCCACCCGATGCTTTCACCCAAATTCTCCTGGCAGTGCCACTTTTGATTCTTTATGAGGTGAGCATCTTGCTTACAAAAATAGTCGTGGTACAGAGAGGCGAAGGAAAATTCAGAAAAAAGTTTGAATGATGGGGGTGTTTTAAGTATGAAAAGGGATTTTTATAGAAGGAAATTATCCCGGAGAGAGTTTTTTAAAGTATGCGCTTTTGGCGGCGTTACTCTGGCGTCGGCTCCTTTGCTTATTGATATTTTGGAAGCTGCTATTTCCAGTCCAAAAAGCGGCGAGAAAGGTTTTATTTCCCGGAGGGAGGCGATGTTTTATAAGGCTCTGGATGAAGAGACAATTCAGTGTCAGCTCTGTCCCAGAAGGTGCACCCTTTCAGAAGGAATGAGGGGATTTTGTCGTGCCAGGGAGCCACATGGAGGCAAACATTATTCAATGGTATATGGTAACCCCTGTGCCATTCACGTCGACCCCATTGAGAAGAAGCCCCTTTTCCACTTTTTGCCTAAAACGGCCGTTTTCTCCATTGCCACCGCTGGCTGTAATTTACGGTGTAAATTCTGTCAGAACTGGCAAATTTCACAGGTACCTCCGGAGGAAACAGTAAATTATGCCTTGCCTCCAGAAGGTGTGGTCGATCTGGCTGTCAAATATGATTGCCCTACCATAGCCTATACATATTCGGAGCCTTCCATATTCTATGAATATATGTACGATACGGCTGTAATTGCCAGGAAGAGAGGCGTGAAGAACATGTACCACTCCAATGGATATCTCAATCCCGAACCTCTAAGGAAACTTTGCAAATATCTTGATGGAGCGAACGTAGACCTGAAAGGGATTACTCAAGAATATTATGAAGAGATTTGTGGAGCAACCCTTGAGCCGGTTTTGAATACCCTGAAAACACTAAAAGAAGAAGGAGTCCATCTTGAGATAACTAACCTCATTGTCCCACCTTATAATGATGATATGGAAAAGATAAAGGAAATGTGCTTGTGGATACGCGATAATTTAGGAAAGGAAGTGCCCCTCCATTTCTCCAGGTTCTATCCACTCTATAAATTGAAGAATCTCTCGCCCACGCCTGTAGAGACTTTGGAGAAAGCGAGGGAGGTTGCCCTGAAAGTGGGCCTGGAGTATGTGTACATAGGAAATGTGCCCGGCCATCCTGGTGAGAATACCTATTGTCCCCGAGACGGAAAACTTCTTATTCACAGAGAGGGTTATGAAATCCTGGAGAATAATGTCGTTGGCGGAAAATGTAAGTTTTGTGGCCAGCCAATTCCCGGTGTATGGCCTGAAGAAAAGGTCAAGAAAAAGACAGAACTTCCCTCACTAAGATTATCGGAATACTTAGGATAGTGATAGGTGAAAAAATACCTCATTTTGGGCTTGATTCTAATAGGTTTCACCTCCCTGGTCGTCCAGATCGTGTTAATGAGAGAGTTAATGGTTGTCTTTTATGGCAACGAACTCTCTTTGGGCATTACTCTGGCAGGGTGGCTCTTCTGGGTAGCTATGGGAAGCTGGGGAATTGGCAGGTTCTTTGTTGAACGAATCAGACATAAACTTGCCTTTTTTGCTTTGGGAGAACTCCTCTTAGCATTATTCCTTCCTGCAAGTATTTTTGCTGCTCGAGCCATACCCCTCCTCCTCAGGACCTCACCGGGAGAAATCATCGGACTCTTACCCATGACATATTCCAGTCTGGTTATTCTTGCTCCCTCCTGCTTGCTTTTGGGGTTTCTCTTCGTTCTGGGATGCAGGATCTACTCGCCAAAAGAGAGAGAAGGTCCAGAACAGATTGGTTATGTCTACGTGCTGGAAGCAATAGGTGCTACATCGGGTGGACTTCTCTCCAGCTTTCTTTTAATCCGGCTACTGCCGCCACTCTATATTATGTTGGGAATATGTCTTGTTAATCTGGTAGTTGCCTTTTCCTTAGCGTGGTTCTTGGAAGGCAAAAAATATCTTCTCCTTCTTTCCACTTCTATATTGATTCTTTTGTGCTTGTCTCTTTTCTCTTCTGGAAAAGTCAGGGACTTACGTCAGGCTTCTCTAAAATTGCGATGGAAAACTTACCATCTATTAACATCAGAAAATTCTATATACGGAAATATTACTGTTATCCAGAAGAATAACACCTACAGTTTCTTTAACAATGGACTTTACAACTTTACTGTTCCCGATGAGTTGACCAGTGAGAGAATTGCACATTTTGCCCTTCTGGAGCATCCCCAACCAAGAAAGGTTCTACTTATCGGTGGAGGAGTAAGTGGGGTTCTAAAGGAAATTCTCAAACACCCTGTAGAGAAAGTCGACTACCTGGAATTGGATCCTTTAATGATTACCCTGGCAAAAGAGTACCTCTCTTCCACAAAAGAGTATGCCTTGGACGATGAGCGTGTGGAAGTGAAAAATATAGATGGTCGACTGTTCATTAAGCGAACTTCTAATAAGTACGACATTGTTATCGTCAATCTTCCTGAGCCATTTACTGCCCAGATAAATAGATTCTATACTTTAGAATTTTTTAAGGCTACAGAAAAAATCTTAAAGGAAAAAGGGATAATCTTTTTTGGAATTACCTCTTCACCCAATTACATCAGTGATGAGCAGAGAAATCTTCTTATCTCGCTTAATGAATCTCTAAAGAAAATTTTTGCTGAGGTAAGAGTTATTCCCGGAGATACCAATTACTTTCTGGGGTGTAAGAGCAAAGGGATTCTTACTCTCGATTATCGGAAGCTTATGGAAAGGCTAAATGAGAGAAAGGTGAAAGCAAAATATGTCCGGGAATACTATCTGGCGAGCGAATTATCGGGTGAAAGGATTGACTATTTGGAGGGGAAACTTCTGCCTTTACCAAAGGTTATGCTAAATTACGACTTTCGCCCCATATCTTACTATTATGATATGGTGCTCTGGTCCGCACATTTTAAGTTCTTTCTGGCAAAAATTTTTGAGAAAATTTCTCCCAAAACAATCTATCTTACTACCTTAATAATTTACTGTCTAATTCTTCTACCTATCTGGTTGAGAAAGTCAACAGATGAGATCCGTCCTGTAGCTCTTCTCACTGCTGTAGCAACCACAGGCTTTGCTGAGATAACATTCCAGGTCATAACTTTACTCTCTTTCCAGATTATCTACGGCTATGTTTATCATAAATTGAGTATAATTCTTACCTCTTTTATGATTGGGCTAATTTTTGGTGGCTGGTGGGCCACTAAAATTATCGAAAAAGGTCGGGGTAATTTTCTAAATTTCATACAGGCTCAGATTTGTATATGCATTTATCCCTTGATTCTCCCCTTGGTATTTTTAGCTTTTGCCGGCTCATCGGGAAAAATTGGTACGTATCTGGGTTCAAATATTATTCTGCCTTTCCTTCCCGTAATTGCTGGTTTTATTGGCGGATTCCAGTTTCCCCTGGCCAATAAATTATATCTCCAGTCCAGGAGAGGCTTGGTGCGAGCAGCGGGACTTACTTATGGTCTTGACCTTTTCGGTTCCTGCCTGGGCGCCCTTTTAGTGAGTGTTTTTCTTCTGCCGATTCTGGGTATTCCCGCGGTCTGTTCAATGGTGGCGCTTTTGAATGTGGTAAGCCTGGTTCTTCTTCTAAGAGGGTCGGGGGTACCTTGAGGATATTTTTATGAGTGGTATTTTTGAAAAAAAATTTTCCCGAAGAGAATTATTAAGAATCATGTCTCTCCTGGGAACGACCATTTTCCTGGGGAAATTTTTTCCCTTAAAAAAGGGGACAAAAAATTCTTCTGTTTTAGTTGGCATAGCCAGGGGGGATGGTGCAGCCGATTCAGTGCGCCGGGCTATAGGCTTGGCTGGTGGGTTAGATTTCATCAAATCCGGAGACTCTATTCTGATTAAACCAAATATTAATTCCGACCACTTCCATCCCGGGACAACCAATCCCGAGGTAGTCTTTGAAGTAGTGAACATGGTCAAAGAGAAAGATCCACAAAGAATAATTGTTGCCGACCGTTCAAATCCCTGGTGGGATACTCTGAAAGCGATGAAGAAAGTGGGCATATATGAAGCTGCTGTTAAAGGAGGTGCGGAGGTAGTAGTCTTTGGTGAAGGTGATTACGAAAGAGTAAATCCAGAAAATTCTCACCATTGGCCCAATGGATTTCGCATACCCAAGTTGGTGAAACAGGTCGACCACATAATTAGCCTGCCCGTGGCAAAAACCCATATCATTGCTGACTTCACTATGGGCATAAAGAATTGGGTAGGCTTGATACCTCCTTCTGACAGGAACTATCTTCACCTTAAAGAAGAAGAGGAGGAGAATTTTGCCAGCATGATCAGCGAGATTCATCTGGTAAGGAAACCCTCATTTCTGGTGATGGATGCTACAAAAGTCTTCGTTTCCGGCGGTCCTTCTCGCGGAGATTTAGCAGAACCCGGTTTAGTGATCGCTTCTTCTGATTTAGTGGCTAACGATGTTACTGGACTTGCATTACTTAAAACACTGGGTACCATTGAAGAAATTCAGAAGAAGAGTGTCTGGTACCAGCCCCAAATCAAAAGGGCAGTGGAATTGGGTCTAGGCATAAAGGATTCTTCTGAAATTGTCCTTAAGACATATAATATCCCTGAAAAAGAAAAAATTCAAGAACAATTGATGATCTAAGAATTTTCCGTCACCCTGAAGGGCGACCGACCTATCTGGTCGGGCACTCTTCAGAGTGCCGCTTCTATTCGTGGATAACTAAGCTTCCGCTTTAGCGGAGGTATTTTTTTAATTTTATATTTGACAAAATTAGTCAGATATGTTAAATTATTTTAACATTTAAAGATAGTGGAAAAATCAGATATGGAATGACTATCTGGAAAAAGAGACAGAAGGGAGAAAGAGTTATGTTGTTATCTTCCAGGGGAGAGTATGGAGTAAGGTGCATGCTCGACCTTGCCCTCCATTATGGCCAGGGACCGGTTTCTATCCGAGACATATCTAAACGAGAAGGGATTTCCAAGAATTACATCGAACAGCTATTTGTCCGTCTTCGGCATGCCAGACTAATTAACAGCATCCGTGGTCCCAAGGGAGGCTATCTACTAACCTCCCAACCAACAGAGATCAAAGTTGGCGAGATTGTTAGGGCTCTGGAAGGGCCTATAGCTGCAGCACATTGTGTCCAGCCGCAAAATTCAAAAGATTTATGCGAGCGTATTTCTACCTGTGTTCCTTATATCCTATGGAAGAAATTAACTGACAAGATAAACGAAGTGCTGGACTCTACCACGTTAGAAGACTTATGTAGAGAGGGCATGAAACTTTCAAAGCACAGATTGGTCCATCCCCTTCCCTTTCAAATCTGAAATTGATCCTTATATAAAAGGAGCAAAAAATGGCAACTCAACAATATAGCCAGAAAGTAATGGAACATTTTATGCATCCTAGAAATGTGGGACAGATCGAAAATGCTGATGGAGTCGGCCATGTAGGCAATCCCATATGCGGAGATATCATGGAACTTTATATTAAGGTTAAGAACAACATAATCGTTGATGCTAAGTTTAAGACCTTTGGGTGCGGAGCAGCTATTGCCACAAGTTCCATGGTTACTGAATTGGTTAAAGGGAAAACTATTGAACAGGCATTGGAGATATCGAATAGGACTGTGGCTGAAGCGCTGGATGGTTTACCTCCGGTAAAGATGCATTGCTCTATGCTGGCTGAGGAAGCTTTGAAATTGGCGATAGAGGACTATCGTAAGAAACAGAAAGAGGATAAGGATTAAAAGATAGTTTGTTCATCGCTTAAGGAATTTCTTAACGCCAAAAAACTTCGGACTCTGTAGGGCGCAAATCAAAACTCCTCCTCCGATAAATCGGAGTCGTCAAACAGTGATTTGCTTGAAAGAAAAGAAGTCGTCCTCGTTTTTTTTGGCTGAAATTCCAATAGCGTTTCACAAACTATCTTTTAATTCGGAAGTATAAAATAGGAATAGTT
>Ga0172363_10000625_pt1 | contig 27376 bp, 20 predicted proteins | sample LakKivs2_kivu2a2_FD_114541 | JGI IMG/M metagenome (GOLD analysis project Ga0172363, IMG submission 114541) | Sediment microbial communities from Lake Kivu, Rwanda - Sediment s2_kivu2a2 | ecosystem: Environmental > Aquatic > Freshwater > Lake > Sediment | place: Rwanda: Western Province, Lake... | reverse complement strand
TAAAATGACAGAACTCCTTTATTTTAAAGATTGTTATCTGAAAGAATTTGAAGCAAATGTCGAATCTGTCGAAGGCAACAAAATAGAGCTTGACAAGACTGCATTCTATCCTGAAGCAGGAGGGCAGCTGACTGACCTTGGAGAGATTTTTTATGAAGGGAAAAGCATTAAGGTTACAATGGTAAGAAAAGAAGGCAGCAGAGTAATCCATGAATTGGAAAAGCCAGCAGAAGAGATTGGAATAAAGCAGGGCTGCACAATAAAAGCTTCTATTGACTGGAACAGAAGATATACCTTTATGAGATACCATACTGCCTGCCATGTGCTTTCTGCGGTTATAACAAGAGAAGAGCCTAGTGTCGACATAACAGGCAACCAAATTGCCCTTGACAAGACAAGGATGGATTTCAGCCTTGAGAATTTTGACAAAGAAAAGATAAAGCATTATGAGGAAGAAGCCAATAAGGAGATAGCAAAAGCACTTCCTGTGAAAATTGAATTTCTGGAGAGGGAAGAGGCATTCAAGATTCCTGGGCTTGTCAAGCTGAGGAAATTATTGCCAGAATCATTAAAGATAATCAGAGTAGTTACAATAGAGGGGCTTGACCAGCAGGCCTGTGGCGGAACACATTTAAGAAATATTTCAGAAATAAAAGGCATTGAAATAACAGGCACAGAGAACAAAGGCAAGAGCAACAGGAGAATATATTTCAAGCTGAAAGAGTGAGAATCAAAAAAATCATTCAATAAGAGCCTTTAGTGAGAAAGATGGTTGAAGGCACCAGAAGGGAAAGAATAGCAGAAGAATTGAGAAAGCACTGGATGAGCTTGAGAGCATTATCTCTATGCTTTGAATGTCCTGAAAAGATTATTGCCGAGGATATAGCACACATCAAGAAGAGCGTTTTTCCTCAGGAAAGGCTTGTGAAAAAGCCGGCAGAATGCCTCAACTGCGGCTTTGTATTCAAGGAAAGGGAAAAAATCAAGCAGCCATCAAGATGCCCAAAATGCAATTCAGAGCGCATAATGGCAAGCGTCTTCATGATTGTTGAGAATAAATGATTAAGAACAAGTGAAAAAAAGGTAAAAAATAGATGAAAAAATTAAAATAAAAAAGATAATGAAAGATGCCTGACTTATTTCTTATAAAAATCCTTTATCTTATTGTCAAGATAATGGGCATCGTCCAAGAGCTGCTTCATCTGCTTTCCCTTATGCTCTGCAAGCAGGGAATCTCTATCGAACAGACCAATAGCCAAAACAGTCAAAAATGTAACAACTGCACCTGCTGCCACAATCGGGAATAAAAAAGGGGTGCTGACATAGACAGATGCAAGAACAGTCAAAAAGATTGGTGGGCAGCTGCTTAGAACAGTCATGGAAAGTATTTCCCTGCGCATCTCAGGAGGCATCTTTTTGCTCAGATAATTTTCCATGGGCAGCAATTCAGACATATCAGCAATATCTGCTTTAGCGAAATCAAAGAGCGCATTCTTCTCAAAAAAATACTCTGCAAACTGTGCGGCTATCAGCTCTGAAACAACATCAGAAATGCTATGCTCTCTATTGATAGCATTCTGAATAATAGGATTTTGCTTATAGTTTTCAAAGATTTTTTCATATTGCACTTTATCAAACTCAGTCCCGGATTTCTCTTTATATTTCTCACTCTCTTTCAGCATTTCCAGGAGAGTTTTTTTACTGTCTTCTGCCATTTTCATTTTGATAAGTAATTTGCTCCTTAAATATTTAATCGGTTTTCAGGCTATCATTTAGAGAATTAGTTGAGAATTAGTTGAGAATTACTGCAACATCATTTGGTAACATCATTTGTCTTCGAAGGTTTTTGTTTTGTAAACCGGTTCTATCTTTGTGATATAGTTCTGCTCTTTCAATTTGTTGAGCTCTTCTAAGAGTGATTTTTCCTTTTCCAAATCTGCAATTTTTATATGGTAAGTTCCTGTGAGGTATTTGTGCTTTAGCTCTATTCCTGATTTTTGCAGCTGCTCAAATACCTTGTCTATTTCTTCCTGAGTGTAAATCCCTGTATTTATCTTTATGAAATATTCTCCTTTGATTATGTTTTCTAAATTGTTTTTTCTGCATTGCATATCAAACACCTTTAATGATTTTGTATGATTGTTTATATTTTACCAGTATTTCTTTATTACCTCAAAAACCTTTTTTATGCCAGATTCTTTTATGTTAGCTTCCTTTTTCTCATAGGACTTTATCTTTTCCAAAATCCTGCTCGAGCCTCTTAATTTATTTACCATGCTGTCTGCCCTTATTAGCCCTGCTCCAAATATGCATGAATTATCATGGTTGTCTGGCGAATCAAGGTATTGGGCATATTTTTTCATAAACTCTTCAACCCTTTCTGCATCTTTATTTATTGAAAGCGCCAATGCAAGCGTTCCAGTTACATGCGGAGATGCCATTGAGGTTCCTGAAAGCATCCTGTAGCTATTATCCAGATAGCTTGAAACAATATCAACTCCCGGAGCAGATATGTCCAATAAATCATTCATATTGCTAAAATAAGCATGCTCGTTATTCCTGTCAACAGCAGCCACTGATATCACTGGCTCAAATGATGCTGGATAGCTGTAAATAAATGTGCCGTCATTGCCTGCTGCTGCCACAATCATCAAATTTCTGCTTGCTGCATAATAGCACATCTCCTTAAAGGCGTCTGAGGCTTCAGGGCTTCCAAGGCTCATGTTGACAATATGAAGATTGTTTTTCAGAGCCCACTCTATTGCCAGCATAACATCTGCTTCACTCCCTCCACCATCCTCATCCAAGACCCTTAAGGAATAGAGTGTTGAATTTCTCGCTATTCCGCAATTCCGTCCTGCTGCTATGCCTGCAACATGAGTGCCATGGCCATTCTTGTCTAAAGGCTTGCTGCTCTTCTCAACAAAGTCATAGCCCTTGTCTGCAGAAAAACTGTTTCTGAGTTCTGTGTGGGTATAATCAACTCCAGTGTCTATTATCCCTATTTTTATGCCTGAGCCAGAAGATGACTTTAATGCTTCATAAGCACCTATGTTCTCCAGATTCCAAAATCTTTCATCTTCTGCCCTTTTCCTGAAATAATAGTTGATGCCGGGCTTCATAGGCGGAATGCTTACCTTGTTTGAGAGCTCTATTGAAATTATGTTTTGAAGCGCATACTGGAAATTCCTCTCAAACCTTGCATCAGTTATCTTTTTGTATACATGATTTGCAATCTTTTTTGCATCTTCAGCAGAGCATTTAAGCGAAAGATACGGAACAAACTCATATAATGTGCATTTTCCAATACGCCTTAATTGCCTGCAAATGTCTCCCTTCTTTTTCGATTCTATTTCTATTATCAGCTCCAATTCCTCTTTCTGGCTGCTGCTCCCTATTTCTGAGAATAATCTTGTAATTTTCCATTGCTTCCCGTTGTTTTTCCTCAAAAAATCCGGCATCATTTTGGCATTATTCTTTTACAAAGAATTAGAGCATTTTCTTTTTAATAAGCCTTAACCCAAAAATTTCGAAAGATTTGCGAGGGAAAAATAAGGTATTTAAAAATATTGATTGTTGATGAAAGAATAATATCAAACAAACTACACTAATATAAAATAAATTATGCTAAAGATTTGATTTGCATGCCTGTCTTTTAGAGATTGCATCAGCCATTCTTATCGGCTCTGGCAGCCTGGCTTTCTCGTCTTTGAAACATTTTTTAACAATTTTTATTGCTGTTTTAAGTGAAATGTTGTTGCCCTGGCTTATGAATAACGGCTTGAAATTTTTTCTTTTAATGACAAAAGCAACTTTTTCATTATTAAGGTAAACATGATCTCTTTTCATTGTGCCGCACAACAGGCTTTTGGCAACTCCGATGCTTACAATACCAGAAACAATGGCAGCATGAGTGGCAAATCCTATTTTGAAAGGATGAAGAATGCCATTGGCATCAAACAGAAAAACATCTGGTTTTGTTTTCAATTTCTTCAAAGCTGCCTTAAAGCCAGGAAGCTCTCTATAGCTCAAAAATGTTGGAATATATGGAAATTTTACTTTGGTAATACTGTGTCTTTCCTCAACAAGTTCTAATTTATTGAAGTCAAAAACAGTGATTATGCACACACAATATTCTTTGCCATTTTTACTAAAGAATGCAGAATCAACACCGGCAACAAATTTTACATCTTCAAATTTTATCTTTTCATGAGGATTAAATTTCTTTGCAAGCTTGAGCTGCTCTTCTCTCAATTTTTTAAGATTACGCATTTTGACGATTATGCATTTTCATTAGCATACACTTTTCATCAGCATACACTTTTATGACTGTGCATTTTCCATATTCTCAACAAGCACTCTTATTTTTTGCATCAACAATTCTAATTCCTGTTCTTTGCAGTAGAGAATGGCATTTACAAAATATGCATTGCCGCCACCCTTTCCAGAACATAATTTCAGAATCTCTTCATTAAAGAATTTTAGCAGGTTTACATGCAAATCTTTTGAAGTGAGCAGCAAAAGTTCTATGCCTTCTTCTTTGCTCTCTGCTTTTCCATTCTTCTCCTTTTTATCATCTCTCTTGTTCAGAAAGCAGACAATTGCCTTTTCAATGCATAGCTTAGAAGCGCACTTCACCAATACCTTTTGTTCATCATGTTCAAATGAGTGTGAATAAAAACTGATTCCATTTATATTTTCAGGTTTTAGCGATAAGACGAATTCTGATAAATAAGCATAATATTTTTCTTTCAGCGCTTCCTTGTCGAAAATCTGCTTCCTTACAAAATCAAAAACCTCGTGTTTTTCCTTTGCTGAAATTGCTTTTATCCTCCTGAATTCCCTGCTGAAATCAGAAACCTCTTTTTCTGCGTTCTCACCTGTTTTAAATCTTATTTCAAACTTTTCATTGCCTAAATTCTTGAAATCAGTTACAATAAATGCAACTATTTCCTTTGTATTCTTGACATGGGTGCCTGTGCATGCTGAAACATCTAAGTCCTTGAAGTCAAGCACTCTCACAAATTCATCTTTTATTCTGTCCTTCTTTATTCTCAAGCCCTTCTCGATAAAGGCATCAATCTCTTCTGGTTTGGCATAGCACACCTTGACTTCTCTTCCTTCTTTTATTATCTTGTTGGCAAGAGCTTCTGCCTTGAAGAGCATATCCCAATTGAGATTTTTTGTTTTTACAAAAAACACAGATTCTTCCTGCTCTAATCTTATCTTCTCAACGTCTATGCTCTCATTATGCTCTGCCATAATCCTTTTCAAGGCTCCAAAAAAGAGATGCTCTCCAGAATGCATCTGCTTTAGTTTTCTCCTTCTTTCAGCATCTATCTTTGCAGTTACAGAATCTCCCTGCTTCAGAGCCCCTTTTTCAACCCTTACCTTATGGAGCACCTCATCCCTGTCTTCTATCAGCTCTTCAACAAAACCCTTGAAATTGTTATTTTCTAATGTGCCTTTATCAGCGGGTTGTCCTCCAGAGCTTGCTCTAAAAGGGGTTTTGTCAAGAGCGACAAGCAGAAAGTCACCTTCCTGAGAAATTCCAGTAACTTTGGATTTCAATTCAAAAATATCATTGTCATACAGCTCAAACAGCTCTCTTTTCATATAAGTAAGAATTTGAATGGCATTTAATAAATTTTTGATAAATATTGAGCAATTTCTTAAGAGATTTTCAGAAAGATGCAGATATAAAAACCTATGTGAAAAAGTTTAAATATTATGATGTCTTTAAGAAGCAGGGAGGTGGGATTTTGGAAGAAAAACCTATTGGTAAGATAACGCACTATTACAACAAAATAGGCGTTGCTGTTGTTGAGCTAAAAGACAAACTAAAGGTGGGGGACGAAATCCACATCAAGGGCACAAGCACTGACTTCAAGCAGAAGGTAGAATCAATACAGGTAGAGCACGAGAACATCAAGGAAGCCAAGAAAGGAGATTCGATAGGGCTAAAAGTTACAGAACCGATAAAAGAGCACGACATTGTCTACAGACTCGGATGATTTTGTTTGTTAGATGTTTTTTAGGTTATTGGCATTTGCTGTTAATTTATGTTGCTAATTATATTTTTGTAAAAAAATTGAATCAGTTCTATTGGAAAGACGTTACTTTAGGATATTCTCTAATATTTTTAATAAAAATATCTTTAATAAAAATTTCTCAATCTCCTGACTGCATTGATTTTTTCTTTGTTTCCAAGCTTTGCCTGCTCAACTGCCTGCTTTAAAAATTCTGTATTTTCATCCATTAATGCCCTGTCAACAGGATAGGGAATGCCGTCCTTTCCCCCATGGGCAAAGCTGAATTTCGCAGGGTCTTTCCATGAAAGCTCTGAGCCATAAATTACTTCTGATATCAGAGCCAATGCCCTCACTGTCTTTGCCCCAAGCCCTTTTATTGAGATTAGCTCCTCATAGCTCTGTGGCTGGAACTCATAGGCTTTTTTCAGGGTTTCATAATTGAGCTTGTTCATTCTTGGTATGAAATGATGCTTAGGCATTGCAAGGTTTGGCATTGTGAAATTCATTGCAGGAAAGCCGAAATATTCAGAAAGTGTCTTCTGCCCTGAACTCTGCTCTGAATAGATTTTCTCAAAAAGCCCTATTATCTGCCCAGGCTTTTCCTTTGCCAAGTCCAAACTTGTCTTTCTAGCATCTCTGCTCTGCCTGGAAGTCATATCCAAAACCTCTTCCTTTCTGATGTCAGAGCAGATTGCAGAATGCGGCTCTTCCACAAAGCTTTCAAAGCCAGAAAGCCAGTGGTATCTTCTGGCATATTTATTGTTCAGATTCATTCCCTGCTGAATGATGCACCAGCTGCCGTTTTCTGCAAGGAAGAAATTGTGATGATACAATTGAAAGCCGTCTTGAATCAAGGAATTATCTACTTTCGCGCTTGTCCTTGAAGCATATTGAAGCTTTTCAATCTTTTTTGTTGAGATGCTGAATTTTTCACCTGCCTTGACTATTTCTTCAGGTGTTTTTTTTGATGCTTTGCCTTTTCCTCCTGCAACTATTATTCCATATTCTTCAGAATTCAGCGCTTCCTTCAAAGCCCCGCAGACAGTTGTAGTTAAGCCAGATGAGTGCCAGTCAAAGCCCATTATGCATCCAAATGCTTGGAAGAAAAATGGGTTTGACAATCTCCTGATATATTCTTCTGCACCATATTCTTCAACAATGATTTTTGTTATAGCACTCCCTAGCTTTTTCATCCTTGGAAAGAGCCATCTCGGACATTTTCCAGGATGCAAAGGCAGATTAGCAACACCGCTTCTTATCATTATATTTCAAGAGGAAAAAGATGTTTAAAAGTTTTATTTGAGCATGTCCAGTGGGCTGATAGATAATATATTGAAATTATATCTATTGTTTGAGATTTATTTGTTTTTATACAGACTTTTTAAGTTATTAAAAGAATAATTTATTTCTGATTTTTCATAAGAAAAAATTATTTTTATAAATTTTTATTAATTTTATATTTATGTTAATTTTTATTTATTTGATTTTATATTTTATTTCTGGTTGTAAATTGTTATAGTTCATATAATAATTTTAGAGACAATTAAAAAATAATCAGCACCGATAATCTAATACTGCTTTTCAACCCCTGCTTTTGGGCATAAACTATTCAGCTGGCATTTACTGCACAAAGGCTTCTTTGCATTGCACACTTCCCTGCCGTGCATTATCAAAAGATGGGAAAAAGCCCTCCAGTCCTTCTTTGGAACTATTTTCATCAAGTCCTGCTCTATCTTCTCAGGCTCTGTGTTCCTTGTCAGCCCCAATCTGAATGAAAGCCTTTTCACATGAGTGTCAACTGCAATGCCTACAATTATGCCATAGCCCTCTGAAAGCACAAGGTTTGCTGTCTTCCTGGCAACCCCTGGCAGTGTAATAAGCTCTTCCATGACATTTGGAACTTTTGAATTAAACTTTTCATGGATTATCTTTGCAGAGTTGATTATGTTCTTTGCCTTGTTCCTGTAAAAGCCAGTTGACCTTATATCCTGCTCAAACTCTTTCAAATCTGCAAAGGCATAGTCCTTTACGCTTTTGTATTTCTTGAAAAGGGTTTTTGTAACCTCATTAACTCGAGAATCTGTGCACTGCGCAGAGAGCATTGTGGCTATGAGAATCTGCAGGGGGCTTGAGAATTCCAGCGCAGTCCTCGGAAACCTGTATTCCCTTCTCAATATTTTCATTATCTCCGCTGCATTTCCTTCGTTCATGATAAGGCATTATTTGAGAAAGGTTATAAATTTTGTCTATTCCTTAATGAATTCCTTATTCCTGATATCTGGCTTTCAGTTATCCTAGATAGAATTGTTTTTGTTTTTACATAAAAGTCCTTGCACTCTCTTTCTGCGCGGGAAACCTGCCTATCATTGACAGCTCTGTCTGAAAAATACTGCAGGTCTATCCTTGCAGAGAATGCAGAGGATATGGATTGAATATCTTGGCTGCTATAAAGCCCAGAAAGGAAGCGCCTCATGAATTCAAGGGAACAGGAATGCCTCTCGCATTTTATTCCTATCCTGAGCATGAGGGAATACAAAGAATAATAAAAGATATAGTAGCTAACGGTCGCAGTCCAAATCCTGCTTGCAGAAACGCGGGGAAGGATTCTTATTGATTCTTCAGCCATTCCCAAATAGGACCTTGACATGTTCTCATTTGGCTCAGAGATTCTGATTCCGCTTCTGTTGGAGAGGCACCAGTCAATCAAAGCCATAAAAACCAGCCCATGCAAGGTTTACGAATGCCTCTGCTCCTGAAATTATTATGTGCGCAGAGACAATCTCGGATGCAAGGGTGTTTTTGCTGTTAATAAGCGCTTTCCATTTTTTTTCGGAGAATTTCCGGACGCTTGCCCTGATGTTGAAGAGGGACGCCTCTCTCCTGTAATCTGGCCTGCTTTCGCCTATCACAAAAATATCCAGGTCAGAACCCTCTCTTTTTTCTCCCCTGGCATAGCTTCCAAAAATGCCGACAATGCCAGAGCTCTTAGTGAATATTTCCGCAATCTTGGGATTCCTGCTTAGAAAAGCCAGCTTGCGTTCAATCTCTGAGATCACAATCACATCCTTAAGCGCTGGGAATTTGGGATTAAGGGAGAAAAGCAGCGTCCTCCCCTTTCTCTCTGACTTCAGTATTCCTCCACCTTCAAGACGGAGGAGGGAATTGGCAACTGACTTCTGGTTCATTTTGTAAGCCCTTGCAATCTCCCTTCCGTATGCGCTTCGCCGGGGGGCTGAAAGGAAGAACCCTATTATATTATAGTCCCTATTGAGTATCATTTTACTTATATGAATAATTAATTACTTGTTTAAAAATGTTTGGATTATGATGCTCTTATATCAAAAATATTTATAAATATTTTTATCTGATTTAATTTGCAAAACCTTTATATTCTGCCTTTTATTCTTTTTTTGCTGTGCTTTCAGACAAGGAAGTAAAGCAGGAATTGAGGAAACTTACCCAGAAAGAGCCTGAGAAGTTCTTTGCAGTTGATGTTCTGAAGTCAGAGGGCTTTAAGAGATACAAGTGCAGCAAGTGCGGAAGATACTTCTGGTCTGTCATTGAAAGCGATGCCTGCGGAGAGCCGTCATGCTCAGGCGGCTTCAGGTTCATAGGAAAAAGCCCTGCAAAATACAGGATGAACTATATTGAAACATGGAAAAAATTTGCTAAAATGTTTGAGCATATGGGTTATACTCCAATTGCAAGATACCCTGTTGCAGCAAGATGGAGGACTGACACTGATTTTGTCCGGGCCTCAATCTATGATTTTCAGCCCTATGTTGTTTCTGGGGAGATTGAGCCTCCTGCAAACCCTCTTGTGATACCGCAGTTCTGCTTGAGGTTTAATGATATAGACAATGTCGGCATTACAGGAGCCCACTATAGCGGCTTTGTGATGATTGGGCAGCATGCTTTCATGCCTCCTGAAAGATGGAACCAGAAGAAGTATTTCTTAGACATATACACTTGGCTCGTGGAAGGGCTTGGCTTGAAAAAAGAAGAGATAATGTTCCATGAAGATGCGTGGGCTGGTGGCGGAAATGCCGGCGCATGCATAGAATATTTTTCTAGGGGCTTAGAGCTTGGAAATCAGGTATATATGACTTATGAAATTACAGAAGGCGGATTGAAAAAATTAAGATTGAATGTTTTGGATATGGGCATGGGGCACGAGCGCAACACATGGTTCTCAAACGCCACAAGCACGAGTTATGACTCTGTCTTTCCAGAAACAATGAAAAAGCTCTATAAAATCACAGGTTTCAAGATAGATGAAGAGCTTATGAGAAAATTCCTTCCCTATGCTTCTTATCTGAATGTTAATGAAATCAGCAATGTTGAAAAAGTTTGGAATGATATTGCAAAAAAGATTTCTGTTGAGAAAGAGGAATTGAAAAAGAAGATAAGCGCATCAGCAGCACTCTATTCAATAGGCGAGCATTCCAGAAGCCTGCTGTTTGCAATTTCAGACGGAGTCTTGCCCAGCAATGTCGCAGGCGGCTATAATCTCAGGATAATTCTTAGAAGAGCACTCTCGCTTATAGAAAAATACAGCTGGAACATCTCATTGCCAGAACTTTGCGAAGTGCATGCCAAATCATTGAAGGAGATATTCCCTGAAGTCAGCCAGCATCTAAATGAGGTTTCTGAAATCCTTGAGTTTGAAAAGAGCAAGTTTTCTGAAACAAGGAAAGCATCAAAAAAGATCGTGGAGAGCCTGCTCAAAAAAGAAGTCAGCACAGAAAAACTTATCCAGCTCTATGACAGCCAGGGAATAAACCCTGAATTTATCAAGAAGGAGTTTGAGGAAAATGGAAGGAAGCTTGAGATTCCTGAAAACTTTTATACCTTAGTTGCTGAAATACATGGCAAGGAATCGCAGAAAACGGCCACTAAAAAAGAGGAGAAGATTCCATTTGGAGAGATGCAGAGCACAAAAGGGCTCTATTTTGGTGACTATAAACTGATAGATTTCAAGGCAAAGGTTTTGAAGATTGTCAAAAAAGACATGTATTATATTGTTCTTGACAAAACAGCTTTTTACCCGACATCCGGAGGACAGCTTTATGATACTGGAACCATTAACAGCAATAGAGTTGCTGAGGTTTTCAAGCAGGACAATCTGATAGTGCATGCTCTGGAAAAAATCGATTTCAAGGAAGGAGATGTTGTAACTGGAAAGATTGATTTTGAAAGGAGAAAGCAGCTTGCGCAGCACCACACAGCAGCACATATAGTAAATGCTGCTGCCAGAATCGTCCTGGGAAACCACATCTGGCAGGCTGGTGCATCAAAGACCTTGGAGCATGCAAGACTGGATATAACCCATTACAAGCAGCTCGCTCCTGAAGAAATCAAAAAGATAGAAACAGTTGCAAACAAGATAGTCAAGGATGATATTGAAATAAAGAAGTTCTTTCTTGAGAGGAATGTTGCTGAAAAGAAATACGGCTTTAGATTATACCAGGGCGGTGCAGTTCCTGGAAAGCAGATAAGGATAGTTGAGATTCCTGGAATAGATGTTGAAGCCTGCGGAGGCACCCATCTCAACAGAACCTCGGAAACCGGAAGAATAAAGATACTGAAAACAACAAAAATCCAGGACGGAATTGTCAGGATAGAATTTGCATCTGGAGAGGCATCTGAAAAAATCGGAAAAGAGCAGGGAAGAAATTTGGAGGAATTGTCAAAACTTCTGAAATGCTGTGAAGAAGAGATTCCTGGAAGGGTCAAGGAGTTGTTTGAAAAGTGGAAATCAATTGTTAAAAAGAAAAAACTGAAAGAGTTTAAGCTGGAATCAAAAGAAAAGTTCAAGGGAACTTCTAATGAGATAATAAAAGAAGCTGCAAATATGCTCAAGACCCAGCCAGAATACCTAGCAAAAACAATAAAGAGATTTCTGGAAGAGATTGAGAAAGCATTGAGTCAGAAATAAAATTAACACACAAGGGCTGACCTTTTAAGAAAAGGTTAATCAAAAAAAGAAAACAGATGGGCGTAAAGCTCCATGGGAAAATATCTTGTTGTACAAAAAAATAAAAGAAAATCAAAGATGTGCCTTTCTCATTGCTTTATGCTTTTATTTCTCACCTGCTTTATTCTTCACTTTTTATTCTTAAAACTCATCAATCAGTTCAGTTATTCTGGTTTTATAAAGAGCTTTGTAGTAATCAAATACCTCTTCTGATAAAGGCCCCTCATAATGTTCAAGCTTTTCAACATTCAATGCATACAATGCTGGCAGTATTTCTTCTCCTACGTTGTTTTTTCTGGCTTCCAGGTTTATTATTGCATACAGAATATTGTCTTCCAGATGCTTATGTGCTTCTTCAAGTTTTGTCTTGTCTGAAAAAATTCCCAGAATATTTTCTAAAACTTCTTCTCCCATAACTATCACCCCTTTTTTATTTTTTATTTGATTGTTCTTCTTTTATTTAAAAGTTTATAATCACAAGAGGGTTGTATCATAATTTTAATCAATTTGTACCAGAATATTATAACACAATATTTTTAATCTTCTCCAAATTTCTGCTTTGGTTATTGATTGACTATAATATCTAATTTCCATAATCTAAATCATACAAAAGAAATCTTTTTAATTAAGCTTGAATTAAGCATGACTAAGGGGGCAGTATGAGATATATTGTCAGCATAAGTTCGTGTTCTTTTAAGAGAAACATTACTGCCAATGAATTCTCTGAGAAAAAAGTTGGAGGAGGATAAAATGAAACCAGAAGATTTCGAGAGGCTTTATCCTGAACGTGTAAAAAAGATGCCAAAATCAATAATAAGAGAACTTCTTAAGATGACGCAAAATCCTGAGATAATCTCTTTTGGAGGGGGGCTTCCTGACCCTGAAACATTTCCTATCAAAGAGCTGGAGGAAATAACAACAGATGTTTACAGGACTAAGGGAACAAAAGCCTTGCAATATGACTCTACAGAAGGCTATAAAGGGCTTCGTGAGGAATTGTCAAAGTGGATGAGCAGGGAAGGGATTGAATCAACAATAGATAACATTCTTCCAATAAGCGGCTCTCAGCAGGGACTTGATTTTTTCGGAAAAATGTTTATAGAAAAAGGCAACAAAATAGTTGTTGAAGAGCCGTCCTACTTAGGAGCGCTTCAGGCATTCTCTTTTTATGAGCCGGAATTCATCGGAGTGCCTCTTGACGATGAAGGAATGAGAACTGATGTGCTTGAGGACAAGCTTAAAAAGTTTGACAGTGAAGTGAAATTCATCTATGTTGTGCCTGATTTTCACAATCCCGCTGGTGTGACACTTAGTTATAACAGGCGAAAGAAGATTTTGGGACTTGCAGAAAAATACAATTTTATGGTCATAGAAGATTCTCCATACAGAGAACTGCGCTACAAAGGAGAAACAATTCCTTCAATATATTCCCTTGCGCAGGCAGAAGGCATGAACAACATAATATCGCTGAGGACATTTTCAAAAACTATATCGCCTGGACTGCGCATTGGTTGGATAACTGCGGATGAAGAGATAATAAATACTTTGGTCAAACTGAAGCAGGGCGCTGATTTGTGCTCTCCGGTTGTAAATCAGATAATAACAGCAGAATTTCTGAAGAATTGGAGTTTGGAAGAACACATTGAAAAAATAAAAGAAAGATATTCTAAAAAGATGAACTTAATGCTTGAAGTTCTTGAAGCATACATGCCCAAGCATCCTGAACTGGAATGGACAAAGCCAGAAGGAGGACTTTTCTTGTGGTTGAGCATGCCCCACCAAACTGATACCTATGAAATGTTCAAGAAGGCTGTTGAGGAGGAAAAAGTTGCCTTCATACCGGGATTTGCATTCTATTATGACGGCTCTGTAAAGAATAAAATGAGGCTTAATTTCAGTTACTCAACTCCAGGGCAGATAGAAGTTGGTATAAAAAGATTGGGCAGGATTGCTGAGAAAGAGATTGAAAGCAAGAAATAATTCTGTAAGCATTCTGCAAGCGCCAAAGGACATTCTTGAATAAGATTTATAAGAGAATTCCTACTCTTTTTTTACAATGAATATTCAATGCTTAAAGTGCAAGGGCAGGGGATTTTGCGGAAGGAGTTTTTGCCCAATATATGCAAAGGCAAACTCTGTGTTCAGGATAAAGAGCATTCTCAGCAGTGCACAAATTTCTGAAGAATTCTCCTCTAAAGCGCCTTCTGTATTAGTCGGCAGGAACAATTATCCAAACATAAATGTTGGAATAATGGCTCCTCCTGAGATTCCTTCCCTTTTTGAGAATGCTGAGCTTTATGATTCACCAAGGACTTGGGCAGAGAAGAACCTGCAGATAGACAGAATAATAGAATTGAGGTCTGCACTGATAAATTCGAGCTTCAGGGCTTATGTGAGCAGCGTGAGAAGCAGCCAAGGCTTCTTTTCGCAGAAACTTCTTGAACTGTCGCAGGAAATAGGCATGGCTTCAAAGCCTGTGGATGTTGAGATAAGCGTTGAGGAAAAGCCTAAGTTCAGGATAAGCTTGGATCCATATGTCGCTCCTTTCGGCCCTTCTGCAAAACTGAAGAAGGCAGAACTGACTGCAAATCCTCACGTAAACCCGATTATTGAAAAGACAGTTTTTGATTATGACTTCAAGGCGTCTGATGCAATGACTCTCCTCTTTCAAAGAGGATTTGATGAGAATGTTTTGACAAAATTATTGAGTGTTGGAGCGCTCGGAGTAAAAACAGAGAGAAAGCTTGTGCCGACAAGATGGGCTATTACTGCTACTGACGATTCAATCGGAAAGAGAATGATTGATAACATCAAGGATTTTCCTGAAACCAATTACCTTTCATTTTTTGGAAGCTATCTCGGAAATTATTATCTTGTGCTGCTCTTTCCCGAGAAATGGAGTTATGAACTTTTTGAAACTTACATGCCTAAGGCAGAGTGGAACCAGACAGATGAAATTCAGTTCATGACTGATTTCGAGCCTTATTCTGGAAGGAAGACCTATGCTGAAAACTGTGCGGGCGGCTATTATGCTGCAAGGCTTCCAATTCTAGAAAAATTTTCAGAGATGAAAAGGCAGGCTTCTGTGCTGTGCATAAGGATTATCACAGGAGAGTATTTCTGCCCGTTGGGAGTGTGGGTTGTGAGGGAAGCAGTTAGAAAGACGATGGCTTCAAAGCCCATAGAGTTTTCTGACAGGGAACTAATGCTGAAGTATGCAAGAGCTCTCTTGAAAAAGAAGTTTGGAATGAATGCAGATGACATCTTGAATAAAAGCATTCTTTTAAGAAATCTGAAAACGCAGACCAAGCTCAGAATGTTTGCTTAGGTATTTGAAAAAGTACGTCATTAGAGAGATAATTAGAAGAGAAATACTTAAAATCTTGAAAATTGCCGAGAAGGAATTAAAAGAAATTAATAAAAAAATAATAAAAATTCTAACTGCTTTTGGTCAAGGCAGAACTATTCTTATCTTTTCTTTCTTCTTCCGCCTCTTACCATCTTTGCTCTTGAGACATCTCCGTGCTTATCGACAAAATAGAGATATCCATTATGTTTTTTGACGCCGACTTTTGCTACTTTCTCGGCTTTTTGTTTTCCCTTCTTTTTTCCCCTAACCATCTTTGCTCTTGAGACATCTCCGTGCTTATCGACAAAATAGAGATATCCATCTTGCTTTTTTACTCCAACTTTTGCAACTTTTTCAGCCATTGCTTCTCACCTTTTTTTATTTCTAATAATAGAAAACTTCCCCCTATTCTCATCCAAACTCAATTCATATTTAAACTTTTTGTTTTTTGCTCTCGGAAAATTCAGAATCAACAAATTTCAAGTATTCTTCTACTCTTACTATCACGTCAGATATCATGAATTTACTTATCCTCTCCTTGAATATCTCTTCCATACGAAGGAATTCTGTTATCCTGTACTTGTTTTTCGTCCTGTCAATTATTAAAAGATTTTTCAGACGTAGAAGCTGTCTTCTGATGTTTGAAAGGGCAGTTCCTGAGAGGGAAAGCTTTCTCCTCTTTCTAAGTGCAATAACCTTGTCCCTTACCTCTTCTGCCTTCAGCTTCTTCTTTCTGGCTCGCGCCTCGAGCAGCACATAAAGGATGTCAACCATAATGTCTCGTGAATCACCTGGCTGAAGAAGCCCTATGCTTAAGCATATCTTTCTTACTAGGTCGCGCTTGTCCTTAGAAGAGGGCTTTTCATATTTTCTAAGCGTGATTTCAGAAATTGGGATGTCCTTAGAAATGTTCTTCATAGGGAAATTTCAATGACAATTAGTATAAATAATTTTTGATTGAATGTTTTAATTGAGTGCTTTTTCTATTCAAATTTTTATAAAAGGATTAGAATTAGTTTGCATTATTTTGTATCATTATATCCTGCTAATGTAGATTGCAAATTTAGTTCTTTTTATATCCTCGTCAGAAGAATGCTCAAAACTTCCAGTTGGCTCGTTTTCAGAAAATTCCATGTTTGAAGAGCCTGTGCTCTTCTTTATTTTTTCTTCAAAGTCAGGAATTTTTGATAGCATCTCCAGTGCCTTTTTTTCTGTTCTTATGAAAAGACTTATTGAATCAGACTTCTGCATGCCGCTCTTCTTTCTAAGCGCCTGTATCCGTCTTATCAGCTCTCTAACATAACCTTCTGCAGCCAGCTCTTCGCTGAGTATTGGATTTATCATCACAGAAAAATCCTTCAGCTCTGCCAGTAGGAATGGCTGCTCAGCTGCTTTTTCAATGATTATGTGTTCTGCTTTTATCTTACACTCCTTGCCGTCAACAACTACTGTGAAGAAGCCTTCCTTCTCAATATGGGTGAGTATTGCTTCTGAACTGCTTACTGCGAACTGCGCAATTATCTTTGGAGTCAAATTCCCGAATTCAGGCCCGAGCTTTGAGTATTCTGCCCTTACTGCAGTCTTTATCTTTTTTGATTTCTCTACTGTTTCTAACTGCTTGATGTTCGCCTGCTTCAGTATGATTTTTGAGAGTTTCTTTGCTGCCTTGAGAATCTCTTTATCTTTTGAAACAACTATTGCCTTGCTCAGAGGCCATCTTACTCCAAGGGTTTTCTTCTCTCTCAATGAAAGTATTACACTGACAATCTGCTTTACGGCTTCCATGTTCTCTTCTAATTTCTCGTCAACAAGGGATTTCTTCGGCTTAGGCCATTCTGCCATGTGAACGCTTTCCTCAGAGTGCTCCGGATTTAAGACCGTGTGCAAAAAATCTTGATATATCTTCTCTGTAACATAAGGAGAAAATGGCGCCATCAATCTTATCACTTTATCAAAAGCATACAAGAAAGTGAAAGCCAGTGCTGGATCTTTTGAGGAAGTTCTGCTTCTCACCAGTTTTATGTACCACCTTGAGAAATCTTCATCTACAAATTTCATTATTGATTTTACACAAACATCATACTCATGCTTTTCAAGAGCTTCGGTAACTTCTGCAACAAGAGAGTTTGCCCTTGAGACAAGCCATCTGTCCTCTATTTTCAGCTCAAGCTCTTTTAATTTTCTAGCATCTGGTTTTTCAAAAAAGCGTGTAAAATCCTTAGTGTCTATATTTGTCCTTTCAAAATATTCTGAAACAAAAAAATAGGAATTCCAGAACAGTTTCAAAAATGATAACGGGGTTTCCTTGACCAGATTATAGCTGAATCTCTTTGTGTTACCAGGAGCTGTGTAGCACATCTGCAGCCTTATGGCATCTATACTTAATTCATTGAATGCTTCCCATGGGTCTATGATGTTGCCTTTGCTCTTGCTCATCTTTTCCCCATGTTCGTCAACAATAAGCCCTGCGCACACCACATTCTTGTAAGCTATTGAGTCAAAAAGCAGAACGCCAAGCACATGAAGCGTGTAGAACCATCCTCTTGTTTGATCTAATGCCTCTGCTATGAAATCATAGGGGAAATACTTCTTGAAGAGGCTCTTGTTTTCAAAGGGATAATGATACTGCGCAAAAGATGCAGAGCCAGAGTCATACCAGCAGTCAATAACATCAGGCACTCTCTGCATCTGCCTTCCGCATTTGCATTTTAATTTTATCTCGTCAATGAACGGCTTGTGAAGGTCAATCTGCTTAGGGACTTTGATGCCTTCTTTTCTAAGCTCTTTGACGCTGCCAATCACTTTCTCTGCGCCGCAATTCTCGCATCTCCATATGGGCAGCGGAGTTCCCCAGAACTTGCTTCTGCTCAATGCCCAGTCTTTAGCCCCTTCAAGCCAGTTTCCAAATCTGCCTTCTTTTATATGTTCCGGGAACCAGTTTATTTCCTTGTTTTTTTCAAGAAGCTTCTGCCTAAAATCACTTACTCTGATAAACCATGACTGTCTGGCATAATAGAGCAATGGAGTTTTGCATCTCCAGCAGAATGGATAAGAGTGTGTGTATTCCTCAACTTTGAATAATGCATGACTATCTTTGAGCATCTGAACTATCTTCCTATCAGCATCCTTTACAAAAAGCCCTTCGAGCTCTTTTATTTCTGAGGTGAATTTGCCGTCTTCACCAACAGGATTGACAAACGCAATTCCGTGCTGCTTGCACGCCTCATAATCCTCTTCTCCAAAGGCAGGCGCTTGATGAACAATTCCTGTGCCCTCTTCTATGCTTACAAAATCAGCTGGAATAACGACAAATGCTTTTTTGTCAAGCTTTTCCTTGAAGAAATCAAATAACGGCTCATACTCTATTCCAACTAATTCCCTGCCTTTGACTTCCTTGATTATTTTGGAATCATCAAAATATTTTTTTACAAGCTCCTTTGCTAGAATGTATTCTGAGTTTTCATGCTCAACAATTGCATAGACTATTTCAGGATTCAGTGCAAGAGAAAGGTTGCTTGGCAGGGTCCAGGGCGTAGTTGTCCATGCAAGGAAATACCTTGGCTTTTTGTTATCTGTTTTGTCATCTGAATTTTCTTTATTGTGTGAATTTTTAATCTTAAATCTTACAACTATGGTTTCTTCCGTAACATCCTCATAGCCCAAAGCCACTTCATGGCTGCTGAGGGAAGTGCCACATCTCGGGCAATAGGGCACAACCTTGTAATCTTGGAATAGAAGATTCTTTTTGTAAAGCTCCTTTAGAGACCACCATACGCTTTCAATATAATCATTATTCATTGTAATATACGGGAGTTCCAAATCTACCCAATAAGCAAGCTTTTCTGTAAAATCATTCCATTTTTCTATGAAGCTGAAAACATCGGTTCTGCATATGCTGTTGAACTTCTCAATGCCGTAATCTAAAACTTCTTTTTTAGAATTCAGTTCTAATTTCTTTTCAACCTGCACTTCAACTGGCAAGCCGTGGCAGTCCCAGCCGCCCTTTCTCGGCACATAATAGCCCTGCATGTATTTGAACCTGCAGAACAAATCCTTGAATACTCTTGCTTCTGTGTGGTGTAGCCCAGGAAGCGCATTTGCAGTCGGAGGCCCTTCTAAGAATGAGAATGTCTTCTTTCTCTTTGTAGATAGCACTTTCTGCTTTATCTTGCTATTCTTCCAAAAATTTGATACCTCTTCCTCAATCTTCTTAAAATTGTAATCCTTATCAGGAGTTTTCATTATAGCACCTAAATCTGATTATTTGAATCTTCATAGGAGTTTTGCCTGCACTTAAAAATTTTATGGTGCATGAATATATGAAAAAGTTGTCATATATTAATATTGGTATTAAAGAGAACATTTCAAGGTAAAAATTGAATAAAAATTATTGCTGCAGAATTGAGAATAATTAGAAAGATTTTTAAATAACAGAAAATATTAAAGTTGCAAAAAAGAAAGGAATTATTTAAAAAAATTTAAAGGATTTGCATCGGTTTGCTGCTTGCTATAATATGTAAGCCAGTAGCTCAATATTTAAAAATCAAAAAAGTGGTGGAAGAATGGTTTTATTTCTAGATGAAAAATATAAAAAAGCTAAAAAGTTTGTTCTGCTATTCGCATTTTTTATCTCATTGGTGTTTTTAGCAAAAACAGTCAGCGCAGGCTGCTGCATTGCAACTGATTATTCTGGATATTATACAGCAAATAACGCTATGGGCTGTGACGGCTTTTACTATGATGTTAATTGTAATGACAAATCCCTTGAACCTTATATTTCACAAATGTGCTGTATCCTCAACATCAGCCAGACCAACAAGTGCTATTACGGCTCAATGAAATTCTGCGAATACAAGGCAGAACAAGAAGGCGCAACTGATTATGAACTATCAGATGGTGATTATGGCGCCGATGGAACGCTTTGTTCTCTCAGCAATGTTCAAGGAACATGTCCCAGCCCATTGCCTGAAGTCAACTGCAGCAAAACATATAATATTATTGTTCAAGGCTGCATTGACGAAGAGGGAAAATCAGCATTCTTCTGCACCAGAGAAGGAAAATTAATATCTAATTGTGAGCTTTGCCTAGAGGACAATTGCGGAAGCTTGGTGTGCAACAAGCAAACAGGAAGCTGCGAGATGGTTTCTGCTAATAACTGCACAACAATAGGCTACGAGTGCTGTGCTGATTGCAAATCTGACAAAAGCGAGCCGCGTTATGATTATGGAACAGAAAATGAGGGCAGTTGCCCTCAGAATCTTCCAAGATGCTGTGAGGAGTGCAAAACCACACAGTATTGCTGTGAGTTCAAAAGTCAGTGTCCTGAATCCACAGGCAAAGGAAGCTGTTCTTCTGGGTGGGAATGCAGCCATGCGTGTGAACAATGGAATTGCGCACTTAACCAAAAAATAGCTTCTTCCTCAAATCAGCATGAAGTATGCTGGTGTAGCAATGAAAAGAGATATACTGCTTCTGACTCAGGATGGTGCTGCGAGGTGCCGGGTGTTGAAGGAGGAGTTTATAGTCCTGTTTCATGCAGTGAAATTGGAGAAGCCAAAGTAAGCGGTCTTGTGAAAGATTCTGCTGAGTCAAAAGGAATTGCTGGTGCATGGGTGTTTTTACCTGCCCATGGAATTGTAAGCCTGCCTACAGGAGCCACAGGCGATTATTCGATTTCTGGCTTGAAAACAGGAGTGAGCTACACTGTCTCTGCTTATGCCTCTGGATATTATATGCTTTCAAAAAGAATTTTAATGGATGCGTTGGATAAATCTGTTGATTTCCTAATGATAAAAATCGGTTCTACACAATGCAATCCAGTACATCCAGCGGCAATTTCTGGATTTAAGGCATTTGGGCAGCAGGGTAAAAAGGAAGTAAGTGTTGAATGGGATAAGAACTGTTCTGAATTAATATCTGCATATTATCTGAAAAGAAAGGACTGGAGTGCTGCAATTATATTGCCTGCCTCTGCTGACAGCTACATTGATAGCAATGTTGAATGGGGAAAAAACTATACTTATGAAATCCGGGCGATTTATCAGAATAAAAACACTCCTATTTCCAGCACCACTGTAAAAATGGGAAGTGCACTTTGCGAGGGTGTTCTTCCGGGCAATGAGTTTTGTCTGGACAGCCAGAATAGGAAAAATACTGAAAATGCCACTCTGAGAAGGACTTGTGATGAAAATAATAATGTTGCAGAAAATGTTTATATTAATACAGGAGTTTATGGTTATGAAACAGCAGACTGTTCAGAATATGATGCAGCAGAAGGTGGAGAACACCTGTGTGTGCTTACCAAGGGATTTCCTCAAGAAGGAACTGGAGAAGTGATTTCAAGATGTAAGAGAAAGGATGCCTGTGAAGCAACAGGAAATCCTTTAGGGCTTTTCTATGACAGGAACGTATGCTATGCCTTTGATTACAATTGCTATTACGAATTTTCAGGCACAAGCGTTGATATATGCGCTGACTGCAATGCAAAGCTGAAATGCTTTGATTTTATTTCAAAAGAGAGCTGCATGAACAACGATTGCGGCTTAAAATGCAATTGGACTTCTACTAATAAAGAGTTCAGCAAGGGAATCTGCTATCCCGAAGAAGAATATACCGGCACAGAATATTGCGACTTGTGCAATAATCTGTTTATGAACTGCGATGAGGATACTTGCTCAAAGCTAGGAAAATGCATAGCAAAGCAGGATGGCTGTTCAGTGTGCCCTGCTTCCACGAACTGCTCAAGCTACAAGGACCAGAAAAGCTGCGAAGGCTATCCATTTGACATGATTAACTATTGTAACCAAGAACATCCGAATACAAATGATGCGTGCCATTTAGTAAGATGCAGCTGGAATAGCACAAGCAATACTTGCATAAAGGATGGAAACTTTGACAAGATTGATGATTGCAAGAATTTTTACCTACTAGAAAAAAGCTCATGCGAAAAAGACAACACCCCTCCACTTACCAAGATTACCAGCGACTTAACTATTCACAAAAACGACAAGATAAACTTTACAATGAGTGAACCTGTGAAAGAATTTGTCTACTGCATTGACAAAGAAGACAATTGCTGCCCGAGCATTAACAAAACCTTTGATTCAGGCGGGGAAGCAAATAAATGGCAGATTTCTCCGTTGGAAGACGATGCCACTCAATATGTATTCCAAAGCAATGGAATTTATTATGTAAGATTCTACGCCACTGACAAATATGATAATGTGGAAGCTGTGGAATCTGTTCCAATTTATGTGATTAAAAATATTCTGGATGCCAAGGTCGTTGCCCTATTTACAAATGCAGATAAGTATAATCTTACTGTAATTACTGAAATGAGTGCGCCTGCAAAATGTTCTTTTGAGATAAATCCAGATATAAGAAATAGCATTGTAAAGAATGACTTTGCAATCAGTGAGTATAAGCTGTACCTTGAATTGCAATTTAAGAATGTCAATTATACAAGCTACAGGTTCGTATTAAACTGCAGAGACGAGTATGCTAATGAGTACAATGGAACATTCCCACTTAGGAAGTATGGCGAGAGCAAGTTCAATATCTCAATAATAGCTCCTTATTATCCAAATGGAGTTCCTGCCATAAGTTATGGCAGTTACTTGCTGATGCTGAACTTTTCAGAATCTGTGAATGTGAATGCAGTAAATTATCAATTAGTCGATGGCTCTTACAAAGGCATGATTGAATACAAAGGAAATAGCGAGGGCAAGAAAGAGTGGAGCTATAGAATAATTGTGCCTAATAATGAGAATGCAGTGAAGGAAATTGAAGGCTTCATGAATGCTCAGCTGAAAATAACTGCAGTTTCTGAGGGAAATCCGGAGATTATCTATACAGAGGCAGATGCTGACAATCCATTCTTTACAATAGACACCAAGCCGCCAACTGCAGAAATAACAATAGGTTGATAAAGGAAGTTTTATTAGAAAAAAAATTTATTACAAAAAAGAAATGTGATAGAGAATGAGAAGAAAAGAAATATTTATCCTAATAACTGCATTTTTGTTTATTTTATCTGCACTTTCTGCATATGCAACTGTAACAGCGAACACTCGTACAGAGATAAGAGTAACATTTAATGAACCAGTTGACATAACAGCTGGCTGGCCCAAGCTGAATAATAGCGCAGGCACATTTTATCCTTTACAGCTTGTTTCAAGTTCTAATGACATTGTTTTTGTTTACAAACCAACTCAGGACTTGGCTGATGGAGATTATGTGTTTACAATAAAATATGCTGACAAGTTAGGCAATGCTGGTACAAAGACAATTGAATTCACAGTCGCGCCTTGTGTTGACAATGACAATGACAGCTATTATGCGAAAACATCCCAATGCCCTCAAGGCAATGACTGCAATGATAACAATAATAAGATTTATCCCGGGGCACCTGAAATCTGCGGCAATGGTGTAGATGAAAACTGCGATGGTGCAGATGAAAAATGCTCGCTTAATCTCACTTCAATTCTGATAACTCCAAAATTGGTGAATATGAGAAATGGGGCTGAATTCAGTTTTTACATAACTGCTTTTTTTTCTGACGGAAGTTCAGCTGATGTGTCTGACAAGGCAATGCTTTCTTCTAATGACAGCAGCACAGTAGCAGTTATCAGCTCAAATTCAGTCAAGGCTTTGAAAATAGGTTCTGCAAACATAACAGCAAGCTATTTGCATAATGAAAAAAAGAAAAATGACAGCGCAATCATAAGGATTCCTTTTATAAGGCTTGTCAAGCCAGAGCCTTTTGAGGATCAGGCTACCTCTGCTTATGTTGAGGAGAACATTTTTGATGTTCAGATTGAAACTGAGCTTGCATCTTACTGCCAATACACTTACACTAAAACATCAGGCGGTTTATTTTATTTAAAAAATTTCAATGCTACCAGCGATGACGGGAAGAACCACACCATCTATAATTTGGATTTAACACAATTGACACAAAACAAGATGTATGTTGTTTGCAATGACAGCGAAAATAAGCAATATTATGAAGATTTTAATTTTTATCTCATAACAGACAGCCCTAAAATAACATATGCGCATGCTGATTCAGTATTTGAAATGCCAGAAGATGAAAACCTTAGAACTACAATTATAGTTAATACAGATATTCCTGCTGTGTGCAGGTATGATGAAATTGCAACTGAATATAATGATATGAACGTTCTTTTTGACAATGAAAATGAGCTTTATGCTGCAAGCTATAGGCAGGAGCATCAAACAGTGGTTGCCCATCTTGAGGACAGCAGAGATTATACATATCATCTAAAATGTGTGGGACTTTCAGGGTTGTATTCAAATCTCCAAGATGTATCTTTTACAGTCAATACTGGAAAAGAACCAGATTTTATAATTGACTCACCAACAGAATGCGTTAAAGGCAGTTTCAAATTCAATGTTATTACAAGCAAGAAAGCTAACTGGTGTCTTGCAGGCAATCAGTCTCCACCGTCGCAGATTGTTCTAATCAGAAATTCTACTAACAATTATAATCTTGTGAGCAAGGAAAGCATCACAAACAGGAACACAACCACTTATTATGTGGATTGTGAATTTGGAACAGCGCCATATCGTAAGTATGTTGAGCATAGCATAACAACAACCACTGACACAGTAAAACCGAAAATGCTCTATGTGAATGACACTTCTGCCTCAAAAAGCTATCCTGAATTCTCTCCTTATACAGACAAGTTAAGGGTTGAAGTTGATGCTGAAGATGAGGGCTGCGGCTTGGATTATTTCATACTTCAGGTATTCAACAAGACAGGCAATAAAAACGTTTCGGTGTCACCTGAATTGAAATATGGTGCAGACAAGAACGGGCTGCATTTCTATATTGAGAACCTTGACCTGAAAAATGCAACAACCTACTTTATCAGGGGATGGGCTGTTGACAAAGCTGGCTGGAAGAGTGATTATAAGGACAGCAATGGCGTTACAATAAACACAAATCTCAGCATAGAGAATTGTGATAACGGATTGAAAGATTCTGGAGAGACAGATATTGATTGCGGAGGAAGATGCCTCCCTCAAAAGTGCGATTTGAACAATAGTTGCGCCTTAGATATTGACTGCGATAGTGGATTCTGCAACAGCAGCAAAATCTGCGCCACACCTTATTGCAATGACAGTGTGAAAAATGGCAATGAAACAGATAAAGACTGCGGAGGCAATTGTGAGAAGAAGTGCGAAATCGGAAAGAATTGCAAAATAGATACTGACTGCACTTCTGGAAAGTGCAGTGCCACTTCAGGAAAATGCGAACAGAAAGACCACTGCAAAAACAAGCAGCAAGACCTTACTGAAACAGACATTGACTGCGGAGGGGATTGTCTTCCATGCGAAGAAGATAAAGGCTGTGAAGAAGACAGGGACTGTATAGAAGGGCTTTCCTGCATAGATGGAACCTGCAAGGCATTTTTGGATTCTGATAAAGACGGTGTTCCTGATTCAAAAGATAAATGTGCAAACACAAAAGCAGGAGTGAAAGTAGATGAAGACGGTTGCCCGATAGATTCTGACAATGATGGAATGCCTGACAAATGGGAAATAGAGCACGGCTTAAATCCCAATGATCCCTCTGATGCGAATCTTGACCCAGATAAGGATGGGCTTACAAACAAGGAAGAATATGAATACAGAACAGATCGCAACAATGCAGACACTGATGGAGACGGATTTAATGACAAATGGGAGATTGATAATGGTTATGATCCAACAGATCCAAATGACCATCCTAAAAAATCAAATTGGCTTTTGATATTCCTTTTAGTTCTAGTAATAATTGTTGGAGGAATTATGCTTTACATGTATTATAAAAAAACATCAAAGGGCAAAAAATCAAAACAAGGTAGGAAGCAAGAGGAACTATTCGGCCCACCTCAGTTTGGAGTTTCAGGAAAGGAAGAATTTGGGGAAAAAGAATTTGGGGAAAAAGAAAAGGGAGCTCAGATTGGTAAGAAAGGACTGCCTCCATTTACACCCTATACAAGAGAGACCGGACTTACTCCTGATATGATAGCGAAAATCAGAGAAAAAGTGAGAGCACAGGAAAGAAATAGATTGTTCGGAACATTTGAAGAGAAGAAAGAAGGGGAAGAGGCAGAAGAAAAACCGGTGCAAGGAGAAATAAAGGAAAAAGAAGAAAAAGCTCCTGAGAAAGAAAAAACCAAGATAGTGTTCGTTAAAGGACAGGAGAAAAAGGAAGATGTATTTGAGGAACTGGAGAAACTTGCAGGAAAAGCACCAAAAACCAGAGAGAAGGTTTTCGAAGAGTTGAAAGAGATTGCAAAAGAAAAAAAAGCAAAGAAAAGTCCGGCGGTTAAGACAGGCAAAACAGCTAAGAAAACAGGAAAGGCTAGGAAGAAAAAATAAAGTTCGCACTTATTTTCAGTTTTTCATTTCATTAAGCATTTCATTTTAAGTATTAACACAAAGAATCTGGAATGATTTTGTTCTTTAAGATGATGACGCACAATGAAAAAAGCGCGTGATAAAAAAATAATGTTCAGGAATAAAAAGGGAATTGAAGTCCAGTTCAACTGGATTTTCATCCTCGTTGTAGGGGCCCTTGTGATTTTTCTCTTTTCAAGAATGATTTTAATGCAGAAGCAGTCTTCAGAAGCTTCTGTTGCCGTGATGCTTAGGTCAAAATTTCAGTCGTTTATGGTTAGTTCAATAACAAATGAGGATCTTTCTTCTGAAGTGAATTTCCAGACAAACGAAATGAGTTTTGGATGTGACGGCTTCTCAGTGGCGGGCAGGAAAACCGCGCCTGTTGATGTGGGAGTTTCATTTGCCCAAAAGCTAATAAGCACAGAGAGCGGCAACCTTGTTGTAAGAACCCAAGTTTGGAGCATGCCTTTCAAAATCAGCAATTTCATTTATATCACAAGCCCGGAAGTAATGTATATCTTTGTAGATAATGGCGAGGATAAAGAACTTCTCAATGAAATTTATGCAAAAATGCCTGAAAAAATGAGTAAAATGCAAGTAAGCAGC